>Ga0181563_10006285_pt1 | contig 10662 bp, 2 predicted proteins | sample 011ome_25_FD_133759 | JGI IMG/M metagenome (GOLD analysis project Ga0181563, IMG submission 133759) | Coastal salt marsh microbial communities from the Groves Creek Marsh, Skidaway Island, Georgia - 011512CT metaG (megahit assembly) | ecosystem: Environmental > Aquatic > Marine > Intertidal zone... | reverse complement strand
TCGCGCCTGCGCGCGGTCTCGGACGCGGAGTGGCTGGCGGGCGTGCTCTTCGGCGCTTCCGCGGACGCGGACGCGGACGAAGAGGGGACCGACGAAAACGCGCGTGCCCTTGTCGCCGCCTTCGTCGCCGATTCACCCGGCGCGCGCGAGTCCGCCGTCGTCGCCGCCGCCGCCGCCGCGCCCCAGTGCTTGTTTTCGGAAACGCGCGCCGGGGGCTCGCTCGCCGAGATCCGCGAGAGGCTTTTCCGAGTCGCGCAGATGCACGGCGTCGACGCGACGCGCGTTGCCGTATCGCACGCTACCGCGCTCCTCGCCGAAACCCTAAATCCCCGAGACCCGGGCGCCGCCGCCGCCGCGCTGGAGGCGGCGCGCGACGCGACGCGCGACCTGGAACGTCGGTTCGCGGCGGACCCGGCGGGCGCGCGCGCGGGTTTGGTGCGCGAGGCGTGGCCGGTGTTGTCGGGGTTGTCGCCGTTCGGCGGCGACGCGTCTTCTGGAGACGCGTGTTCAGGAGGGTTTAAGACCCAGGTCTTAAGACCCTGCGCCTCCGGCGACGCCTTCGCCGTGTACTTCGCCTGGATCCGCGCGTGCCGCCTGTCTTCCTCGGCGTCGTGTTTCCGCGAGGCGCGCGACTTCGCGGCGCGCGGCGACGCCGAGGCTGAGGCGCGCGAGAAGGCGGAGGCGAAGCTCCACGCGCGGCGCGCGGACGCCGCGGACGCCGCCGCGACCACCGCGAAGGCGCTCGCGGCGATGGTCCGCCGAGCCGCCGGGTCGTACCGCCTCGGCGCCGTGCGCGTCGAGGCGTTTCTCGGCGCGGAGGCGCACGACGCGCCGCCCGGCGGCGCCCGGGGTTTCGTCGCGGCGCTCGCCGAGGCGCTCGCGCCGGCGGCGGCGGCGGCGCCCGCCTCCTCGGCCGCCGCCGCGGCGGCGGTCACCGCGGCCGGCGCGCTGGCGCGCGCCTTGTCCACCGCGCCCGCTCTACCCGCCCCGCTCGCCGAGCTCCCCGCGCTCGCCTCGGCGGCGGCTGTGGCGGCGGCGACGGCGACGCTGCGCCCCGACCGGGGCCCGGGGAGCAACAAGATCCGCGCCGCGCCCGAGCGCTGGGCCGCCGCCGCCGCGCACTTACGCGGCATGCTCGCGGCGGACGTCTTCGCCTTCGCGCGCCACGCGGCGTTCGAGACGGCGCCGCACCCGTTCGAGAGGCTGTTTTCGTTCGAGCCTTTCACAAACGACAAAAACGAAAACGAAACGCGCCCGAAACGCGTCGGCGCTTCGTTCGCGTCGGAGGCGGCGCTTTCGGCGCGCGTCGCCGCGCTCGCCGACGCCGAGAAGCGTCTCGCCGCGCTCGCCGCCGAGGTTTCGTCGTCGAAAAGACAGAACGCATCGACACTCCTCGAGTCCACGCGCGTTTCGCTGGCGCGCCTCTCGCTGGTCGCCGCCGCGCGAAACGTGCAGCCTGCGCTCGGCGACGACGCGCTGGCGGCGCTCGAAGCCGTCGCCGTTTCCTCGGAAACCGAGACGGACCGAGACGGAGACGGACCCGCGTCGTTCGACGCCTTCTTCTCCTCCGCGACGAACGCCGCCGCGCGTCGATTCGCGGCGCTCGGCGCCTCCGCGCGTGCCATGTTCGGCTTCGAGGAGAGCACACGCGAGACGCGCGAGCCGCGCGGGTGGTTTTTCGACGTCGTCCCCGCGCTCGTCGACGCCGCGCGCGACGCGACCGAGGCGCTCGCCGCCGCCGCCGGCGACGGAACGCGCGCCGAGAAAACAGCCTTCTCGGACGCGGCGCGGCGCGTGCGCCTCGCCGTTCGCGGCGTTTTAGACGCTTCGGCGCGCGGCGACGAGCTTTCGACGCTTTCGACGCTTTCGAGCGACGCGGCCATCGATGGCGCGCGCGGCGCGGTGTTCGAGACGATTCGCGCGTTCGCGACGAGCTCGCGGACGCCCCCGAGCGCGCGGGCGGCGGCGCTGGAGATTCTGAGCGAGAAATGCTCGGCGGACGTTTGCCGGCGAGGCGATTCGCGAGGCGAGAACGAGCCAAGGCGAGAGAAGACGCCGGGATTCGAGAGACGTACGCGCCCGAGCGATGACGCCGACGCCGACGCCGACGACGGACACAGATCATCAGAGACGCAGATTATTAACGGCTCGAGTGGTCTGAGCGAACCCGAACCAGAGAGTCAATCGAGGTTCGACACCGGTTTCGTCGCGGACGACGGCGTCGCGCTTCTCGCGGCGCGTACGTCCGCGGCGGCCGCCGCCGTCGTCCCCGATCCGGCGGTGAGCGAGGCGGACGCCGCGAGCGTCGCCAGCCCCGAAAACGCGCGCGCGTGGTTCGAGCGGCTCCTCTCAAACGTTTTCGCGCCTCCTCTTCCGCGTACGTTCGGCGACAGAGAGGATGGAACCCAAACAACCCAAACAACCCAAACAACCCAAACGCTCGCCGCGCTGGTCGCCGTCCCGGCGCTCTGGGACCGCGCCGCGCCCTGGCGCGCCACGCCGGAGGGCCGCGACGCCGTGTCTCGGTGCCGCGTTGAGCTTATGGTCGCCGCGTTCGCGCGCGGGCCGAAAACGTTTCAAGCGCGCGAGGACGCGTTGGCGACGCTCGCGTCGTTCCTGGGCGACGACGCGTTTTTCTTTTCGCCGAGTCTTTTCGCCGAGTCGCGTCCCGCGCTTGGACGAGACCGAGCAGCGCGCGAGACGCGTCTCGTCGCCGACGGGTGGGACGACGCCGACGGGTGGGACGACGCCGACGGGTGGGGCGCCGACGCGAGCATAAGCTCCGAGTCACGCGACGCGGAGGAAGAGCTTCCGTCTTCGTTTTGCGAAAAAAAACAAAAACGGGTTCCGGGTCCGGAAGAAACGTCCTCCGCCGGAAAGGAAACGACAACGTCGTCGTTTCCTTTCCGTCCGGACGACGCCGCTCGAGTGGTGGCGGCGGTGCGCGCAGGTGGGACTGACGACGACGACGACGAAGCCGCGTATGAGCAAACAGTGTTCGCCGCGAAAGTCGCGCTCCTGTTCCCGTTCCCGGACCTGCACGACGAGACGCTCGCGAGGCTCGCGGCGATTCGCGAGACGGAACGCGCGTTCAGTCACAAAAAAAGAAAGCCGCCGGACCCCGCGTTCGCCGCGCTGGCGGCGGTGCGTCTGCCCAGCCTTCTCTCGAGCGACTCCCGCGCCGGTCCTTCGACGCGCGAAATCGCGAAATCGGCGCGCGACTTGGCCGTGGAGACGGTTCTCGCGCGCTTCGCTTTTGCTTTTCGGCGGCGAGCGCGAGACGAAGAAGACTTCGTCTCGCGCGACGACGACGCGCTCGCCGCGTTCGCGGCGAGCGCGTTCGCCGCCGCGCGTAGGTACGACGACGCCGCGCGCGTTTTGGCGGCGCGTTCGCGGACGCACGCGTCGCTCGCGACGGCGGCGGATGCCGCGCCGGCGCTCGTGCAGAGGTTCCTCGCCTCGAAACGAAGTCTTTTCGACGATCTTTTTGTACACGCGGTTCGCGAACCGGGCCACGACGGCGATGGGTCGCGGCCTGGAGGCGTCGCCGCCTTCGCCGCCGCCGCCGCCGCGCGTCTTTTGGCGGACGCGCGCGCCGAGGGGGCGCGAGCGCTCGCCGAGGACCTGCGGTGAGACGCGTTCGTTTTGGCGTTGGTTTTTACGGGTATCTTCATACTACGAGCCAGACGGCGGTTCGAATAAGGAGTCTAGCAGCGAGCTCGCTCGCGAGCTCGCTCGTGAGCTTGGACTCGTTTCAGAGGAAGAGTCCACGAAGGTACGACGCGTAGTAGCGGTTCGACGTGTTGGAATGAAGACATGAGTAGCTCTAGATAGACTACGAGTAGACGAACCCGTAGCGGTGCCTTTCCGTCTCGTTCACGCCGCCGCGGCGGCGTGGGGCGGGGTTTTCCACGCGAACGCGCCGGGCGCAGTCTCGCCAACCTTCATGGCGAGCGCGAGGTCCTTCTTGCTGATGAGCGCCTTGGTGGGCGCGGCGCGGGCGAGCAGCGCCTGGATCTTGGTCTCCATCGCCGCGCGGTACTTGGCGCGGCAGGCCTTGAAGTTGAGGTACCACACGAAAAACGGGATTCCCTCCTGCTTCGCGAACACCTGGAACTCCTTCTTGCTCCCCTGGTGGTGCACGAACGAGCCCATGACGGTCTTGTCCATGGTCACCATGATCTCCTCCACCTTCTTGCCCACGTACTTGGGCTCGAAGTACGCGAACATCAGGGGCACACAGATCTCCTCTTCCTCCTTCAGGTGCGCCTCCATGGTCTTGCGGTAGGGATCGAACACCGCGACGAGCGCGGCGACGTCGCCGCCGGCGGCGAGCGCGGCCACCGCGCTGTCGACGCCGGCCATCATCTTCATGAGCGCGTCGTGGTCCGCCTCAAGCTTCTCGGGGTAGTTGACCTTCTGCTTGAGCATGGGCGTGAACATGGTGTCCTCGTGCTCGTGGTGAGCGTTCACGAGGTTGGAGTGGCCCTTCCAGTACGCCTGGAGCGCCTCCACCTGCCACGCCTCGAGGGGGGACGTGCAGGCGGCTACGCCAGCGGAAAACTTGGCCATCTCCGCCTTGATGGCGTTGTGAATGCGGTACCACCCGTCGGAGGTCTCGGGGTAGGTCCACTGGGCGGCCTTGTCGGGGACGGCGCCGTCCTTGGCGTAGGATTCGATGTTCGCGAGAGGCATGGTGGGTGAGGGTCTGTGTGGAGAAGTGGCACGGTGAACCGTGAAGCGGCACGGTTGTTGATCGCGGACCGTTTTGCCGGTCAGCGAATATCGTTATGCAGTCCACGTTCGTTTGCAGTCCAGCTGTCGCGCCAACTCGGACTGTCCGACGACGAACCTTCGATTTTCGCGCGTTTTTCGTTTTCGTCACCCACGTCTCTCCGACAGATCGAGTCGCCCCAGAAAGAGACGTTTCTCGGCCCGAGACGCTACATCTCGGCGCGCCCGAGACCCCGACACGACGCGAGCGATGTCGCGCCCACCTCGGTGACCAAGGGAACCCGATCGAGGAGCATGCCCCTCCCCGTCCCCGCGCTGCGCCTGAAGCTCCCGCCGAGGCCGGGCGACGGGACCTCGCGCGCGCGTCACGAGGGCTGGCGCGGCGATGCGACGGAGTCGTCCCGAGACCGGAACGTCCCCGACGCGGACGGGTCCTGGGACACTTCCAGCGCCGACACCGAGCCTTCGTTCGATTTCGCGCCCGTTTTCGATGCCCCCGAGCGGTCCGAGCGCGGGGACACGGGTCCACCGCGCGACGATGCCCCCCGGGCGTCCCGAAGTGCCTCCGGAGGCTCGGAGACCGCCTCGGAACCTTCCGACGCGGTCCCCCCCGACGACCCCGGGCTCCTGCGGGCCATGCGTCGCCCGCGCCTCGCCGCCTCGTCCGTCGCGGCGTTCTTGGGCCAGAGGGACGGCCTCCGCATCGGCGCGTGGCAGACCGAGCGCGCGGCGGAGACGTCGGAAGCGCGCGCGGACGAAGCGTCCGAGGCCCCCGAGGGAAGCGGCGACGATCGACCCGACGATCCCTCATCGATCGGCGCGGAACGAACGAGCGGTTCGCCGCGCGAAAACAGCGAAAACAAAAAGGGCGCGCTTCCCGCGGCGCTTCTTGAGGAGGGCGCTTCTTCCGAAGCGCGGGGTCGAGAGCGGCGACGCGGCGGGTCCCGATCCCGTGGCGCTTCGTGGAGCTCTCGGTTCGGGTCGTCGACCGCCGCCGCGGACACGTCGGCGCCGGACGACGCCGACTTCGTCGCCTCGGCGGCGGCGGGAAACGCGCGGCGGACGGAGGCGGCGGCCGAGCTCATGACCCCCACCCTGGGCGACGCGTTTTTCTATGACAAGGCGGAGGAGCCTGCGTCGGACGCGAAGGCGAAGCGGGAAGCAGAGGAGGTTTCACTAAAAAAAGAAGCCGAACGCGCGACGCCGACGTCTGGGAAAGCCGACGAGGACCTTGCCGACGTCTGGGATCTCTCGCGCCGGCTCACCGTCGCCGAGGTGGCGTCGCACTACGCGCGGAAAAAGGCGGAAAAGGCGAAAAGACGCAGACACCCGCGCGAGACTTGGAACGGCGGCGCGCCCGGTCTGTGTCGGCTCGCCGCGCCGTCCGTGGGGTCCGAAACGAGTTCCAAGTCTCCCGTTCCGGAAGCCGGAAGCGACGTGAACGATATCGTTCATACGCGAAGATCGCGAAGATCCGGCATTTCCGGCGCGCCGTACGCGACGGAATGTTTCCTGAGTCGCTCGTACACGGAGGGCTTCGGCGCGCCCGTCGCCTTCGCGGCGTACCCGAGCGCGGACGTGCTGTGCCGCGCGTGCGGGGACGTCGCGTGGGACCCTGTGCGCTTCCCGAAGCGCGAAGACTCGGATCTGGGGACGCTGGGGATCCCCGCGGACGCGTCCAACCTGTGGTGCCGGGACTGCCTGCTGGCGGACGGCGCCGCCGAGTCCAAGCGCCTCGGCCGAGAATCGCGCGCGCGAATAGTCAGAGACTTGCCCGTGGACGAAAACGTCGCCGCGCGCGTCGCGCTCAAACGCGTGCTGTGCAGGCACGCGCTTTCGTGCGAGTTTCAGCGCGAGTTTCTCGCCGACGAGCGCGGAGCCGCGCGCGACGCCGAAACGGAGGGACGCGTAGAGGGACGCTCGCGAGAGATTCGGTGGCGCATGGACCCCGCGGGCCACGGCTGTCCCGATTCGGGGCGCCTGTGCGACCGCGAGCAGACCGAGCGCGATTGCTCGCGCGCCGTGCGCGTGTGTGGCTTGCCCGGGGACGCCAACCCGGGAGACGCGTGCGTCGCGCGCGTGCGCGCCGGCGACTTTGAAGCGCACGCCGCGTCGTGCGCCTTCCGGCTCGTCGCCTGCTCGCGGCGCGATCTCGGGTGCGCGCGCGCCGTGCGCCGCAAGCACGCCGAGGCGCACTTCCGCCTGTGCGAGCACAGGCCCTTCGCCTGCCCGAACCGCCCGCGGTGCGCGTGGCGCGGCCTGCGGCGGGACGTCGAGGCGCACCTCCGCAAGGCGTGCGCCTGGGAAGTCGTGCCGTGCGGCTTGGTGGACGACGACAGGGACGGCGCGCTCGCGCGTTCGCGGAGGCGGCGCGACGGCGCGGTGGGCGCGGACGGGCGCGAGTACACGTTCGGGGGCGACGCGCGATTCGCGCCTGATGACGCGCTGAACGCGTTGAACGGCTTAAGCCGTTCGAGCTCGTATACGTATACAGGGTATACGCATGGGTTTCAAACCGACGGAAACCGAAAGAGAAAGAGCCTGCGTTCGGTGAGCGGGGAAAACGCGGCGCTGGGTCGGTACGGCGCCGGCGGGTCCGGCGCGCGGTATGGGAGTCTTCACGCCGCCGCCGGCGCGGGTCGAGTTCTCGACGCGAGTTCCGGCGTCTCATCGATGCGCTCATCGATGAGCTCTTTGTCCTCGCTGAGCTCGGCGTCGCGCCGCGAGCGCGTCGAGCGCGCGCGCGAGCGCCGCGAGCGCGCCGAGACGTGCGGCGTGCGGCTCGCGCGGTGCACGCTCAACGCGCACCGCGCGGTGTGCCGCTTCCAGCGTGCCAAATGCCGCCACTGCGGCGCGCCGCGCGCGCTGCGCCGGCTGGCGCAGCACGAGGCGGAGTGCGCGTCCGCGCGCTTCGCGTGCCTCAGGTGCGGCGCGGAGCGCATCCCGGCCGACGCGCGCAGGACACACGACGAGCGCGTGTGTCCTGAGGCGGAGGTTTTCTGTGAGTTCGCGCGGTACGGGTGCTCGCGGCCGCGCGTGCCGCGGCGCGAGGCGGCGGCGCACGCGCGCGCGCGGCTGGCCGAGCACCTCGCGCTGCTGCTTCGGCGGGACGCGAACGCGCCTCTGCCCGAGCGCACGGGCGAGGGGGATCCGTACCCGGCTCTTCCTCAAAACGAAGCAGAAGAAGGCACGGAAAAGACACGAAGCAAGCCCTCTGACGGGTTCATGGCGCTGGTCACCAGGCACGAGGTGACTCGCGGTGACGCGCGTCGCGTCGCGGCGACGGCGTCCGCCGCCGCCGACGGCGTCGCCGCTGAGTCGCGGGCGCTCGTCGGCGCGCTCGGCGACGCCGCGGACGCCGCGACGCACGCGCGCGAGCTCCTCGCGACGCAGATCGAACGCGCGCGCGCACGGTTCGCGACGCAGTGCTCCGAAACGCTGAGTGAGGTCGCAGAGGGAGACGGGGCGGTCGAGGCGCGCGCGGCGGCGTGTCTGAGCGCCTCGGCGGCGGCGCGCGCGTCCGCCGCGGCGGCGCTGGCTGACGCCGGCGCGCTCGACGCCGTCGCGGTTTGTACAACGCGCGAGACGTCCGCGGTTTTGAAAACCGCATCGGACGCCTCGCGGAAGCTGGGACGCGAGCTCGTGTCTCTGCTCGCCGCGGCCGCGCCGGCGCTGGACGCGCAGGCCGAGGCGGAGGCGCGCGTGGCGGACGCGGGCGCCGCCGCGCACGAGCGCGTCGCGCGCCTGGAGTGGACGAGCGCCGACGAGGCGATTGTCGCCTGGGAGAAGATCGGGGACGCGCGCGAGGCGTTCGGCGCGAAACTGGTTCCGCGAGACATCGAGCATCGCGCGCTGCTGCTCAAGGTGGAGGCGCTCGAGCGCGGGCGCTACGTCAGCGCCGGGGAGGACCAGGCGATGCGGAGGCGGGCGCGCGAGGCGCAATATCCGCGCGCGAGCGAAGAAGAAGAAAAGGAAAAACCGCGCGCGGAGACCCTTTTCCGGGGCGAGGCCGTTCCCCCCCCAGACGACGGGGACTCGACCGCGCCGCCCGCGCCGGCGACCCCGCGGGGGGCGGGGGCGGAGACCGCAGAAGCAGAGGTGTGACCTTCGCGAATGCGCGCTGTGCGTTCGCGGTAGAAGTGGGCGTAGTCGCGAGGAGCGTAGAGAAAGACGGGCTCTCGTCTCGGCGGCGCGCGCGGCGGCGGCGGCGTTCCAGCCGGACAGGAAAAAAAGAGCCATGCCTCATCACGTCATACGGAGACTCGCGAAAAAAATCTAGCCGTTGCGATTAAAACGGCTCGATCGCGATGATACCACTCGCGTATGGGCAATTACCCTGGCCGTGCGTTTTTTTTGCGCCTGATGATGAGGGGCGTCCGAGGTTTTCCCAACTCTCCTCGCTCTCGGGATGTTCGAAAACAGACCGTTTGCACCGGCACGCGACCGCGAAGGTGGCGACCGCCGCGAGAGCGACGACGATGCCGCTCACCTCCGCGTACTGGAGCAACGGGGCAGCGCCTCGAGGCGGCCCCGCCGTCGCGCGGGCGCCCGCGCCCGCGCCCGGCCCCGTCCTGCCCGCCGTTCCTTCGTCCGAAGATGCCGCCGCGTCTCTCGGCGAGATTCAGGCGGCGTTGCTGCAGCCCGGGGGGGGCGTGATCCAGCAGAGGCGCACGCCCGTCGTCGACGCCGGCGACGCGTACAAGCCCGGGTACGAGAGCGTCGTGGCGCACGCCAAGGCGTCCTCGTCCTCTCGCCTGACGCGCATCCAGCAGGTGCGCGAGCAGGAAAAGCTGTGGGCGCGATTCCAGGCGCGCGAGTTCCGAGCCGCGGTGAAGGACCACCACGTCGAGCTCACGAACCAGCTGCACCAGGGCTGGCTGGAGGCGAGGGCGCTGAAGCAGCAGGAGCTCGAGCGCGACTACAGCGGCGCGGTGGTCGGCGTGGGGCGCGCGCAGCGGGACGCCGCGGCGTTGGGTGACGCCACCGCCAAGAAGCGACGCGCGCGAGAGATGGCGGTGGAAAAGTTTGACGCGGATCTCAGCGCGCTCGAGAGGCACGAGACGGCGCTCGGGAAGGAGTTCGAGAGGCTGGACGATGTGCAGGCGCCGTACTTCGTCGCCGCCGACCGCCGCGTGCGCGCCACCGCGCTCGCGGACAAGACGCGCGAGGACATGCGCGCGAAGAACGCCGCGTTCGCCGACTCAGAAGAGGGCCGCCGGAAAAAGCTCGTCGAGCGCCTGGTCGCGGAGACGGATGCGCGAGTCGCGCGGCCGACACGCGGCGGACGCAAGATGGCCGCCGCCACGTTCAAGGACACGCACTTCAACGACCTGGTGGTGGACCGCGCGACGGGCGTCGCCGTGGGCGTGCGACGCGCGAGGAAGGGTCCTGGCGCGGGGCACGCCGATACCAGCCGGTTCGCGCTCGCGCCAGCCGCCGCCGCCGTCGAGACGGACGGCGTCGCCGCCGTCGAGCGCGCCTTGAGCTCCCGCGGAGATACAGGCGAGAAGAAGAACGCCGCGGTCTCCGCGTTCGACGCCGCGTTCGAGCGGGAGCGCGTCCGCGCGGAGCGCCGGGACGAGGAGCTCAAGGCGATGCGCGCGAAGAAGGCGAAGGAGGCGTCGCGCGCGAACGCCGCGGCGCAGCGCGCGCGCGCCGTCGCCTCCAAGCGCGAGATGGCGACCAAGATGGACGAGGAGGCGCGCGCCGACCGCGCGCGCAAGGTGCGGGAGATGGCCAAGGGCGGTGGACTGATCAACGCGCCTCTGCTGCGCAAGTGGAACGAGAAGAAGAGGACGGAGGACACGCTCAAGGCGTTCGAAACAGCCTTCTCGGAGATTTCGGGGGCGAGGGGTTCATCCAGCGGAGGCGGCGCCGGCGCCCCCGGCGCCCCCGGCGCCCCCGGCGCCCCCGGCGCCCCCGGCGCGG
>Ga0181563_10006274_pt1 | contig 10677 bp, 10 predicted proteins | sample 011ome_25_FD_133759 | JGI IMG/M metagenome (GOLD analysis project Ga0181563, IMG submission 133759) | Coastal salt marsh microbial communities from the Groves Creek Marsh, Skidaway Island, Georgia - 011512CT metaG (megahit assembly) | ecosystem: Environmental > Aquatic > Marine > Intertidal... | reverse complement strand
TCGAGCTGATAGCCATGCACGTCCAGCGCTGCACCTTTGTCTGAGTGCGTCCTGACCGTTCCGAGATACTTCAGCTCACGCTCATGCGCATCGAGCCCCGCTTCCTCTTTCAGCTCACGAAGCGCACCGTCAATCGGTCGTTCGTTGGGTCGCACAAAGCCGCCGGGGGTGGTGTAGCGCTTGCTGTCTCGACGTTTGCCCCAGAGCGTGTGGCCGTCTGGACGCTTGACGAGGACAGAGGCAACATCGTGCTTTGCAGGGTGGCCGTGGGGGTGTGCTGCTGCTGCGGTGGCTGCGGTGGTAGTAGAGGCGAGCTGAATATTCAGCTCGTGGCCTGCCGCAGTCGCTCCTGGTGCCTGCGCAGTATGTTCGTCCGGCTCGCCCAGCGACACGTGGGTTAGTTCTGCAAGCATGTCTTCCTCATCCTCCGTAGACAGACGAATCGGCGCACAACCAAGGGTGGCTGGATCGTTCGTCAGTGAGCACTTGAGCACAGCAATGATCTCGTTGGTCTTTTCATCAACACCGATCACCGGGCTGTAATACAGGTACTCCCCGTCACGAATGTACTTCTGTGCGTCGGGCGTCCACTGCTGTCCTCGGAGGTGGAATCCTTGTGAATCAGCCACCACCACGGGAGCGTGTCCTGCCGCTCGACGGTCATGCACTGTGGCGAGGGGCTTGTCGCTGAGGTGCTGGTAATCCCACATGAACCGTCGGTTGAGACGTGCCCACAGCTTGGTCACTTCCTGCGCCGATCGCTCGGTCCACAGGAAATCACCGTAAACCGTCGAGAGAGTTCCAGCAGGAATCAACGTGAAATCGGACGGGGGCTCGCGCGAGGGTGAGAGCGGAAGCGCGTGCGATGCGAGGGGGATGAGCTTGTATGCCGTGCCGCCGGTTGTGGTAGCCACAGGGGTGCTAGCGTTGAGGGATTGAACCTGCATCCCCAACGGAAGGATCTTCTTCCACTGGTTCATGCTCCACAGGTTCCAGTTCATCCAATTCGGATTCAAGATCGTCTAGCTCGTCCTGAATCTCGTCGCTTTCGTCGAGAGGGTTGGCCATTTCATCACCCTCCCGAAGTGGCGGCGATGTGTAATCAAATTGATCTGGCTCAGACCACTCAAACCGTTCTTCGTGATTAACCTTCATGATTCACCACTGTAACCTGAACTTCGTAGCCGCCACGACGATCTTTTTTGATTTTGTCAATGCGGAACTTACTACCTCGGGGCAGAAGGTATTCTTGACTTCCTGAGTCAGCCAGGGTCGATTTAGAAAGGAAAGCGCCCTTCGTGCCCTTCGGAGCGACGATTTTTAGCGATACGTTCGCTGATGAATAGCCGCCAACAGGTGCCCCCACGTTGGTTGATACGTATCCGTGATCCTGAAAGGTTCCACCGACAGACCAGCTAGCAGGATCAATCGCTGGATTCGACTTAAATTTGCGATACAGGAAGGTGTCCGACGGCAATCCTGGGCTCTTAGCAATGGCTGAATCAATATGTTTGGTAGCATTGGCGACTGAGCCTTCATTGTAATGAAGCTCGACAGATGCTAGCTTATCCACGTTTCCGCGTTCTTTTCGCAAACCACCGTTGATCTGCTGAAAATCAGCAGAAGCGTAGCTATGTAGCCCCGCCCGCTCGTCTTGTGATAAGTCCTTCACCCACTTCTGTGTGGATTCCGATTTTCCAAGGGTCGCGGGATTCAAGTTTTTCGGTGCTACCGGTGCCGTGGTCGCGGTCGGAGCTGTCTTAACCGGGGCCGGAGCCGGTGCTTCGACCTTTGGTGCTGGTTTAACACTGACAGGCGCAACCTTTGGAGCCGAAGGTGCCGCGACGGGCTCAGCTTTTGGAGTTGCTTTGATCTCCTTCGCCTTGCTCTGATGCAGCTTAGCTGCTTCGAGGTGTTCCTTCGCCTTCTGCACATCGCCACGCTTCAAGGCTGTGCGAGCAACAGCCGCATTAGCCCGTGCTGCCTTACGATGAGACTCCAAATCGTTTTGCTTGTGTGCCGTTTCACTATGGCTCTTTGCAGCCGAACCCAAACCACCACCGTGACCAAACCGCCCGCGAGCGTCGCGCTGGTAGGTACGCAGCTCGTACACGTCGAGATCTGAGCTTAGCTGGACAAGTGTTTGCCCCAATGCTTCATCAGACAGGTCATTAATCGCTAGCTCCTCTTCGTCAGGCAAGCCCATCGGCACCCGAATCCGTCCACCTAGCGCCCACACAGAGAGTTCACCGATGTGTATGGGGTAGCTATCAGGGGGTGATGCGATCGAAGCCCCAGCGGGCAGGTAGGCTCGCGTGATGTGTGGAATGAAGCCGTGATTGTCTTGGACGTTCACCCCGATCGCTGTGAGAGTCTTCACGATTTTGGTGCGCATGTCGGCCAGCGCGGGCGCGTCTACGAGCGAAACGTAAGCAACCTGGCCGTCATCTTTTTGGGCTGTGGGTGTTGCAGGTGCGGCGAGGTGAATATTCAGCTTGCTCGTCTTGTGTGGGGCCGCATCAGTCGCCAGGGAGCCCTGGGGGACCTCAAGCCCTTCAGCTTGGTCGCCCTCGCCACCACCGACACCGCCACCACCATCAGGCTGCACCTGGCCTGCCATAGAAGTGCTTCGCGCAGCACGACCAGCGTCGCGGCCCTTTGGCCTCGTGATAGGCAGGGTCAGAGGTTCCCCGCCCACCTCCACCGAACCACCACCACCGCCACCCACCGGCCAGCTTGCCACGCCTTGCACGAAGCCATCCACGGCGGTCAGCGTCGGCACCACGGCCACCATCGCCGCCAAAACATCAGGAAGCCCGCCCTGACACAATGCAAGCGTCAGGTGTAGCTCCTCGGGAGCCTCACCACCGGGGACAGCCAGCACACTTGCCAGCTCTGGAGGAACCGCCCAGCAAACCATCACGCTGTCTCCCGCTCGCTCCATGGCTGCTTGCGAGCCCGACGCGATATACGGGTTAAGAGGCTGCGGGCGCTGCGTCTCAAAATCAACGCCGATCTCCTTCATCAGCGTCACCACACGGGGCTCGTCAATCGTGACCCAATCAGACATAGCCTTGAGCGCTTCAGCCGTCGCTTTGATTGCCGCTGCACGGTCCTTGGCTACAGCAGCCCGGTGTGCTTCATCAGCAGGGGGATCGGTGTTGATGACGTAACGTGGCGCATCCACAAAGCCGTTAAAGTCCGCCCAGCATCGCAGAATCCGGTTGATCGCGTCCTCTCTCACCCGAGCGTCTGCCGTGGTGTAGCGATCGGCCACACGGAGCTGAGTTTGTGCTTTTGCATTCGAGGCTGAGCCGCCACCGGTCGTCTCCAAAACACCGACGAGATACAGCGTGATGAGGTCACGACAGACCTTGGCCAAATCGGCGAACGTCTGGAACCCTCGCGACTTGGCCTCTACCAGCTTCAAATCAAAGTTTGCCGTCTGCTGTGTCTCGGAAAACTGAGGCAGAATGATAACACTGCCGCCGTAAAGACCTTGAGCTTGTGCGACGAGGTTTGCCACGTCCTCAGACAGACGATGCTGATCAGGCACCATGAGGCCCTTGATCGGTCGCCCATACTCCGCGTTATACGCTCGGTGATAACGGATCGCTTCCTGCACGATGAACCACAGCACCGCAAGGGTGCGCACCGCGCAGTCGAGGTGATGCCGCCGATCGCCTAGCGACTTAAACAGTGCCCAAGCGTTGCCATCGTCAATGATCGGCGTGTAGCCACCCCGACTGATGAACCAATAGTTACGCATGTCAGGACGGTACTGGCAGTGACCCGTCTCAAGGATCTCGGTGCGAAACTGCCAGAAGGTCTGGCCGTCGGGCTCAGTCTTCAGAAACCACTGCTGAGTGGCCGGAGCTAGCCCGAGCATGACCGTGTATCCCGAAGCTGTGGCGAGGTCTTGCGGAGTGATCGCTTCGGGCCAGTGCTTGAGCAGTGCGTCGCGAGCTTCTTCAGGAATCGAGGGTGGGAATTGAATCTCCCATGGCAACGCAGAGAGAGACATTCGACGAACCGTCAATCCGTGGGCGACCGTCGCATCTCGGGTCATCGCCAGCATAAGGCTGTGGGCGGCGAACAGGTTGCCGTTTTCAAGCTGAAGGATCGCAGCCTGTAGAGAGTCGAGATCCCAGCCCATCGTCGAGGGGACGATCCAGTCGTTGATGATCTGGACGTTCGGCTTTTTCCCATTGGGGCCGCTGGTGTTCACGTTCGCGTTGTAGTGCTGTGTCCCCGGCGGAGGTAGTGCGGGCTGTGCTGCATTGGGCTGCGGGCTGGGGTTCCCGGTAAGCCATCGTGCGACGGTGCGGACGCTTGAGAGTGCGCCGGAAAGGGCAGTGGAGTAAAAGCTCATGTGAGAGAGAAGAAGGGTGGGTGTTGACAGAGGTAACGATTGTGCTATGGTTGGTTTTAGAGGCTGTGTGACACGATCGGCGTTGTCTTAGAGAGGGGCACAGGCGTGAGCGATACCAATAACTACATAAAAAAGTGGCTCGAAGTTAAGGACAAACCAGAATTTAAAGCGTTTGTGTCTCGACTCAGTCAATACGGATTACCGTCAGCTACAGAGGCGATGATCGATCGCGAAAAGCACGGGCTTGCGCTATCTGGAAAGCTCGGGGACGCGGAAAAGATCGCAGCAGAGCGACGGGACTGGTGCGCAAAGGTGGCAATTCGTACTATTCACACAGCAGACGAGATTGAGCGGTTACTCGTGTTTTCGTGCCATGGCAATCGATCCTTGCTACTGCGCGAACTTGGCATCACGGACATGCAGTGACGGGGTTGCGCTGTGGGCTACACCTGCCACTGAACCGCAGCAGCTCGCTCAGCTATACGCGAACAAACAACGAACGACCTACCATGACCCAAATCATCCTACCACTTCCACTTGTCGTTGACCTGCCCGAACGCTCGCCGATAGGATGTGGATACCCGCGCTGGCATGTGCTAGAGCTAGAGCATGTCAGCGCCGCTTTGGGCGCTTTTCGAGGAGAGAACATGAATTTTTTTGAGATGACGAAGACAGGTGAGTTGGTGCCGTGCAGTGACCTTTGGCGCGACGGAGATGCTGACCTATCGGACGTTCTGAAAAGACTAGGGTTTAAGACCGAAACTCTGGGTGTAATGGGCCTTGAACATATCTATTGGATGGCCTGGTACGGGCGAGAGGAGGAGGAGGGCGAAGGACATGCATTTATCGCTGAGTGGGAAGATTCAGGTCGGATCAGACTGATTCTTGTTCCCGACTGGCCCACGTTGATCAAACTCCAAGCTCTGTTTGCGTCTATTGTGCAGACATATCTGCTTGCTTCGTACATGGAAACCTTTTCGACTATTGCCTGTAGGGCCTTCCATGCGAGTCATGGTCACGATGTGTACAAGCCTTGCCTTAAATGTGATCCAACGGAAGTAAAACGGAGGCAAACCTGGCTAGAACGCCCGCTGAAAACCCCATGACCCGAATCATCCTACCGCCGCCACTTGTCGTTGAACTACCCGAACGCTCGTCGATCGGCTGTGGATATTGCTACAAACACGATCGGATCGACGATTGCACACACAGATTTCCCCATTGTCGTACGTGTCGATGTAGTGACTGCCGTCCGATGGAGTGGAAACAGCGAAGATGTGGTGAAGACGTGATTGCGGAGCGGGTGATTAGGTTTGACGGGTGAAACATGAGCGACCGCGCTAGAACGCCTTAAACGATGCTCCCGCCAACTTCCGACTCACTGCCTGAGACTGCTGTGCCCACGATCCCCCCGCTTTCGACGAACTCGCCACCGCCAACGGATTTACCGTCCGATAGTTCACCGCTTGGCTGAGTTGATCGGCTCGATCCTTAAACTTCGACCGAGGGAAGTGCAGAAGCTCGCCTCTGAAGTCCTCTGTCCACTTCACACCTGGTGTATATCCTACTCCCGTCCAAGTAGGCGGCACAGCGAGCGAGTCCGACGGTAGTGCATACTGACCATCTCGCAACGAGGGGAGCGCGTTTGACATGCGCACCACCTTGTCACCACGGGGCTCAACCATCTGAATCGGACATCGCACCCAATCAGTGTCACGTCGCAGCGTTTGAGCTACACCGGGACCAGTGCTCTTGTCCTCGATCAAAATCACATCCGGTCGCCAGCGGTCCGCGATGGCCTTCAACACAAGCACTTGATCGGGTGACTGCCAAGGGTAAGCCAGGATCTCAAGAATCCTTACGGGGGCTCCTAGGCCCGATCCACGGCAAAGTTTGCAGTGTGGTGATGCTGCGGTGGCTGGTGGGCCGCTCACCGAGGCGGCAGCAAGGCACGGGCACTTGTTGAACACAGCATGAGGCTCGCCATAGATGCCGATCGCTGATCGCGCTCCCGTGACACTCTTGCCCTCGCCAGTATCTACCGAAACGAACAGCCGAGCGTAAGTAGCTCGCAGCAATGCTTGAGGTGTAACCTCCCATGTTCCAAACCACGAGGGGTCCACCATGTTACCGGTCGCAGCCACGGGGCTGCACTGATACTGCCCCCACCACTCTTGGGGGTTCGTGCGTAGGAGCATTTCCCGTCGAGCGTAGGCGTTGCGCTGCTTGTACGGCTCAAGCACATCGCCGTCTTCCCGGTGCCAAACCGTCTCAGGTAGCCACTCCCCATCAAGCTGAAGCTGGGGTGGTAAAACGTGGTCAGCGATCTGAGCTTCGACGGTTGCCTCGGCGGTCCCGGCGCCGGGCGCTGCTTCACCGTCCTCAGGTTTCACCTTCACACCAAGCACTCCCGACAATGTATGATCGGCAATGAGCGGAGCGCTGACGACCTCCCATGGACCATCCGATGAATATTCACTTAGGACATATCCGATGACATCGTTCTCGCGATAGCGCGTGTTGACGATGATCCAGCAAGTCACGTCCTCAGGATCAAGTCGTGAGCTGAGCGCCTGCACTGCCTTGTGTGCCTCAGATAGCACTGCCTCGCTGTCTACCTCCGTCTCTTTCATGAGGTCGTCAACAATGAGCAAGTGCGCGCCACGTCCAGTATAGCCACCGCCCCGACCGTAAGAGCCGTACTCGCCGCCTAGTTCGCCATCGCTGAATAGCTTGAACTCAGTCTTAGACTTCGACGAGCCTGACAGTGAGACGCGAGGAAAGACCTTCGCGTAGTCGGGATGCTTAATATAACCGAGCACATCGTCGCCGATAGAGCCCGCGTTCTTGGCATTGAGCGTGGCTGACATCGTCGAGAGGTGAGGGTTACGACCCATGAACCACGCGGGGAACAGACGGCTGACGAGTTGAGTTTTACCAACACGCGGGGGAACCGAGACGATGAGCCGAGCGCGCTGCCCTGACTCGATACGCCTCGTAGCCTCCTCAAGCTTGGCGATGATGAGCCGCGTGACCGGACGCAGCTTGAACCGCTTCATCATGAGCTGGCAGAACGCGGCGAGAGAGTCATAAGCGCGCTGGTACCGGGGGTCGGGTGGTTCCTCGGTTGTCGCGGCGGTAGCTTCAGCGGTAATCCGAGACGCTGTGATTGCCGACTCCAGTGCAGGCCAGGAGTGACTGAGCCACGCGAGGGCTTCGGGGATGGTCTTCCCCCGGATGCTGTGCTCATAGTCATCCCACTCCACAGCGTTCGCAGCGTGTAGAAGCTGAGGTAGGTTCGCCTTGATCGCCACTTGTCGAGCGATGTCCGCAGCGGTGCCGGAGAAGGTGAAGCGCTCTTGTGCTGTTGTGCTGACCTGTGGTTTCTTGACGACGGAGGGCATGGTTTAAGGGAGGGAAGAATAAAATCGGTTGACAGGCGTAACAGGTGAGGCATACTAGGATCGAAAGCGAGGCCACACATGACCAAACAAACCGCAGCCACCGCGATCGTCAACACCAAAGTTCATGCGCTCACAGCGCCGCTAGGGTATGGCTTTTATTTACAGTATGTGCAAGACTTCCTCGGTGACGGCAAGCCCCACCGCGCACAAGCTATCCTCCGTGAGGTGCGAAAACACGTACATCCCGGCCCGACCATGGCGAAGCTGTTGATCACGTTAAGCGCGGCGGTGGACGCTGGCATTCTGGAGCGAATTGATGACGGCTTTCGCAAGGCACAGAAGGCTTAAAACATGACCAACGAAGAGTTCAACAAAGCCTCAATGCGTAGCAGTGCCGATCTCTGCATCGCAACGGCTGAAGAATGCTTCACCAAGGGTAATTTTCAGTACGCTTTTGATTGGGCCGTCCGGTCGTTGGGGTACAGTACGACCGTGTTTAACGCGCGCGAAATCGCGCTATTCGGACGTACACTTGAAGTCGAACTTCCCGTTTGTCACGGCTAACGAGAGGAGAGGTCACAATGGGAACACGCAAAGTATATGAAACCGTCGTTTATGACCCGTCTCGGGGAACTGGCGCAGCAGGCGATTGCACTCACATCATTCGCTCTACCTCCCGTACTGCTGTCGAGCGGGCTGCCAAGGGCATGACGTACTACGGTGCCCCGGCTACAGTGCGTTGTGAGGACGTTCCCCTACGTGTGTTTCGCCGCTGGCAAGCTGAGGGTAAGATATGATCCCCTGTTGCCCGTCTGCAACTCCCTAGCTGGCACGAGCCGCACGGCCGCCGGTAAACGCATGTGGTGTACAGCCAGGGGCTGTATGTGGTCTGCTGTCGTGGCGGAGGAAGAGTTGACAGGACGGGATATGTGCGCGGTGGGGATGCAGTCACCCCTGGTACATCGTCCCGCTCGATCTGCGGCTCGCGATCTGCACCGTCTCTTGTGATCTTGTTGCTCTCAAGATGCGTGCCCGAGAGGGTGGAGGATGGGATGAGATACCGTTTTAAGGTGCAATGATGGGTAGTGTGTCAATTTTTCACCACAAATACCTGAGAACAGCAGTCCTAGAAGCGCTGTTCGCATCTCCAGCCCTACGCGACACCGACCGATACGCTCAGATGAGCGGAATGCAGCGAATCATGATTGGTCGAATCAATCGGAACTGGCTCGTAGTGGCGGACGATGGGCATCTGTTTGGTGCGTGGTCCGATCAACTGCGAAAGGCGTGCCAGGAAGCACTGAATGGCATCGTGGAGATCTGAGCGTGACCTAGAGTAGCAGTAAGCGCAGCTAACCAGACACCTCCCCCAAAAACTCCCCACCCACCGCCGCCGCTAGTATCTCCCCTAGCACTCCCCTATAGGTGCAACGTGCATCGCACCCACTCACGAGCACAGCACCGTCTTCGACCGCAGCGCACAGATCGCGCCACCTGTCTGCGAAATGGGTCTTCCTCAACAACGACCGCAAGAACCCCCGGTAGGCTCGATGGAACCCTTCAACCGACACTTTGCCCGTCAACATTCCTCGCTGTGGGTAGGTCAGCCGTAGGGAGCTGCTTGGAGCGAGCCAGCCAAACTCTTTGCTTGTCGCGCTCACATCCACAATCGGCAAGTTCAACGAGCGGTGAATATTCAGCTCGGCACCTGCAACCGCACGCGCCCCGTAGATACGGACGCCACTCCCCGGTGCATCCGCCGCTTGAGCCTCAGACTCTTCGGCTTCCTCTTCGCGTCTCGCCGCATTGGCAGCGCTCGTCTTGTCGCGAGTGCGCTTGTTGATCTCGTTGATAACCTGCGTCCTGATTGCCAAACGCAAGTAAGCATGGAACGCTTTATGCTGATTCTCAGGTTTTCCCGATCCACTACATCGTCCACAGCACACATTCGAGCCGGTGACTGCGCTCGTATGCTTGCCCGTACCCTTGCATACGTTGCACGATAGTGGGTAAGCCTGACAACTGCGTAAGAGTGCCTGCGTGCCGATGTCACGAGCATCCTCGTCATCGCCAACATAAAGAGCGGCGCTTGGTCCTGAGTGTAGTGATTTGTGCCAGACGGTTACTGCTTCAGCTTGACTGAAGCCGAAATAGCGGGCCGCAAGCTCGCGCTGCTCGGTGGTGAGTGGTGTATCTTTGGCACCCTTAGTGGTGCGCCCGTGTGTATTGCTCATGCCTCTAGCGTATCAGCGCACTAGAGGCATGCAAGGGTTATGCCTTATTTTGTGCCGATTGCACCGGGCGGTGGCTTCGCCGCTGGCTTTAGGTAAGCAAGCTGCCGCTGTCGTTCTGCCTCAGAACTCGGCAAATAACGCCCACTGCCGTCACACTCGGTCCACAGCTCATCAGGCAGATCGCCGGGGTCTACACCGCACCAACTACAGCCGCGACAGGAAAGCAGGCCGACGTTCGCTTTCTGCGTTAGCTCCACAAACGGGTTCGCCAATCTCTCGCGTGAAATCTGCCTTCGTCGATTGATTTCCTCCGGGGATGCGCGATTTTTCAGCGAGACGAGTAGTTGCTTTGCATCGTTGCCTCGCAGTACAACCGGCCCATCGCCCACATCCAGCGCATCAAAATCAAACAACCCGTCCAGCGTCAACTCAAACCAAACGGTGAAACGTGTCCACTGTCGGCTAAACCACTCCCGGCTTAGTGACAACAGCAGAGCCCCAGATGTCGCGAGCAGGCCGAAACCGAGTGCGTGGTGAATATTCACCGCGCCGGATACGTCAACGCCAGTCGCGTGGGCATGCACATAGCGAGCAGTCTCAACGCCGAGCGCTAGACCGATGAGCACAACAAGAACTAGGGTCAAAACTTTGGTCAGCATGTGGGGAT
>Ga0181563_10006258_pt1 | contig 10691 bp, 18 predicted proteins | sample 011ome_25_FD_133759 | JGI IMG/M metagenome (GOLD analysis project Ga0181563, IMG submission 133759) | Coastal salt marsh microbial communities from the Groves Creek Marsh, Skidaway Island, Georgia - 011512CT metaG (megahit assembly) | ecosystem: Environmental > Aquatic > Marine > Intertidal... | reverse complement strand
TTGCGAAATTAATCTGCCTACTACACCTCTGAAGAGTTTAGACGATGAGAATGGTGAGATCAGCCTGTGTACACTCGCAGCTATCAATTGGGGTAACATCAAGAAAACATCTGACTTTGCATTGCCCTGTGAATTGGCTGTACGTGCTCTCGATGCGTTGCTTGATTATCAAGATTATCCAGTCAAGGCCGCGTTTGTGGGCTCTATGAATCGTCGACCACTCGGTGTTGGTATCATCAACTTTGCACATTGGTTGGCGAAGAACGATACTAACTACCAAGATCCAAACCTCGAGTTGATTCATGAGTATGCAGAAGCATGGTCATACTATCTCATTCAAGCATCCGCTGTACTTGCCGCCGAGAAAGGTGCATGTCTAAAATCAGATGAAACTAAATATCATGACGGTGTACTGCCTATCGACACTTATAAAACGACTGTTGATGAGCTGGCAAAACCAGATTATAAGATGAACTGGGACGAACTACGTAGCCTGCTCAAAGAAGTTGGTATCCGCAACTCAACGCTGATGGCATTGATGCCTGCTGAAACGTCAGCACAAATCAGTAACAGTACGAATGGTATTGAACCTCCTCGCTCGCTGATCTCTGTGAAGCAATCAAAAGACGGTGTGCTGAAGCAAGTTGTACCTCAGATTGGTCGACTCAAGAATAAGTACGATTTACTTTGGGATCAAAAGTCACCCGAAGGTTATCTCAAGATTATGGCTGTATTGCAGAAGTTTATCGATCAAGGTATCTCTGTGAATACAAGTTACAACCCTCTGCACTATGAAGAAGAGAAGATTCCACTGTCATTGATGATGCAACATATGTTGAGTTTCTATAAGTATGGTGGCAAGCAACTCTACTACAACAATACTTACGATGGAGCTGGAGAAATTACAGACGACCGTGATCCTCCTGCAGAAGAAGTTGAAGAAGGTGCAGCATGCGATTGGAAAAATCCTGACGACTGCGACGCATGTAAAATATGAAACACTTAAAAGAGAATAACGTTACATATTTCGAGCATTTACAATTTGCTTGGACCGTTTCGTTTATTCTCTTTGTGCATGGTCTCTTTCCATTTTTATGGACGGATCGCGGATCTGAACTACTCTGCAAAGATGAGGATGACTAATGGCGTTTTTAGTACATAACCTACCGCCAACCCCAGTCATGGTTCGTAAAGAGTATCTGTATGATCTCGAAAAAGGCCATGGTGAATACACACCTGGTATTTGGATTTCTATCAAGTCTGTAATGGGTAAAGCGTTGTATTTCGAAACATTGCTGACAGAGTACGGTGCGCTTTACGATAAGCTTCCATTGTCTGCATTCGTTTGGAAGACGGATCACGGCGATTTGCCTCTCGATGTGTTACAATTATGGGATTGCTTCGACTATGACATCACTGTTATCGAGAAGCCAATCTTGTCTCGCTGCGAGTATTTTGGTAAAGACAAGCAAATGCATGCAGGCGAGTACATGTTTACGATGGACAACTGTCATAGGGACAAGAACGTATTAGACCAAAACTTTAGTGAGCATGATCCAGAACATAAGTCGTTTAATCTAATTAAGCTAGATAACGGCCAGTTTGCTGCTCAACCAAATAATAGAGTGATTTGGCGTGATGCCAGTTTAACATCTGATGAGTTGCTACAACCAGATTTTAAAGTATGCACACAGAACTACGCTGTGGAAGTAGAACCGAAGTGGTTTGTTGGTCATACAGACGAATGGCAGTATAAAACGAAAGAAGAAGCTTTATTAGAAGTCAATGACAAATATCCTGAGACTCTCGATGTTTTAAAAGACGACTATGTAGAGTTTGAGCAAAACTACAAAGACAATTTAGCAGATTATACAAGAGTAAGAGCAGATAATGAGCGATACAGACATCGAAAGAAAGTCGCTAAGCGAAGAAGAAATCAACAATCTGACGTCGACAGAACTGACGGAGATAGCTGAAGCCCACGACCAAATATTTGAAGCAGTAACACCTAAAAATACCATTGACTGGTATTTGAAGTGGGCATCAAGCATAATTATATTAGGAGCTATTACAGTTCGTGCATCAGGTGTACCTGAACTGATCTGGATAGATATGCTCTTATCATGGATAGGCGCATGTGGATGGTTTGTTGTTTCCTACATGTGGAGAGACCGAGCATTGATTCTTTTGAATGGTGTTATCGGCGTCGTCCTGTTTTCAGGCCTAATCAACTATTTTTTTGGAAATTAAAATGTCCGTATTTCATACAGAGAAGATTGATTTTACAACGCAGCCAGCATTTTTTGGTCCGCGCGTGAATATTGCACGATATGACAAGCAACGTTATCGTATCTTCGAGACACTGACCGACAAGCAGCTCGGTTTCTTTTGGCGTCCCGAAGAAGTCGACGTTACACGTGATAGCAAAGACTTTAAGAATCTTACTCAACACGAACAACATATCTTTACGAGCAATCTGAAGCGTCAGATCTTGCTCGACTCAGTACAAGGGCGAGGTCCCGTTGAGACGTTCATGCCTTTGTGTTCGTTACCCGAACTTGAGAACTGGCTCGTGACATGGGCCTTCAGCGAGACCATTCATTCCCGATCTTATACACATATCATTCGTAATGTATATTCAGATCCTTCTAAAGTATTTGACGAGATGCTAGACATCAAAGAGATTGTTGATTGTGCACAGTCTATTTCTATGTACTATGATAATCTCGCAAAGAATCCAACGAAAAGAAATTTGTGGCTGGCAGTGAATGCTGTGAATGCGCTCGAAGGTATTCGATTCTATGTGTCATTTGCATGTAGTTGGGCATTTGCCGAACTGAAAAAGATGGAAGGTAATGCAAAGATCATTAAGTTTATTGCACGAGACGAGAATGTGCATATGGCATCGACTCAACAATTGATCAAACTACTACCAAAAGAAGATAAAGACTACGCCAAAATTGCTATAGATACAAAGGACGAAGTAAAACAAATATTCCGTGATGTACTCGATCAAGAAAAAGCATGGGCCGAATATCTATTTAAAGAAGGTTCAATGATTGGCCTGAATGCAGAACTCTTGGGTGAGTATGTGGAGTGGCTAGGTAACAAGCGTATGTATGCCATTGGATTATCAAACGAGCGAGGCGGGTCTGATCCTCTGCCTTGGACACAAAAGTGGATTAGCGGTGCTGAAGTGCAAGTCGCACCACAAGAAACTGAAATCACATCGTACATCGTTGGTGGAATTAAAAAGGATCTCGACGATGATACGTTTAAGGACTTTTCCTTCTAATGAATAACTTCCAAACAAAAGTACTATGGGAACTCTTTGATGAGATAGCTGACGATCAACCAGTCACTAAAGAATTGTTTACATCAGTAGAATTTTTACATATCGGTGAAAACTATATCAGTGACTTTACTGAGGTTGAGAAAAGATTTGATGCAATGGACATCGATGAAAAACCTCGCGATCTATATGACATGTATGAGTTAATAGGTACGAAGAAAACTATTATCATGCATGATGAATTTCAAGATGTTAACTTCAACAAGCAATTTAAATGGGAAAGAGAAAAGCCATTTGATATTATCTACAATTGTGGCAAGTCTCCTCATGTTTTTGATCAGTACAACTTCTTTGATAATATGCATCGTTTAGCTGGTATCGGTACATATATGATTCACAGTGTACCATTCTTCTCTGCAGTCGAATCAACTCTGTATTCGTACACTCCTAATTTCTTTGCGAGACTCTGCGGCTATAATGGTTATTCAATGCACAAAGCATTTATTGGTACTACAACTGGTGAACGATTCGAGAAGTTAATTATTGAACCTGAATATGCAGGTAACACATACGCAGAAAGACATAAGTTCTTTCATTGGGCGAATGGTGAAGATAAAGGCTATAAGCGACCTGCACATATTGCAGTCATACTAAAGAAAACTGAAAATACCGAATTTCAATCACCAGAGTATCGGAATGTACAAGAAGACGATTAATTGTAGGTCGTGTGAAGTTAAGTGTGACGTGATTATACGTCAAACAAATTTTGATGACGAAGAGATGCCAATTGAGTTCTGTCCGATATGTAGTGCATCTTTAGAAGATCAACAATTTGAATATGATGATGACATGGAGTTAGAATGGTGAGTTATCCTGGCATTAGTTCAGCTTGGGATCGTAAGTTCTTAGAGTTAGCAAAGCATATCTCAACGTGGTCGAAAGACCCGTCTAAAAAGATTGGTGCTGTTGCTGTTGGACCTAACCGTAATATTCTTGCCACGGGATATAACGGATTCCCGAAGGGAATAATGGACACCGAAGAAAGACTCAATGACCGCGAGACAAAGTATGAGCTCGTGGTACACGCTGAAATGAATTGTATATATAATGCTGTAGAGAATGGAGTTTCACTCAAAGGTTCTCATCTCTATGTGTATGGATTACCTATCTGCCACGAATGTGCAAAAGGCGTAGTACAAGTTGGTATAGGTAGAGTAATCATCGAAGACAGATTATGCGCCGAACAAAGGTGGTCAGATAGTTTTGCCAAATCAAAAAGAATCTTCCACGAAGGGAATGTCGTCGTTAACTACTGCAAGCTATGAAAATCCTTGGATACATCTATTAGAAGGTTGGGCCCTCGAGTCCGAGCATGTACAAAACTTCTATGGTATGGTATATTTGTTAATTAATAAAGAATCTAAGCGCAAGTATATCGGCAAGAAGTTTTTCTGGAGTAAGAAGACACTACCTCCTCTCAAAGGCAAGAAGCGAAAGAGAAGATCATTAGTCGAGTCAGACTGGAAAAAATACTACGGATCAAATCAACAACTCAAAGACGAGCTGGCGAAAGGTGCAGAGTTCGAACGATATGTTGTACATCTATGTGAATCGAAATCAGAATGCGCATATTGGGAAATGGATTATCAGATCAGATGCGAAGCATTGTTGACTGAAGAGTATTACAACGAATTTATTGGCGGAAAGATAAACGGAAAATGGCTGAAGAAGAAAGACACATTGTAGTAATTACACAAGAAGGTTGTCCTCCTTGTGAGATGCTAAAGATGTATATTGAACAGAAAGGTGTCGAGTGTTCGATGCTAGAAGTCGATACTGAAATATCGCGAGAAGCGATAGATAAAATCTGGCCACAGTGTGAAGGATTTCCTTTCGCTATTGTAGATGGTCAAGATGTTGGTGATTTAATGTTTTATTTAGAGAGTGGATTGTAATGTTAGACGTTCATAGAATTAAAAAGAGTAAGCAAATTGTATATCCCTTGGGTAAACACGACAATAACTATACGTTGTGTTTGATTCCATTGCCTGAGAAGACACGCAGAGGTCTACGTGGCCACGTACAAATTGTTCGTAATGATAATATTATCAAGGATCGTGAAGATGGCTGAGATACTTGCTGGAGAGTTTAAGCGCAACGAAACAAATGCAAAGTCAATGGGTGGTACTGAAGTATTGACAATGCGAGTTGCCGAACGAGCTGACCAAAAGCTACTAAAAGAATGTCAGATTGTATCGAGCAGAGTAAGAGAACTCGCTGATGACAAGATACGAATCTTTTGGGCACATGACTTGCCTGGTGATCCCGAATCAAAGTTCTTAGAAACAGAACATGGCAAAGACAAATTTCATAAGTTTGTATTCGTATCTAACTGGCAAATGCAGAGATACATCGATCGATACAACCTTCCTTGGAGTAAGTGTATTGTCTTACGTAACTTCATTGATCCGATTGATGAGCACGAAAAACCCGATGATGGTAAGATTAATCTCATCTATCACACTACACCACATCGTGGTTTGAATATTCTTGCTGCAGTCTTTCCTAAATTACTCGAAAAGCATAGTAATCTACATCTCGATGTATATTCATCATTTAAGATTTATGGTTGGGACGAGAGAGATAAGGATTTTGAAGATCTGTTTAAAGCGATTGATGCTCATCCTCAAATGACAAATCATGGTTCAGTTTCAAATGATGATGTCAGAGAAGCTTTGAAGAATGCACACATCTTTGCTTATCCTTCGACGTGGGCAGAAACCTCATGTATGTCATTGATGGAAGCGATGTCAGCAAAATGTATTTGTGTTCATTCTAATTTTGGTGCTTTGTACGAGACAGCCTCGCATTGGACAAATATGTATCAATTTTACGAGCAACCAAATTCACATGCTGGCGCTCTCTATAATATGTTAGATCTGAGTATCGAACATTATAAAGCAATGTATCAAAATACAGGTCCTACAAAAGTATATGCTGACACGTTTTATTCATGGGCCAACCGTGAAGCTGAGTGGAACTCATTGATGAGTGCATTGATCTCAAATACAAAAGATAGATCTATTCCAAAAGATCAAGGTCCGATGTTCAGTTATAGTACTGGATGATATAAATATGTCTATGAGTAATATCATAGAGTTTCCAATCGAACGTCGTTACGAGCAAATGGCCCATGAGGCAGGATTTGACACATACGATCGATCTGAACTAGCTGAAATAGAAACAGAGGCATTTCTTGGTGAGTTGCTTCAATCGATGTTCAAAGAGAAGTATAATGTAGCAGACGAAAATTACATATATGACGTCTCCTTTCTATATGAATCTCTTAAATCGTTTATCTATAAGATGCATGACTGTGATCATCCTATACAAACATTTGCTCAAAACTTGTATTTCGATGCTGAGATACCAGATGATTCTCAATTGGAATTTGATTTTTAGGTTTACAAAGCCACTATTTTTTGGTAGAATATACTAGTAAATAAGTGGAGTTTAACAGTGATTATTTTAGATTACAACCAAGTAGCCCTCGCCAATCTGATGGTAAGCGGCCCAAAGAATGTTCAAGTGAATGAGGATTTGCTACGGCATATGATCCTCAACTCAATTCGCTCAAACAAAGTCAAGTTCGAAAAAGAATTCGGCGAGCTAGTCATCGCATGCGACGCTACGTCTAACTGGCGCAAACAGTTTTTTCCGTACTATAAAGCGAATCGCAAGAAGAATCGACAAGATTCTGGACTCGATTGGAATGAGATTTTTCGTGTGCTAAACATGGTCCGCGATGAACTCGCCGAATTCTTCCCTTATCCCACTGTTCGAGTAGAACATGCAGAAGCAGACGATGTGATTGCTACATTGTGTCATGAACATGGTCGACCTCTCGGTGGCGAACCTATTCTTATCCTCTCAGGTGACAAAGACTTCCAACAATTACAGAAGTATTCTAACGTACAACAGTTTGATCCTGTACGTAAGCGTTGGATTAAGTGTAATGATCCTGAACAGTTCCTCAAAGAACACATTATGAAGGGTGACACAGGTGATGGTATCCCTAATGTACTGAGTTCTGATGATACGTTCGTAGCCAATGCGCGTCAGAAGCCTCTCAGAGCGAAGCGTATGGATGAATTGATGCAACAAATACCAGAAGAGTTAGCACATAACTATCATCGTAATCGTATGATGATTGATTTAGATCGTGTGCCTGCAGAAATCAAACAAGAAACCTTACAGCAAATGTCAGAGCAAAGCAATAAGACTCGAGCAAAGCTGTTCAACTATTTTATTAAGTATAAACTTAAGAACCTAACTGAATGTATTTCGGAGTTTTAAATGGCAAAGTTAATCAGCGATATCTTCAAAGAAATTGAGAAGACAACAGGCAGAAAGAATAAGATCGCAAAGCTAAAGGAATATGAAAGCAATAATGTTTTTATGCAAATCTTAGAGGCCGTATGTGACGTACGTGTTATCTTTGAATTACCTGAAGGCAATCCGCCGTTTAATACCCCTGAAGATATGATTGATAATACAGGCGGTCTATATCAAGAAGTCCGTAAGATGTATATCTTTACTAAGAATCAACGTAGCGCAAATATTCATCAGATTAAGCGCGAACGTGTATTCATCGAGATGCTTGAGAGTATTCATCCCGAAGATGCTAAGCTCATGCTCGGTGTTAAAGAGAAGAAGTTGCCATATAAAGGTATTACTTCGAAGCTAGTAGAAGAAGCGTTTCCAGGTAGGTTCAAATATGAGTAAGTCAAAACGAGAAAGTAACCATCGTAAAGAAGAACGTAAGTTTGAAGATGGCGATAAGCAATTCATCCACGAGTATCGCGAACATAAAGAAGAAAAATATTTAAAAAATGTTCTTCGTTCGAACGATTTAGAGGCTCTGTTAGAAGTCGAAGATTATAAATAAAACATGCCGATATATACGTATCTAAATTCTGAATCAGGTGAATACGAAGAACATGTACATAAGATCTCCGAAATGGATGATTTCACTTCCAGGCACCCGCATCTAACTCGTGTAATCACAACGAATAAGTCAAGTATTGTTACTGGCGTCAATTTAAGACCTGACGCTGGCTTTCGTGATGTTCTGAAATCAATCAAGAAAGCCTCAGGGAGGGGCAACACAATCGAGACATTCTAACCCGTAAGTATAACAAAAAAAGAGTAGGTTATATGGCACTTTCGAAGAGACAGCGTCGTTCGCTGAGAAAGAACGGTATTTTAGATTCGAACGAACACGTACCACAGAGAGGCATGAAACTCCAGCCAATCTTTCCGAAAACTTTTGCACAACAAGTGACGTTTGATGCATTCGACTCAGGAGACCACTTACTACTTCATGGAATGGCAGGTACAGGTAAAACATTTATTTCTTTTTATTTGGCACTGTCTGAACTTTTCAATAACCCCGACTGCGAATTCTATGACATCACTGTCGTAAGATCTGCGGTACCAACCAGAGATATCGGCTTCCTTCCGGGTAATGAAGACGAAAAGCTATCAGTATATGAAGAACCTTATCGAGCAATTTGTAACGAGTTGTTTCGACGTGGTGACGCATACGATATCCTAAAAGAGAAAGACCTCGTAAAATTTATGTGTACTTCTTTCGTCAGAGGCTGTACAATGGATAATACTATTGTCATAGTAGACGAAGTGAATAATATGAACTTCCATGAACTCGATTCACTTATTACACGAATCGGTGACAATGCGAGATTGATCTTTTGCGGTGATTTCCGTCAAAGTGATTTAACTAAACAACAAGAGAGACAAGGTCTCTTAGATTTTATGAAGATAATTGACAGACTCAGCGGATTCGAACACATTGAATTCCATTCTAACGATATTGTTAGATCGTGTCTGGTGAAGGAGTATATCATTGCAAGAGAAGAGCTCGGACTTTGCGCTTAAACTATTTGAGCCCAAAACCCTAAAACGAATCAACGAGGACGGCAAGCGGCTGTATGTTACTGAATCAGGAGAAAAGTATCCATCAGTAACATCGGCCCTTGGCGCATTGTCGAGGAAGAAGATATGGGAATGGCGAAAACGTGTGGGCGCCGAGACTGCCAACAAGATCTCAACGCAGGCATCTCGCGCAGGTACTGCAGTGCACCAAATTGCCGAGGACTATATTCTGAATCAGATGAAAGAAGACGTGAATCCTATTGCGCTAAACACTTTCAGAACCATCCAGCCTATGCTCGATCAGAACGTGGACGAGATCTACGGGGTCGAACTGCAAATGTACTCGGACGAATTAAAAACGGCCGGCACAGCTGATCTTATCTGCCGCTATTCTGGCAAAAACACAGTACTAGACTTTAAAACATCTAAGCGTTGGAAAACTAAAGACGAGATTCACTCGTACTTTATGCAAGGCGCTGCGTATGCTACAATGGTGAAAGAACACTATGATATGGATATTGAACGTATTGTAATTCTAATGGCTGTTGGTGGTGGAGAAGGTGCCATGGTATTTGACGAAGCGCTCGAAGATTGGCAACCAATGACTCGTAAATTCTTTGATCTATATCATAAAGGAAAGCTTAAGGATTTCTAATGGCTACTAAAGAAGTGTTTTCTGTTACACCTGAATTTCTGTCAAAGAAAGAATGTGATGATCTTGTGGCTCTATGCGACAAGTATAAAGACAGATGGGAAGACGGTGAAGTATCTGATGAAGGTATTGCAGGTCACGCCGCGAAAGATCCTATTAGATCTTGTAAGACATGGTTTTTACAAGGTGACTTTGACAAAGAAGACGAAAAGAAATTCCAAAAATTCTATAATATGATTGATGAAAGATTCAATCGCGTAAAACTCGAAATGGGTTTAGATCATTGGGATATTCAAAATAGAGAAGCATTTCAATACACACATTATGGTGTTAACGATGGATATGGTTGGCACAAAGACACTCATGATGATGCGTATATGTCAGAAAATGGAATGGATCCAGAATGGGATGGCATGAATCGAAAGATTAGTATGTCTATTTTTCTTAATGACTTCTCTGAATGGACTGAAGGCCGCTTCGAAATAGAAAATGCATGGGTTCATGGACCTGATGTACCATGGTATCGAGTACATCAATTCGATCCAGGTATCAATCCAGAAATAGGAAAGGGAACAGCGATTGTGTTCCCTTCTTATGTCCAACATCGAGTCACACCAGTGATGACTGGTACACGTAAGTCTCTTGTCTGTTGGTATATTGGTCCGCCTTGGGTTTAATTGTTCAGCGGATTATCGAGTATAATCTGAATCTTCTCTTCGAGATCTTTTCTCGTCTGACGTAAATCTGTATCGAGCGTTCTCATACGCTCGTTTACTTTCGACTCAATATTAT
>Ga0181563_10006249_pt1 | contig 10697 bp, 11 predicted proteins | sample 011ome_25_FD_133759 | JGI IMG/M metagenome (GOLD analysis project Ga0181563, IMG submission 133759) | Coastal salt marsh microbial communities from the Groves Creek Marsh, Skidaway Island, Georgia - 011512CT metaG (megahit assembly) | ecosystem: Environmental > Aquatic > Marine > Intertidal... | reverse complement strand
CTTCTTCTTCAACAGTTTGTGTTTCTTCAACTTGGGTGGTTGAGTCAACTTCATCTTGGGTAATAGCATAGGACACCTGACTTGTACCTACTGAAAGGGAAATAGTCAGCATAAAAAGTGCTAAGAGATTTTTCATTTTGATATTGTTTTAATTTGATTTAAAATTTTAAGTATCGCAAATCTACACAAATAATTTAAAATACTGTTGGTCAATTTTTACACCACTTGTTACGTTCTGCGTGTACTTTTATTGTGCTTAGGGCGACCGACACTCTGCTTTGTTGTAGTTTAATCTTTTCATTTGGCAAAACAAAGCCTATCATTTTATTGTTGCAGTAAACAGCCTTGTAGTAATGGCTTGAATTGTAACCTCGTTAGTCCCTATTCTTCCAAGTTTATTTTGAAAAATCCCACCAGTGATAATGTGAATTTCCCTTTCTGCGATTACCCAACTCCTGATTAACGACTCTAGATTTTTCCATCCACCTCTATTAAATGAGGGGGTTTGCGGAGACATCTTTGACCTATAAAAAGACTCAGACATTGCTTTTTGAGAAATCTTCATATCTCCAGCAGGAGCAAGATGCCCTCTATCATATCCCGATTTGTAATAATCTGATTTTGATGCTGAACCTGTACGTACATAAGGATCGGAACGGAAATCGTCTGTTCTTTCAATATTTCCATTTATCATCTGAGGGGTTAGTTTATAATATACCCACTCGGCCTGCTCGTGTTTTTCAGAGTATGATAACGAATAGTATGTGTGATTAATTATTTCTCTGTTTGATTTTGGCAAATAGTCTTGACCAAAAGAAACAAAAGGTATCAGTAAAAGTAATAATCTAATCATTTTTTTTCGGGTATTTGCCTCCAAATTAACAAATAGTTTTATTAACTCAGAAGTGGTTAGAAAGCTAATGCTTGTAAAAATACCCACGATGACTCTTAACAATCCTAAAAACAAATCATATAAATTCGCAAAGTAAATCAGAAAGAAAACACCTGCTCCAAATGTAATCCAAGAAGATGATTTAAAAATACACTGATTTTTAGTAGAGTATTATACCTTGAATCTGTCTCAGATTTTTTTTGTTATTTGAATTTTCATTTCTACCTTGAAATTCAATAAGTTTTTCTCTTTGGCTATATTTTTTCATTGTCATTTTTTCGGGTATTTGCCTCAACATCAATAAGAATTTTTATTATTCCAGAGATTGCAGAAAAAATTAATATTGTTATGACGGTTGATGCTGTAAGGTAGAGAGCGGTTAAAGTATCTCCAATACCAAAAAGCCGTAAAATACCAAAAGCACAAACAGTCCCCATTATTGTATTAATAACTGAAAAAAACTTAGCAGTACTTTTTAGCGAACTATATTTTGATTCTAAAACTGATGAAAGTTCATCTTTTGGAATTTTATAATCATTTGGGTCTAAATCATTTTCCTTGAAAAAGGATGACAAGTAATTATCAATAGTTGAATGCTCGCTATTTTCGCAGAACTCATCTAGCTTTTTATTGAGCCTTTCAGAAATTACAAATCCTCTTTTATTTAATACAGCTAATGCTAATAAAACAGATTTAGGCTCATAGCGTTTCCAGTATTCTAAAATTGTGGACAAAGCAAGGTTGTCCATACTTACGATTTGAGCTAGGCTTTGCGTTTTCATGTTCCAAAGGGCTTATTAAAAAGTAAAAATAAGGGCGTAATATGTTTCATGGTGTTACGAAGATAGTAAAAATGGTGTAATATCAAATTGTAGATTGACACCCACACCACAATCAAAGTTTTTCTCGTCCCTAAACGAAAAAACAGAAACCACTCCAAAGAGTAATTTCTGTTTCTGCGGAAAGGAAGGGATTCGAACCCCCGATACGTTTCCGTATACACGCTTTCCAAGCGTGCGCCTTAAGCCACTCGGCCACCTTTCCAATAAGGGGGCAAATCTACTAAATGAAATTTAATTGGTCAGTTCTCCTCTCAATGAAATTTGTAGAAGATCTTTTATTTTTTCATTCGAATACCCTTGACCTATTAAGTACATGAGTTTAGTTACTGCCGCTTCAGTGGTCATGTCTTTTCCGCCAACTACCCCTAATCGCTCGAGTTTTGAACTCGTTTCGTAAAGTCCTTGGCTCACACTTCCTGACAAGCATTGACTTACGTTTAAAATAATTTTACCCTTATGTACGGCTGTTTTTAAGGACTCAATAAACCAATCTTCGGTAGTGGCATTGCCTGCGCCAAAGGTTTCTAAAATTATGCCTTTGTAAGGCAGTTCTAGAATGGTGCTAACGTATTCTTTTTTCATGCTTGGAAAAAGTTTTAGAATAAGAACATCATCACTCAAATTAGTGTTTACTTTCAGCTCTTTGTCAGTATGGTCGTAGCTAATAGGGCTGTATTTTATTTCCAAACCTGCTTCGGCAAGGGGTATGAAATTTGGACTTTTAAAGGCTTCGAAGTGTTCGGCATTAACTTTTGTGCAACGGTTTCCTCTATGCAATCGGTATTCAAAATAGACACATACTTCTTGCACTTTTCCCTCGGCTGCAATTTCAATTGACGAGATAATATTTTCTTTAGCATCGGTACGCCTAACGCCAATGGGTAACTGGGCGCCCGTGAGTACTACAGGTTTTTGTAAGTTCTCTAGCATATAGCTTAACACTGAGGCTGTGTAAGCCATGGTGTCTGAGCCGTGAAGAATGACAAAACCATCGAATTTATGGTATTCTGTTTTTATGATTTCTGCCAACGTCACCCATACTTGCTGATTCATGTTTGAAGAGTCAATAGGCGCATCAATACTTGCAGTTTGTAAGTTTATGTCAAAGGTTTTGAGTTCGGGAATTTGGCTTTCAAGCTTTTCTAAATCGAAAGCTTTCAAACTGCCTTCGCCAGATTTATACATACCAATTGTTCCGCCAGTGTATATGAGTAGTACAGACTTTAAATGTGTCATAGTTTAAATAATGTATTAGCGTTGTGAGAAGTTACTTTGGCAACTTCCTCCACATTTATCTCGTAAATTTCGGCAAGTTTTTGCGCGATTAAGGGTAAAAACGAACTTTCATTGCGTTGGCCTCTATGAGGCGTGGGCGCTAGGTACGGACTGTCCGTTTCCAAAATGAGGTGGTTTAAATCCAGATTTTTTAGGGTTTTGTCCAAGCCACTATTTTTGAAAGTGACAACTCCTCCAACACCTAACATAAAGCCTAATTCAATGGCTTTTTTAGCTTGCGCTTCATTTCCTGTAAAGCAATGAAAAACTCCCCTTAAGTGGTCATCATTTACCTCTTCGATGATTTCAAAAACTTCATCAAAACTTTCTCTAATGTGAATAGCAACAGGCAAATCGTATTCTTTAGCCCAAATCAATTGTTGGCGAAATGCCTCTTTTTGAATGTCTAAAGTGTCTTTATCCCAATACAAATCAATGCCTATTTCCCCCACTGCCACATAGCTTCCTTTATCAAGATAAGACTTTACGATTTGCAATTCTTCCAAATAATTTTCTTTAATATCGCAGGGGTGCAAGCCCATCATAGGAAAGCAATGTGTAGGAAAGTCAGCACATAATTTATGCATGGCATCAATGGTCTGACTATTGATGTTTGGCAATAACATTTTACTCACGCCTTTATCGATAGCGTTTTGAACTATCAGATGTCTGTCATCATCAAACTGACTACTAAACAAATGGGTGTGGGTATCTATCAGATTCATGAGGGCAAAATTAGGATAATTTATTTAGCTTTGAACGATGTCTAAACCGATGAAAATATTAGTGATTCGCTTGAGTTCTATTGGCGATATTGTATTAACATCTCCCGTCGTCAGAGTGTTAAAAAAACAACTAAATGCAGAGGTTCACTTTCTAACCAAAAAGACATTTGCAAATTGGCTGTGCCACAATCCATACATTGATGCCATACACCATTATGAAGATGGAACAGCACCATTGGAATCGGAAATGTTTGATTTTGTAGTGGATTTACACCACAATTTGCGCACCCTAAAAGTAAAAAGAGCTTTGAAATTACCTTCTAAAAGTGTCAATAAGCTAAATATTAGAAAGTTCATTTTGACAACTTTTAAGCTAAACCTTATGCCGCCCATTCACATGGTGGATAGAAACATAGCTACCGTAGAACATTTAGGGGTAAAAAACGATATGCTGGGACTAGATTTTTTTATTCCTGAATCAGCATCTCTTGCTGAAAAATTTCAGCTTAAAAAGCCGTTTGTGGCAGTAGTCATCGGCGGGCAACACGCTACCAAAATATTACCCACGTTTAAGATTATTGAATTGTGTAAACAGTTAAATCGTCCATTCGTTTTAGTTGGAGGGCCTGAAGATGCGGAACGCGGTGAGGAAATCATTACGAATACTCAACAGGGCTTAAATGCTTGTGGCGAACTGTCGCTTATTCAATCGGCATTATTGGTGAAGGGAGCTGAATTTGTAGTCTCTCATGATACTGGCATGATGCATATTTCAGCAGCTTTAAAGAAAAAAATATATTCCGTTTGGGGAAATACTGCCCCTCCATTTGGCATGGTACCTTACCTCCCAAATCCAGATTCAGTGATAGTAGAAAATAAAAATTTAGGCTGTCGTCCGTGCTCAAAAATTGGGTATTCAAAATGCCCAAGAGGACATTTCAAGTGTATGACCGAAATAGATTTATCGCCGATTAAGTAAATAAAGCTTTTAGCTCAGAAGCGTCTTCTGGCTTCATTCTACCTGATAAAATTAGGCTCAATTGCCGTCTTCTTAAAGCGCCGTCAAAACGCTCTTTTTCTAAGTCAGACTCTGGCGTTATTAAGGGTACTGCTATAGGATTTCCCAATTGATCAACAGCTACAAAAGTATAAATGGCTTCATTACATTTTTGCCTGCCAGAGGTCGATTGGTTTTCCATCCAAACATCTACAAATACTTCCATAGACGATTTGAAGGCTCTAGAAACTTTGGCCTCTAGGGTTACAATACTTCCTCTGGGTATGGGTTTTTCAAAGGATACATTATTAACCGAGGCCGTAACTACAATTCTACCACAGTGTCGGTGCGCCGATATGGCTGCTGCTATATCCATCCAATGGAGTAGTCGCCCACCCATTAAATTATCTAAATTATTTGTATCGTTAGGTAACACCATCTCGGTTAGAGTGGCTAAACTTTGTAAAGGTTTTTTAGAAGACATTGTTTAGTGTGTTGATAGAAGCCAAGCGCTTGGATTGGTCTTCTTGATTTCACGTAAAGCAATAATTGCATCGGATGAGTTTACGAAACCATCGTATGAAACTCTGTAAAGTCCCGACTTACTTTTGCCTACAATTTTAGAGCTTGAAAAGTTTGATTTCTGAAGTTTTGAAATCATTTTGTTGGCGTTTCTTTCAGTTGAAAAAGCACCTGCTATGATAAAGTGTTTTGGCACTTCAACAGCAGCTGCCATATTGTTTTTTGCTTCGTAAAAAGTCAATACAGCATCTTCGATATTGTTGGTTGGACTTTCTACCTCAAATGAAGAGTAGGTAATGTTTGTGGTTTCAGTACTTTCAACATTTACAGTTGTTGAACTGGAAAAGGGAGAGAGGTTTGCGTAGACAGAATGTATTTTGTCTTTATTAGAAATGCCTAAAGCACTAACCATTAGAAGTGGAAGAAGCACAGCGGCAGCCTTTAGCCAAGGTTTTTTGTTGCTTGGTAAATGCGATTTGTCGATGTGTTTGATTTTTTCTTCAAAACGCTCTTGAACCGAAGTTCGTTGTATGGCCGGATATTGAATTGTAGAAAAGCCATAACTATCAAGCAAATGGTTTCTCGAATTAGATTGAACAAACAATACTTTTTCGTCAGAAGTCAACAATAAGGTGCCTACATCGTCGATAAATACCTTTTTGTAAAGCGATAAAGACTCGTTTAAATTGAGGACGTATTTATCCAATTCTTTTTTAGCCTGCTTGAAGGTTAGCCCTTCTCCGACTGCAATTTCATTAACAAGTAAGCCGTCATTATTTTTAAGACTTCTATTAAAAACAATAGATTTCTTAGGGGCAAACATGTGATTAGTTCTGCTGTCGATAAAGGCAGATTCATAGTTGGCTACAAAGCCGCCAAATTCTGGAATAATCACACAATTATGCTCGCAAAGTAAATCCGATATGTGCTTGTTAATGTTTGCTTTCATTGATTTGCTAAAGTATTATTTTCATGAAGGCTACCCAAATCTTTCAATAATTTTTTTTAAATCTTCTTCGGTATCTACTGAATAGGTGTCAAAAGCTGTTTTTTTTACCTTTATTTTTAAACCGTTTTCTAACCAACGCCATTGTTCTAATTTCAGTTCTAATTCTTTTGGTGAAGGCGTTAAAAGTGAAATTTCTTTTAAAGTTTTGGAGCGAAAAGCGTAGAGTCCAATGTGTTTGTAAAAGGTGTCTTTTTGGAAAGGCTTATCGATTACCCTATCAAATGAAAGAGCCCATTCATTTTCATCAAATCGAACCTTTGGCTTATTGAAATTTTGTAACTCATTCGACTCGTCAATTACTTGAGCCAGCGTACCAATGTTGGTCTTTAAATCTGTAAAAGCAGCTATCAGTTGGTTAATTTGTTCGGCCTCAATAAAAGGTTCATCGCCTTGTACATTAACGATTACATCATACTCTTTCCCAATGGTTTCGACTACCTCAATGCATCGGTCTGTTCCGCTGAGGTGATGCTCTGAAGTCATAGTTACTTCACCTCCAAAAGAATGGACTTCACTAACAATTCGTTCGTCATCGGTGGCAACGATTACAGCATCAAGTTTGGAATGTTTTACTTGCTCATAAACACGTTGAATCATGCTTTTTCCAAGGATATCTATAAGTGGCTTGCCTGGCAGTCTGGTTGATTTGAATCTGGCAGGAATTATACCGAGCGTTTTCATAGGGATAAACTAAATTTTAGTGAATAGGAGCGAGGAGGCATCATATTTGAAGGCCTACTTTGGTACTCTCTGTTTAATAGATTATTGGCGATGAATGAAAACGAAATCTTTTCAGAAAGTTGATAAATGAGCCTTGTGTCTACGATGAAATCGCCCTTATTCAATTTTTCTCTGGATTCGGGAATTCCTGGGACAATAGTTTCAAAAAGTGGCGAAACAAAAATATAATCAACGTTTTGCATAAAACTGTTATACCTGAAGCTTGTGCCAAATGACAGTTTTTTTCTTTTAAATTCAACATCCAACTTGGCGTTGTGTTTGTGTCTGTATTTTAGAAATAACGTATTGGAGTCTAAAGAACTGGTATTGAAATAATTTAACTCAAGGCCGTAAACATCTTCTCCATAAGTTAAATAAGGGTCTTTTGGAATAGCGTTGATATAGGTGTATCCACCAATAAGGTTAATTTCAGTGCCATTAATTTTACCACTTGCTCCTGTTGAAAATTCTATACCAGATATTCGTGTGTCGCCTATGTTTATAGATTTGAATCCAACGCCTAAACTTTCGCTACTCACTTCTTCCCACTGCCCAAAGCTAAACTCCATCATGTTCTTGTACTCCATGATGAAAGCAGCAACATCCACATAGCCTTGCCAATCTCCAAGTCGAAAGCCTTGTTTTACAGCTATTTCTGAGCTCCATCCTTCTTCGGCTTTAAGCTCAGGATTTTGATAAACAAATATTCCACCTGAAACTTCGGTTTCAATAAATAATTCTGCGATACTTGGGAACCTGTACCCTTGGCCGATTGATGACCTCAAAAAAGTGCCTTCTCCAATTTGGTAATTGATGCCTGCCCTAAAAACAGGTTTGGCAGCTTCAAAAGAATTGACAGAATCTCCATCTATTAGATAAAGTTCGCTAGTTTCTAGTTTAAACTGTTCGTATCTAGCGCCAAGAGATAAATTAATTCGCTTACCTACTTTTTTGTCTAGCTGAGTGAAAATGGCATTATTTAGCTTGAAATTTTTTCCATTGAAAAGTTCCGCTTCAGCATTAACGTATTCATTCATTAAACCGCTCGTCCAATTTAGCCGTATTGACTCTATGTTTTTCTGGTACTGATATTCTGAATAATATGTTGAGGATTCGTTATCCTGACCATCTGGATCATTTTTTGTTTCGTTATCATTGATAACCCTCATGTATCTTGTTCTAAGACTATGTTTGTCACCATTTTTTGGGTTTATGTAGGTAACAAAAGGATCAACATGAAAAACGTCACCGCTCGTTTTTGTTACGGAGCTATCCAAAGGAATATAAGCCTCATCATAGCTTTGCCAAATTAATGCGGAAGCAGTTTCGTTAAACAAGAAGTTCCCATTTAATCCATAAGAAAGACCTTCTACTTTTTGGCCTTTATAGCGGGTATTAAAATTAAATCGCTTTCGGCTGGTTTCTTCGCCATATCGATAGCCTTCATCTTCTAGAAGAAAACCACCGATAACCAAATCCAGGTTACCAATTTTTCGTTTGTGTAAAAAGTCAAAGCCGCTGATTAACCTTTTGTCATCTCCCCACCAATTTAAACTTTCACGTCGGGCGTCATCATAGTAACCACTGTGAACATTGATTTTAGTTTCTGGCACATCACTGGGGTAAGCCGTTCGAATATTAATAACGCCATTTAAGGCCGATGAACCGTACAGAGCCGAAGATGCGCCTTTAATAATTTCAACTTGATTAATATTTTCTGTAGAAATTAAACTCCATTGAGCTTGTCCAGCATCGCCTGAAATCAAAGGCATATCGTCAACCAACACTTGGACTCTTGTTCCAGCGCCATAACTCCAACCGCTACCGCCTCTAATATTGGCCTGACCATCGGTAATGTTTACACCAGGAACCTGGTCAATAGCAGTCTGAATATTTGTGGTGTTTTTATTGGAGATAAAAGCAGGTTTTATAACTTCAACCGATACGGTTGTTTCTTCAATACGTTGCTCGAACTTACCTGCTGAAACTACAACAGTTTCGATAAGCTTGGCATTGTCTACCATTTCAATAGTTTGTTGTTTGGATTCACCATTTTTTAGCCTGATGGTTTTTACAACATCTTTGAATCCAATGTAGCTGAAAGTAATGGTATGCTCATTCTCTGAAAGCTTAATTTTGAAATTACCGTCAATGTCAGATGTAGCAAGGCCTTTGCCATCTAGCAGTATGTTTACTCCAATTAGTGGTTCTGAATTAGATTTGTCCAAAACAGTGCCATAATATTCTTGTGCATTTAATAGCTGAATACTACAAAAAAATAATAGGGTTAGAACTAACTTAATCAACTTCTTTAAATTAAAGTTTAGATTTGCAAAGTACAAATTTATTGCCATGACACAAGAACTCATCTTTCATATTGGGCTCAATCAAATTAAAGGCATTGGTCCTGTTAACATTAAGAAAATCGTTGCTTATTGGGTGGATTGGAAGCCGTATTTAGAGAGAAACAAACTAATCTTGAAAAGATTCCAAATGTTGGTCCAATTTTAGCCAGACATTTAAAAACAGTTCTGTTATTTCAAAAGCGGAACAGGAGCTGGCTTTCATTTAAAAAAACAACATTTCTTGTATATCCTATTGGGGAGATAATTACCCAGAAAAACTAAAACATTGTAGAGATGCTCCGACCTAATTATTCGCAAAAGGAAATCTAAATCTTGATAACACCAAAATAATAAGTGTTGTTGGAAAAAGAAACGCAACCTCCTACGGGCTTTCTTTTTGTAAAGAATTCATAAAAGATTTAGCGCCTTACTCTCCTATAATTGTTAGTGGAATGGCCTATGGCATTGATAAGTTTGCTCATAAGGAGTCTGTCAATAATGGGCTTCAAACCATTGGCGTTTTAGCGCACGGATTAGACACTATCTATCCCAAATTAAATAAAGACTTAGCAAGTCAGGTCTTTACAAACGGGGGCTTGCTTACGGAGTTTGTTAGCTACACCAAAATAGTTAGAGAGAATTTTGTAAGAAGAAACAGAATTATTGCTAGACTTTCAGACGCCACTGTAGTTGTTGAAAGTAATACAAAAGGCGGTGTCATGATTACTGCAAGAATGGCAAACGCTTACAATATAGAGGTGTTTGCCGTAGCGGGAAGAGTTAACGATAAATACTCTTCGGGCTGTCATCATCTTATTAAAAACAATGAAGCACATTTGATAACTTCCGCAGGTGATTTAATTACAAATTTAGGATGGGACAATGTTCAGGCTCCCGTTCAACAACAGCTATTCGACTGCACCCCTGAGGAAAAAGAACTTCTAAAGATAATATCATCTTGCAATGGCATTCACATAGACAATATACATGCCCTAATTAGCTTTACCTTTCAAAAAACAAACAACCTACTGCTAAAATTAGAGCTTGAAGGTGTAATATATACCAAACCAGGAAAATTATATTTCAGTTAAAAAGTTGTATATTTGAAAAAGCTAAAAAAACTTATTGAACTTAACATGAAAAAATTCACACTACTACTGTTGGCTATGCCATTTTTTGCGCAAAGTCAAACATACCTAAGATGCGGAAGCGAACTAGTAAATCGACAATATCAAAATACCGACAATTCATTTTTAGAAAAACAACAACAAATTTTTGAAAGGGCAAAACAATGGGCAGATGCAAACCAAAGAAGTATTTCGCAATCTGAAGAAGTATTGCAAATACCGGTTGTTGTACATGTAATATAT
>Ga0181563_10006245_pt1 | contig 10708 bp, 2 predicted proteins | sample 011ome_25_FD_133759 | JGI IMG/M metagenome (GOLD analysis project Ga0181563, IMG submission 133759) | Coastal salt marsh microbial communities from the Groves Creek Marsh, Skidaway Island, Georgia - 011512CT metaG (megahit assembly) | ecosystem: Environmental > Aquatic > Marine > Intertidal zone... | reverse complement strand
TTCCCGACTCCCGCGCGCAATCGGCTCCGGCCGATGGCGCCATCGCGCTCGATGAGCGCCGCCGCCGCCGCCGCGCGCTCGCGTAGGACTTTCGTGTGGCGCGCCACCTCGCGCTCCGCCTCGCGCGCGCGCTCCGCCGCGGCGCGCGCCGGGTCCGGCATGGTCACCTGCCGCCGCGCGCGCGTCGAGCGGCTGCGGAACACGGGGTGCCACCCCTTCGCGCCGGCGTCGAGAAGCGCGGCGGCGGCGGGCGGCCCGAGCCGCGCCGCGCCTCGCGCCGAGGCGGCGACGTCGCCGTGACTGTGACTGACGTTGAGATGCCCGGCTTCCGCCGGAAGCCGGGGAAGAGGCGCCTGCGCGGGTTGCGCCGGCGCGGCGGGCGAGAACACGGCGGCGGCGGCGCCCCGCCGCGCGTGCGGCGTCGCGCCGGCGGCGTCGGCGTCGGCGCCGGCGCCGACGCCGAGCTCGGCGCGCACGGCGGCGATGAGCTTCGAATTCCGCGTGACGTTTTCTCCCGCGTACCGCGGCGCGAGCTCGCGGTCGACGAACCGCCGAACGCCCTCCGCGCCGACCGGCGTCAGCAGGAACGTCACGGCGCCGACGAGCTTGGCGACGGTCTTCGCGAGCTTCGCCGACGCGGAGGGCGACGGCGGCGCCGGCGCGAGCGCCGCGCACGCCAAGCGCAGGTGCGCCTGCAGGAGGTGCTCGCGCCGCTTGGCGGCTTTCGCCGCCGCGCCCGCGATGCCCGAGTGGGAAGCGCGGAGGTCCTTGGCGGTCACGCACAGAGCGCGCGTCGCGAGGTCGCACGCGCGCTTCGTCGTCGCCGCGGAGGACGCCGCGGCGATTTCGTCGCCCCCCTCGCCGCCCCCCTCGCCGCGCCGCAGCGCGCGCGCGAAGGCGGCCGCCGCCTTCGAGGCGAGCGCCGCCGCCGCCTCGCCGGCGTCGGGGTCGGGCGCGTCCGCGGGGGCGCCGAGGTACGCCGACGCCACCGCCTTGTACGCCGCCGCGACGCGCGCGGCGACCGCGTCGACGTCCGCCGCGTCGACGTCCGGGAGCGCCGCGAGAGGGTACGTCGCGGGAGCCGCCTCCGCGGGGACGAGCGCGAGCGCGAGCGCCTCGGACGCCGCCTCCCTCCCTTGTCGCGATCCTGCCTTCAACGCCGTCTTTCCGACCGAACCCGAGCCCGAGTCTGCGTCGCCGGAGTCGGCGGTGTCGCGCGAGAGCGTCGAGGGCGACGCGGGCGCGCCCGCTCCAGGAAGCGCGTTCGCGGGTGCGGGCCGTCCCGAAACCATCGCGTCGAACCGCGCGGCGAGCGCGACGTCCGCGTTGCGCGATCGGCGCGCGAACGAACCTTCAACGTCGGCGGCTTTTCCGCCGTCGAGCGCCGGCGCGGGGAGGCGGAGCGGCGAGAAAGCCGACGCGTCGGGGAGGACACCGTCCGCAGCGCGCGGCGAGACCCTAAATCGCTCGGCGACGCTCGCGCCCACCCCGGGTCCGTCGCCGTACCACGCTTCCCACCTGTGCGTTCCCGCGGGCGCGGCGTTCGCCGCCTCCACGAACGCGTCCGCCAGCGAGACGTCCGCGTCGAGGCGGATCGGGTGCGCGAGGTCCGTTCTCGGAGGACACGTCTCGCCGTCGCCGGAGACGGAGGCGGCGCGGTCGCCGTTCCCTTCGGCGCGTGGCGCGCCGGGGTGGGTCCCCGGCGGAAGCGCCAAGACCCCCCGCGATCGCGCGGGCTTGTACTCGGGGGAAGACGCGAACGCGAAAGGACGCGCCGAGAGGTGGTCGGGCGCGTCGGCGGCGAGCTCATCGGCGAGAGACGGCGCCAGCATCGAACGCGCGCCGACGATATCGTCCTCCGCCGCGTCATCCACGATGGACTCGACGCATCCCCACTCAGCGGCGTCGAGCCGCGCCGCCGCGGCGAGCGCGCGCGCCGCCGCGCCGCCGCCCGAGACGAAACGCGCGTTTTTTTCGCGTCGCGGGAAATCATCCTCCGTCCCCGCGGCGATAACGCGCGCTTCTTTCCGCGGACCGTCCACGAACCGCAGCGATAACGCGCGGGCGAAGAGCGGACGCAGGATCGCGAGGCGGCGATTCGCCACGACGGAAGTCTCGGCTTCGGGATCCGTCTCTTCCTGCGTCGCCATGACGTCGAGCTCCTCCTCGGAGGCGTCCGCGGAGGCGTCGTTTTCGCTTTTCGTCACAGTCGTCGCGGGTTTCGCGATCGTCCACTCGGTGACCTCGGCGACGGCGGCGACGCCGCGGAGCGCGAGCAGCGCGGCGAGCCCGCCGAGCGCGTCGTCGTTCGCGCGAGGCACCAGCACGAGTGAATCGTCGCGCGCGTCCCCGAACGTCGCCGAAAGGTGTGTGTCGTCGTCCAGGGCGACCAACGCCTCGATCGTCACCGTCGTCCGAGAGCTCGTCTCGCGCGCCGCCGCGCCCTCGCCGTCCGCGACGAGATCGTCGTTCGCGGCGCGCGGCGCGCGAGAAAAGGCTTTCGCGACGTCGTCAACGCGTGCGTCGTTCTCGCCGTCGCCCACAGGCACGAGCGCCGCGACCCCGAGACTGACTGTCGTTTCAGTCCGGCGTTCGGAGACGTCTCCGGTTTCGGCGGCGCGTCTCGTCGTCGTTATGGTACGCCGCGTTTTCCCGGACGTTTTCGTGAAAGGAAAGTCCGAAGGGTCCTCGCTCTCGAGCGCGCCCTCGCGCACGCGCACGCGCGCGGAGGCGCCGGCGCCGTCTCCCAGGATGTCGCCCGCGAGATCGCCCACGACGTCGTGGTCGTCGTCGTGCGCCAGCGCCAGCGCCAGCGACGAAAACGCGGTTTTATTTTCGTCGCGCGTCGGAAAACTCGCGCCGGAAAACTTCTCCCGCTCCTCCAGCGCCTTGGCGGCGGCGTCCGCGGCGGCGGCCATCAGCGCGCACGGCGCGACGTGCGCGGCGGCGTGCGCGACGAGCGCCGCCGGGAGCGCGCATCCCCCGAACCCGGAAAACAAAGCCGTGGCGCGCCGCCACGCGCTTCGCGTCGCGAGCGAAAACGAGCGTTTTTGCTCGTTTTCCATCGTTTCCATCGTTCGCGTTTTTGAGCGCTTTTCCGCTTTTTCGACGCTCGCGGACGAGACGTCCGAGAAACACGGCGCGGATCCGGCGTTTTTTAACCGCGACGCCGGATCCTCGACAGTCGACGGAAACCCCGGACCGAACGGGAGCCGCAGGAGGTGCGCGACCGTCCGTTCCTTGCGCAGCGCCGCCTCGATCCCCTTGAACGCGCGCGCGACGTTTTCGCGCTGCTTTTCTTCGGTGGCGGCAGCGAGCGCCACCGCGCTCGGACCGAAAGCGCGAGGCGGACCGCCAGTCGAGCCCTTCGTCTTCGTCGCGACGTTCGGCGGCGCGATGCCCGCGCGCGCCAACACGAGCATCACGTCGTGCGAGTCTCGCGGGTCCCGTTCCCGTTCCGCGTGCGTCTCCACGCCACACGCGCCGTTCCCCGAGCCCGACTCATGCAGCGTCGCCGCCATCTGCCGCGCGAGGGTGGTGAACCAACCGGACTCGTCCACGAAAGCGGACGCGTTTTGGTTTTTTTCGTCGACCTCCGCCGCCGTCGCGCGCTCCGCGGTTTCCGCGCCGCGCGTCTCGGTCTGCGTTCGGTCGGTCGGTCGTCGCGCGCCGCTGTGCGTTCGATGCGATGACGAGCGATGATGCTCGTGATACAGCGCGAACGCCTCGTCGTGGTGTTTCAGGAACGCCTCGGCGGCGTTCGCGTCGCACGCGCCGAAATCGCGGTACCGGGTCGCGCGCACAGCCTCGGACGCACCTCCGAGCCTGGCGCGGGAGCCCGCGTCTTTACCGGACGCGACGCGAAGCGAACCCACGCCAGCGGTCTCGCGCGTGTGCTCGTCCACCCAGGAGTGCACGCGCGAGTCCGTGGCGTTGCGCTCGCGCTCGCGCTCCTCCTCCTCCGCGTGGCGCGCGGCGCGCTCGTCCGCGCGCGCGCGCAGCTTCGCGTCGAAGGCGTGCGGCGACAGACCCGAGTCGTAGAATCGAACGCACCACCGAGGTGGCGCGGGCCTCTGCCTGCTGAAGTGCGACAGCAGGCGCCGCACGAGCAGCCGCACGTGGTGGTGATCCCCGACGGAGCCCCCGCCGAGGTCGATCAGCAGCGACACGCGACGCACGCGCCCCCCCCGGGGCGGCGGGGCCGGTCGCGGCGCCATCGACTTATGGCGGGAAACGTTTTTTAGCAAGCCTGTTTGTGTTCGTCACTTCTATTTTTAACGCGATCGTCGGCACACCCGATGGCTCCTCGGTCGTTTTCCCAACAACGAGGGGTGCCCAGCCCGACTCATCAGTGCCCGTCGCGCCGCGAGCATGTTGCTCCTGGATGGCGTGGCGCTGACTGACAGCGGGCGCCCCGTGCTCGCGCCCGAGGAGCTCGAGCTCCGCGTCCTGGAGAAGACGGACGTGGAGTTCGGCGTGAGACGCGGCGGGCTGGTGGCCGCGCCGGATGAACGGTACAGAGGCGGCATCGCGTTTCTCACCACGCACCGGCTCATCTGGCTGGACCAGCCCGCGTTGCCCCGCCCCGGGCGGTCGTGCAGCCTGCACCTGTCCCGGGTCACCCGCGCGTCGCCGGTACCGCTGAAGATGTTCGGCTCGCGCACGAAGCGGCACGCGCTGCGCTGCCGCGCGAGCGGCGGTCTCGGGCCGAGCGACGAGGCGGGCGAGCTGGTTCTGGCGTTCCGAGGCGAGGGCCCGGAGTCCTTCGCGCGGCGCCTGGACGACGCGCTCGCCGCGAGGGCGTGGCGCGACGAAGAACCCGCACCGACGGGAACGGTGACGCGACGCGGGGACGGTGACGGGTCGCGCGCGAGAAACGCGATTCCCTCGTTCCCGCGAGCGCGCGACACCGCACAACCCTTAAACCCCGCGGCGGCGCCGCCGCCGCCGCCGCTCGGGCCGAGCGCCGACCAACGCGCCTCCGCCGCCGACGCGGCGCGCGCGGCGTCGGCGACGCGCGCGAGGCACGCGGGCGTCGGCGGCGCTCTGCACCGCCAGCGAGCGGTGGGCGCGCAGGATGAGCGGACGCTCGGCCGCGCGTTCACGGACATGTCCGCGCTGATGCGGACAGCGGGTGAGCTGGTGTCTTTGGCGGAGCGCTTCGCGAACGCGACGGCCGTCGCAAAAAAAAAAGACGCTTTTTCTTCGTCGGGCACTCACGATTCCGATTCGAACGACGCGAACGACGCCGACGCGACGGCTCGGTCGTCGGACGGCTCGTCCGACGACGTCTCTCGCGAGATGCGCGAGATGCTGGTTTCGCTCGGCATCGCGTCCCCGGTGACGAAGGCGTCCGCGGGCGCGCTGTATCACAGGCAGCTCTCGAGGCAGCTCGCGGACTGGCTCCCGGCGGCGCTGGCGCGCAACGGGGGCATCCTCGCGCTCCCCGACGTGTTTTGCCTCTTCAACCGCGCGCGCGGCGCGGAACTCGTGTCCCCCGAGGACGTCCTGAAGGCGTGCCAGCTGTGGCAGAGCCTGGGCATCAGCACCGTGCAGTTCCGCAGGTTCGACAGCGGCGTGCTGGTGGCGCACGCCGCGGACCGCTCGGACGACGAGGTGTGCGCGGCGCTGGCGGAGGCTCTGACGAAGGAACCGGCGGATCCGTCATCCGCCGCGAAGGAAAAAACCCGCGCGCGGATGGACGCCTTCGCGGCTTCGGAGGCGCTGGGCGTTCCCCCCGCCATCGCGCGCGAGTACCTCGCGATGGCGGAGGGGCACGGTATCCTGTGCAGGGACGAGGGGCCGGAAACGACGTGGTTCTACCCCAACAGGTTCGCGGAGTTCGAAACGCGAGGCGGTTCGACGCGAGTTCGGTAGTCCTAGCACGAATTCATGAAAACGAACCTTCCGCGCACCACACACACAGCGATTCGCAGTTGTGCGCACAGACAGACTTCCGGGATATGGGTAATATTTCCACAGTGACCCCGATCTGGGCCGGAACGCGACGCCTAAGAGACCCCCCTCGCGGCTTAGATGTTTTCCACGTCGTCGAAGTCGAAGAAGTCGTCGTTCTCGTCCCTCTCCTCCTCGAAGGTGTCCGTCTCGTTGACGCGGATGGAGTCGGGGAGCTCGCCGTACGCCTTGAGCGAGCGCGCCTCGTCCGCCAAGTACTTGAGAATCACGTCCGCTTTTTCATCTTGGAAGTCCCGCAGGCCGAGCAGGATGATGTCGCCGTTGTTCACCCACACCTTCTTCCGCATCTTGCCGCGGATGTGGCACAGACGCTTCACGCCGTCGATGCACTGCGCCTCTAAGCGGCCGTTGCCCAGCATGCGCAGCACCTGCGCGTACTCCTGCCCATCCTCCTTGAAGACCAACTCGCGCTTCTCGTCGCCCTCGTTTTTGCCGCGACGGCGGTTCTTGCCGCCCTTGCCCTTATTCTTGGGCATGGTGGTTCGGAGACGACGAAGACGTCTAGAGAGCGACGCCCGGCGACTCCGTGAGAGGGAAAGACGACGCGCGACCGCGTGCGGCGTGCGTCGGGAAAAGGGAGGCCTAGGGTCGTCCCGCGGACGTTCAAACTCGAGAAATGGAGTGGCGGCTGAGAAGCGCCCGTCTCGATCGCGCCGATTCTGACTAATTGCTCTGTCGGTCTGTGCGCGGGCCCACACGTGAGCCCGTCCTGAAACTCCGTTCGGGGATCGATCGATTCGCGAAATCACACGTCACAGGGTTCAGAAAAATGAAAGTGTAAAACGTACCGTAAAACGGTACACTCTCGCTAACACAGCTCTACCTCGACGGCGCCTCGCCGTTCCGCGACTTGCTCAGCATCCGCCGCGATGTGTAGTTCTCCGGCTTGGTGTTCTTGAGCACGATGTTCCCCAGCTCCCGGTTGCGCCGCTTCGCCTTCTCCAGCAGCGCCTCCGTCTCGCGGCTGATCTTCGTGTCCACGCGCGCGGGCGCCGAGGGCGCGACGTAGTCAGGCGTCGCGCCGACGACTTCGAAGGTCCACGCGTTTGTCTTCGTCACCACCCGCAGGCGCCCGACGAGATCCGTGCCGTACTCCGTCGGCGCGTACCCGATTCTCAGCTCCGCGCCCGGCCCGTCGCCCACCGCTTCGCCCGCCACCTCGAAGCGCCTCCGCGCCGCAGTGAGGCCCAGCGACCCGGGGGACACCGCGGCGGACGTCGCGGCGTGCCGGGGGTCGACGGGCGCGCCCGCCGCCATCTCGCCCGTCTCCGGCGCGACGGAGAACGCCGCCGGCGACTCCGGGGTGAAGAACGCCGTGAACGCCGTCGCGTGGACGTCGGGGTTGGGCAGGGAAAACGCCGAGACGCTCGGCGCGCCGACGTGCGCTTGGACTCGGATGACGCCGTCCACCTCGGGCTCCTCCGCGTCCACGCGGATGGGGAAGCGCCACCGCCCGCCCGAGCGCACCGTCACCAGCAGGTCCACCACGCACTTCAGCTCGCGCGACGGGCGCAGCGAGACGTGGAAGTGGAGCGGCGCGCGCGCGTCCGCGACGTGCCTCTGCAGCGGCGTCACGCGCAGCGCCTTCTCGAGGTGCTCGCGCTCGCCCGCGGGCGCGGCGATTTCGAACGCGAAGGGCACGCCCGCGCCCTCCGCGTCGGCGACGACGTCCGACGCGAGCACCTCGAGCCCTTTGAGCGAAACCGCCATGCCCATCTCGGCGCGCCGCCGCGCCTTGCCGAACAGCACGTGCTCGCGGCCGGACATGGGCGCCTCGGCCTCGCCGACGATCGGGAAGCGCCAGGTGAGCGAGGGCGCGCGCGCCGATGGCTTAGCGAGCGGCTTTTTGTGCTTCTGTGTTTCGCGCGCCGCGCTCGTGACCACCAGCGTCGCCTCCGCGCGGCGCATCGCGCTCGGCTTGAACCGGAACGGGAACGCGTGGCTGGCGCGCGCGGCGACAACGACGCCCCGCGACGAGGCTTTGCTCTGCAGGAGCTCGAACCTTTCCTCGCCACCTTGACTCGCCTCTTGTTCCAGCGCCGCGGTGATCGAGACGGCATGCTCGAACGGGTTCTGAAACGTCACCGCGTGTGAGCCGCTCTGCCCGAGCGTCACGAACACGCGCGTGGGCGCGTTGGGCGCGGAGGGCGCGCTCCCGACGCCCGAGACGCGCCACCGCCACGTCCCGGCTTCGGCGCTCGTCGCGGACACCTCCGCGACGCGAGGGACGTCCAGCGCGGACGGCGTGAACGCCACCGTGATTTTCCCCTTCTCGAACGGCGCCAGCGTCAACACGCGCGTCGCCGGGTCCACCACGGAGAAGACACCCGTGACGTCGTCGCACGCCACCGCCAGCTCGACGGGCTCGTCCGTGGGGTTCCGCAGCCGCAGCTTCACGAGCGCGGGCGCGCCGCCGAGCGAGGCGGCGGCGGCTGGCGCCTCCTCGACGGGCGCCTCCTCGGCGACCAACGTCGCCGGGTACCAAAACTCACCCAGGATGTCGTGCGTGAACGACACCGAGCCTCGGGTCGTGCCCGCGACGAGTGGCGAGTACGTCACCTCGTACGCGCCCGAGCCTTTCGCGGGGAGCGTCAGTGTCGGCGCGCCGAGAAGCCCGTGCCCTTCGCACCGCGCGCGGAAAACCGCCGGCGTTTCCAGCGGGTTGGCCAAAGTCAAACGCGCCGTCGCCGCGACGCGCACGGGGGCGCGAAGACGCAACGTCGAACGCTCACCGGTGTCGCTCGGCGAAAGGTCGACGAGGTCTCCTCCGTCGGTGATATCTCCGGCTGAGAAATCGATTTTCTCTGGCTGAGCGCGCGCGACGCGCACCTCGAGCGCGAACCACACTGAGTGCCCCCCCGCGGCGGAGAAATGCACGGCGCCGCGGAACACGCCCGATTTCATCGGCGCGAGGTCCATCTCGTAAAACGCGTCGCCGTTTTTCGGCGCCGCGCACGTCGGCTCGCCGCCGACGAAATCCAGGTCACACTCCACCGCGTACATGACAGGTTTGTTCGCGCGCCCGAAGACGTTCGGCACCGCGAACGACTTGCGGCAGGTCTCCCTGGCGACGGCGTGGATCACCATCGTGGACTCCGCCTCGGGGGGCGCGGCGAAACCCTTGAGGGCGTACGCGACGCTCTCGCCGGCGTCGCCGCTCTCGCCGCTCCCCGACCCCGACGTGCGCAGGACGAGCGCGGCGTGGAACGCGCCCGGCCGCGAGGGCTTGAACGCGAGCGGGAACGTGTCTCGCCGGCCTTTCGCGACGACGATGTCTCTGCCCACGCCCACGAACGCGGACGCGTCCGGACCGGTGACGGAGGCTTTAACGACCATGCTCCGGTCGCCGCCGTTCACGAGCGGGATCTCCTGCGCGACGGTTCCGCGCGCGGCGCACGCGAATTCGATCATCGCGCGTTCATCTTTCAGCCCGGCGGCGAATTCCAACGCCACGACGCGCACGTCGTAAATCGACCCGAGCACGACGACACCGGGATACGTCCCGGCGTCGCGGATCGTCAAGCCGAGCTGCATAGGGCGGACAACGGAGCCACCGGGCTCCGTCACGGAGCCCGCGTCGTCGCTCAGTCGCGGCGGTCGCGGCGTCCCGTCTCCGTCGGCGGCGTCGGCGCCGGGCGCGCGCCAGAGGGCGCTCCGCGCGACGCGCACGGTTTCGTCCACGTCCACGAAGGCGCTGTTCGAGAGCGCGGCGTACTCGATCGCGGCGGGCCACGCGTCGAGCGCATGGCGCGCCTTCATCGCCTCCGCGCGGTCGGCGCGCCCGGGGTGCTTTTCCAAAAAGAGGCGCCGCGCGCGCTCGAACGGCGGGTTCGAGTGGTCCACCGCCACGTCGAACGTCTGCGGCCGCACCTCGATTTCCGCGCGCACCGTCGCGGCGGGGGGGGGCAGGTCGGCTTTGCCGAGCAGCTCCACCACGAAACGCCCGTGGTCCACGTCCTCGAAAATTAAGTGCGCGACGTGCGCGCCCATCGCGAAGGGCAGAAACGCCACGTCCACCGTCAAGGCGGCGCCGCCGCGCACGCGCGCGGCGACGCGCTCGGCGCCGAAGGCGCCGGGGTACTTTTCGCGGCGCACGCGCGGCAACGCGTCCGCCACCAAGTCGGCGTCGAGGGTTTTGCGAACCGACCCGTCTTTCGATCGCGTCTCGCGGGAGACAGACACGAGGGTGTCCCGACGGTTTCGTGTCCCGACGTCTTTCGCTTTACGCCTCGCGTTTGTTTTAGTGCCGTTTTCCTTGTCGCCGGCGTCCATCGCCGCGAACGCCTCGGCGGCGCGCGGATCGTCCCGGCGCAGGTTCACGCACGTCACCGCGAACTCGCAATCCGCCGGGAACGGGTTCGTCACCGCGACGGTCGCGGTGGTCATCTCGTAGCACCGCGCCGCGAACGTCTCCGAGCGCACGGGCGCGTCTGCGTCCACCGATGCCTCCAGCGCGAACACCAGCGTCGACGCGGCGGCGCCGGAAGCGCTCGACTCGCGCGCGGAGGACAACACCAGGAAACACCGCGCCGTCGGTTTTTTTTTTGAGGCGTCGGAGACGTCGTCGGTACGCGTCGCGTCGGAGACGTCTCCGACGTCGTTCGCGTCCTCCTCCGCCTTGGAGACGGTGGGCGAGCACAGCACGCGCAGCGCCGCTTGTTGTTTGGGGCCCAACCGCACTGTCGACTGCTCGAGCGCGAACTGCTTCGTCGCGGTCTCCGCCCCGACGAGC
>Ga0181563_10006231_pt1 | contig 10725 bp, 10 predicted proteins | sample 011ome_25_FD_133759 | JGI IMG/M metagenome (GOLD analysis project Ga0181563, IMG submission 133759) | Coastal salt marsh microbial communities from the Groves Creek Marsh, Skidaway Island, Georgia - 011512CT metaG (megahit assembly) | ecosystem: Environmental > Aquatic > Marine > Intertidal... | reverse complement strand
TGCATTGACATGATCAAGGCGCATTTCGAACCCAATCCCGCAACCTTGGAAAGCGCGCTCTATTCCATGCTTGAAGGGTTTTACAACACCGGCAAAGAACACATTTGCCAGTACATCCTGGACAACTACATCTACGACGAGGACTGCGGCGCAGACTTGAGCGACGTCATCCGCCAGCGTGCCCAAGGCATCATCAACCTTCAGCTTGGCAAGACGCCCCCCAACTTCACGATGAACAAGTGGGACGGCGGGTCGGTGAATTTGATGGAAACCGCGAAAGCCAACAAGTACACGTTGGTCATGTTTTGGGCGTCGTGGTGCCACAAATGCGAGCAAGAAATTCCTGTCCTCATCCCCGTGTATGCGAAGTACAAGAGCCAGGGTTTTGAGGCCATTGGAGTCAGCCTGGACCAGCAACGCCAAACCTGGGTCGACGTAATCACCCAGCGCGGCATGCAGTACCCCAACGTCAGCCAGCTTCAAGGGTGGGACTCCCCCATCGTGCGCGATTACAAAATCACCAGCACCCCAACGTACTTTTTGCTGAACAGCAAAGGAGAAATCGTGCTGAAGCCCAAACGCATCTACGAAGTGGACGCGTTCCTCGCCAAGAACCTCTGAGGGGCTTCGGTCTCTGACTTAGAAAAGGAAGGTCACAGGCCTTCCTTTTTCTTTGCCCTTTTTTTCGCTTTGCGTGTGAGTTCTTCTTGCTTCCACTCGTCGTGGGTGTCGAGCACCATGCCGTCCACCAGACCCACTTTGGGAACCAGCATGTGGGACGATCCCGCAAAAGTCATGATCCGCAGGTAGATTTCCGCGGCGGGCACAATGACGTCCGCACGGTCGGGTCTGAGGTGGTATTTCTCGCGACGGTCGCGCACCGACAGCGCGGCCAACCGGTCGTGAACCGCCTGCAGTTGCACCAGCGGAATGGCCTCGTCTCGCGGGGTAAGTGCGAGACGTTGCAACCGGTTGGCGTTCCCGCCCGTGCCGATGGCGTACAACGGGCGACGCTCGGATTGCAGGTTTTCCACGTAGGCCTCCACCGCACCCCATTCTCCGTCGGGGATTCGGCCTGCCAAGGCGCGGACGGTTCCGAGCTGAAAGCTCTTGCTCTTGACCCGTTCGCCTTCGCGAATCAACGTCAATTCCGTAGACCCCCCACCCACGTCGATGTAGAGGTAGTCGTTGTCCGTGTCCATCACCGCTTGGGCGAAGTTGCCAAAAATCAATTCCGCCTCGCGGTCGCCCGAGATGGGCTCGATGTCGATGTTGGCCGCCTTTTTGACCTTTTTGACGACGTCCTTGACGTTGCTCGATTCGCGCATGGCGCTGGTCGCGTAGGCGTGAAACCACTCCACCCCATGCACGTCCATCAAGTACCAAAACGCCTTCATGGTCTTCACCAAGTGCTTGATTTTGCCCTCGGAAATGGCCCCGTCGCTGAACACATCCGCCCCCAAACGAACGGGAACGCGGTAGAAGCTGAGTTTGTCCACAGCTCGCCTTCCGTCATCCAACTCGTGCACCTTGGCGATCAACAGCCTGACGGCGTTCGATCCAATGTCAATGGCCCCAAACTTCACGCTTTCCTCGCTTTCAGCTCAAGGTACAAGTCTTCTTGCGCTTGCACAAGCTCATTCGCGTTGGAGGGTTCCACCCACTCGTTGCTGCCGTCAGGCAACAACCGTCGCGCGTGGGTGTTGTCCGCCCACATGCGCTCAAAGTTCATCCGAATGTCTTCCGCCAAAGCGGCGTCGAACAAAGGCGCAGACACTTCCACGCGGCGGTCCAGGTTTCGCGTCATCCAATCCGCGCTGCTGAGGTAGGTTAAAGGTTTGCCTCCGTTCCCAAACCGCAGAAACCGCGAATGCTCCAAGTTCCTTCCCACAATCGACCGAACTTCGATGTTCTCGCTCAAGCCCGGAACCCCTGCCCTCAACGCACAAATTCCGCGAACAACCATGCGGATCTTGACCCCTGCTTGGCTGGCGTGGTAGAGCTTTTCAATCATGCCGGCGTCCACGATGTTGTTCAACTTCAGGTCCATCCAAGCCTCTTCTCCGCGCTCAGCTCGCCGAATTTCATCGTCAATCAACTTCACAAACCGCCGACGCGTCGAGAAGGGGCTGACGAACAGGTGCCGGTACACTTTTCGCTCGAAACTGTTTTCAAAAAAGTCGAACAGCTTGGCCAACTCCCCCGTGATCTTGCTGTTCGCTGTCAACAGGCTGAGGTCTTCGTAGATGCCCGCGTTTCTTTCGTGGAAATTGCCTGTGCCAACGTGCCCAAAACGCTGAACCCTTCCCCCTTTCCGCCGCGTCACCAAAATGATCTTGCAGTGCACCTTGAGGTTGGAGATTCCGATGCGCACGATGGCGCCTGCGTCTTGAAGCATGTTGGCCACCTTCAAGTTGTGCTTCTCGTCAAATCGCGCGGCCAACTCCACGATGACTTCGACCTGCTTGCCGTTTCGAGCGGCGTTGATCAGCGCGTTGATGATTTGGCTGTTCTTCGCGACTCGGTAAAGGTTGACCTGGATGGTGGTGACGTAAGGGTCAATGGCCGCCTCACGCAAGAAGTCGACGATGTGGACAAACTTGTGGTACGGGCAGTGGACCAACAAATCTCCTTCCGCAATGGCGTTCATCACGCTGGTCGCAGCGCCGAGCCGGGGGTGGGTGATTGGCGGTTGCGGGGGGTGCACCAAGTCGGTTCGACCAAAGTCCGGAAACCCCATCAAGTCCCGGCGGTTGTGGTACCGGTCGCCGGCAATGACGCTGACGGCCGAGGTGACCTTCATCTTGCGAAGGAGTACATTCAGCATGTCCTCCGGCATGTCGCGGTCGTGCAAAATCCGCACGTACTCGCCCTGCTTGCGCTTTTTCAGCCCGCGCTCCACGCGGTTCATCACGGACCGTGCCACGTCGTCGTCCATGTCCAACGCGGCGTCGCGAGTGGCCTTCAAGGCGTACGCCTCGATGCGCGACGCTTCAAACAGCTTGAAAATCAGCGGCAAGGCAAGCCGAATCACGTCTTCAAGAAACATGACGCGGTGCTCGTTTCCGCGGTCCGGCAACGTCAAGAAGCGAGGCAAATGACGCGGCAATTGAATGACCGCCAACTTGTCCTTGCCGTTGGCAAACGTCAGCCGAATCGCGAGGTACCCGTCCCCGTCAACGAGCTGAGGCATCTTGACCTTGCGCCCAAGCATGATGGGCACCAATTCGGGGCGGACCGTGCGCCGGAAGTAGGTGGACACAAATTCAACCTCGCCTTCGTCCAGCTCGTCCTCGCGCACAAAGCGAATGTTTTCCGCTTCCAAGTCTTCCAAAACGCTGTGAAACGTGTCGTCGTATTGCCGGCGCAAATCGTCGATGCGGCCTTCAATCGCGTCCAAGGTTTCGGCTACGGAGAAGCCCAGGGTGGTTTTGGCCTTCTTGTCCACCAACAACATGCGCTGCAGGTTGGCCACACGGACCCGGTAAAATTCGTCGAGGTTGTTGGAGAAAATCCCCAAAAAACGCACCTTCTCAATCAAGGGCGTCCTGGCCACTTGAGCCTCTTGCAACACCCGCTCGTTGAAGGACAACCAGCTGAGCTCGCGGTTGATGAAATGCGGTTGGGGGGAGGAGTTCCTCATGGCGCAAAGATGGGCATTTGGCTTGCGAAATGTGCCTAGAATTTCGTGGAACAATTGTTACCATTCTTTGACGGAGGAATCGAACCCGGGCAACGGGGGCCTGTTATCTTCGCAGTCACAAATTCACAACTCAAACAACCCATTCCAACATGGCAGTTCTCGTTGGCCGCAAGGCCCCCCATTTCAGCGAAAGCGCTGTTGTCAACGGCACGGACATCGTCGACAACTTCTCCCTCGACCAATACCTCGGCAACAAGTACGTGGTGCTGTTCTTTTACCCCAAGGATTTTACGTTCGTTTGTCCCACGGAAATTCACGCCTTCCAAGAAAAACTTGGCGAGTTTGAATCGCGCAACTGCGCGGTGGTCGGTGTGTCTACCGACACGGCTGAAACGCACCAGGCTTACCTCCGCGTTGCGAAAGATCAAGGCGGGATCCAGGGCGTGACCTACCCCCTCGTTGCCGACACGAACAAGACGGTTTCAACGAACTACGACGTGCTCGCCGGCGAGTACGACTACGACGAAGAGGGCAACTTGACAGCAGAAGGCGAGATGATCGCGTACCGCGGCCTGTTCTTGATTGACAAAGAAGGCATCGTGCGCCACCAGCTTGTGAACTTCTTCCCCATTGGACGCAACGTCGACGAAGCGATTCGCGTGCTCGACGCGTGGATCCACAACGAAACGCACGGCGAAGTTTGTCCTGCGAACTGGGAGAAGGGCAAGGACGCGATGAGCGCCACCAACGACGGCGTGGCCGCGTACCTCGCCAGCCACTAAGTCAGGAACGTCCAGAACATAGAAAGCCCCGATGCATTGCTTTGCATCGGGGCTTTTTTCTTCCGTCGGCCCCAGCGGGGCTTGGTGCTCGGGTCAGACCCGACGCTTGCGACGGCGAACGTGGTGAACCACCTCCCCGTTGGGCGCCGTGTAGCGCTCTTCGCCGGTGTCAAAATGCGCCTCGAGCGCATCCGTCGACCATTCAGGACGAGCCTGAATCAAACAAGCCACGTCGTCGCAAGCCACAGCGGGATTGCCCTCGGAATCGAGGATGACGTAGATGTCTCCGACCAACCGTTCTTTCATGCGTTCGTCGTGAGAAACAGGAGGGGTGTACACCGCGTCGCGCGTTTGGCGCAACTCATTCAGCGTGCGTGATTTGATCATCGTACAGGGATTGAATGTGAGAGGGCGGCGTTGAGCCCTAGACATGCAATATACACATTCTCAACAACTTACACGTGTACTTTGGACACGGTTTGGGGGCCAAACGCGTGCTCGAGCAACCTGAACAACCCGACCGAGGGTGCAGAATTGAGCTCCAGGAGAACTGGACCCGCAGGGTGATGAAGGGTGAGGACCGGACGCGGCCCGGTGCCGCTGAGGGACCACGAGGTATGCGCCTTGGAACAGGGCATGCCGTAAACTTCGAGACGCACACGGAAATAAAGAATGGCGCCCGCTTGGGTGCGTTGGAGGTTCGCCCACTTGATGTCGGACGTTTCCTCCAAAAGTTTACCCACAGGGGCCGGCCCCTGGATCAGACGCATCCGCGGACTCCCCGACCGCTTCCACCAAGGAAACGGTGGACCGCTGATGGCGTAAACTTCCTTCCAGCGGTCCGGGTCAGCGTACGTCAAGTTCCAAAGCATCGGTGCTCCACAGGGTTTGGTATTTGCCATCGCCGTCGTACATCTCCGCTTGGCGTTGCGTGTTGAATTTGCGGTTGGGTCTGGGGTCGTTCCCGACACCAGCCACGTAAATCCAGTTGCCCGCGTTGCTTGCCGGGTCGTAATCGAGCAACATGTGCTCAAACCACGACGCGCCAAGGCGCCAGTCGATGCCGAGGTCGTGCACGAGGTAGGAAGCCACGTTTTGGCGTCCGCGGTTGCTCATGAATCCCGTTCGAGCAAGTTCCCGCATGTTGGCGTTGACAAACGCATCGCGTGTTCGTCCCTCCTTCCAGGCTTCGAACGCCGACCGTTGTGTTCCTCGGTTGGGACTGTCCGGTTTGAGGGCCTTGCGATGAAAAATTCGGCTCCCGTATTTCATCGCCACAAATCGGAAGTAGTCCCGCCAGATCAATTCAAACACCAACCAATACGTGCTGTCGTTGGCTTCGACCATGTCCTCAAACCGGTGCACTTGGCTGGCGATGCGACGCGGGCTGATGCAACCGTGAGCGAGCCAGGGACTGAATTTGCTGCTGTAATCGGCACCTACCAGGCCGTTTCGAGTCTTCTTGTAAACCGCCAGCCTCTTGGTGTCCCAGAAGTAATGCTTGAGCCGGGCCTTCGCTTCACTGGCGCCTCCTTTGAACGGCAACACGCTTCGGCTGTCGGACGGCGGCATCGCCTGTTTGGTGCTCGCGAGGAATTCGGTGAGGTCAGGAACCGCGTCGGAGGTGAGTTGGGCTGGGGTGTTTACGCCAGCTGGAGCGGGAATGCATTCACGCACTTCGCTGAGCTTCTCGACTTTTTTACGGAATTGGGTGAAGATGTCCGGCAACGCCTCGAGGTCCATGGGCAGGTCGTCGGGATGAAACAGCGTGTGGCCTTCGATCCACGAACACTGCCCCCCTTCGGCGCAGACCGCCCGTTCAACCGCGACTTGAATGTCCAATTCTTCAGGCGTGTGCTCCGTTTGCGCGGTGAGTTTGGTGCACCCGTGTTCCTTCATGAGTGCCGGAAGGGTGTCCTCCGGCTTGCCTCGACGAATCAACAGGGCTCCTCCCCGTTCTTCCAAAGCCGATTTGAGGTCTGCGATGCTTTCCAAAAGAAAGCGGGTGCGGAAAGGCCCCGTCTTCGAATGACCCCAGCGGTCCTCGGCCCAAAACCGATCGTCCAGCACCACGACGGGCACCGTTTCGTCACTCCGCATGGCTTCAGCCAAGGCGGGGTTGTCGTCCAGTCGCAGGTCGTTCCGAAACCAATGGAGGGTGCGTGCGTGAGCCATGTCAGAGAGATTCGAGGTTGGCCAACACGGCGTCACCGCGGTCGAGCAAGGCCTGTTGTTGGGGAGCGGGCATCTTGTCCCACGTCCGGTACACCATTCCGATGCGCGGGTTGCGTTCGAGGAGGTCCCGGTTTCGGGCGTGGAAATGCCAATACAGGCTGTTGAAGGGGCACGCGTCGTCCTCGGTTTTGCCTTGACGGTTGTACGAGCACGCCGCGCAATGCGGCCCCATTTTGTGCATGTAGTTGGCCGAAGAGACATACGGCTTGCTGCCCACGATGCCGCCGTCGGCGAACTGGCTCATGCCGCGCGTGTTGGTGATCTCGACCCACTCGAGCGCATCGATGTACACGCCCAAATACCACGCGTCCACTTCGTCCGGGTCGATGCCCGCCAACAAGGCGAAATTGCCCGTGACCATCAGGCGCTGGATGTGGTGCGCGTAGGCGTGGTCGAGGGTTTGGGTGATGGCGTGCTGCAGGCAGCGCATGCCCGTCTTCCCGGTCCAATACCACCCCGGCAACTTCCGGTCGTGCTGGAAAAAATTGAGGGTGGCGTACTCCGGCATCTTGGCCCAATAGATGCCGCGCATGTATTCACGCCAGCCAAGTATTTGTCGAATAAAGCCCTCGACTTGTTCGATGCTCGCGTGCTCAGGAGCCACACGCCATTTGCGTTCCACCGCCTCAATGACTTCACGAGGGCTGAGGATCTTGGCGTTCATCGCGAAGCTGAGTCGGCTGTGGTACACCGTCCAACTGTCTTCTGTGAGCGCGTCTTGAAAATCCCCAAACCGCGGCAGCAACTCTTCGATGAAAAGGTCAAGCAACTCCTGGCTCTCGGACCGGGTGACGGGCCACCCGAACCGCGTGGCGTCGACGCGGCCCACTGTCGCGACTCCTGCGCCGTGGATGGCATCGAGGAGCTCCGTGACGTCCCGTTCCCACAAGCGAGGTGCCGGAGGAACGTGACCCTTGGGGAGTTTTTTCCGGTTGTTGGCGTCGTAATTCCATTTCCCGCCCTCGGGCTCGCCGGCTGCGTCCATCAGCACGTCGTGCTGCTTTCGCATCTTCCGGTAGAAGGACTCCATGAGGTACTGCTTCTTGCCCTGGAAATGGTCTGCCAAATCCGTCCGTGCGGTCAAAAAATGTTCTGTGTCGTCCACCTGCACGTCGACTCCGAGTTCGCCGGGCCAGGACGTGGCTGCACCATGAAACAGCTGATCGAGGCGCCACTCGTCGGGCAACTGAAATCGAACTTCGGACGCGCCGCATCTCGTGACGATGTCGCGCAGAACGTCGAGCATGGGGAGAGCGGCGTCCGGGCCGTCAATGGGCAGGTAGTGCAGTCGGTGACCGTCGGCGATGCGCTCCTTGGCAAAGCTGCGCATCGCCAGAAAGAACGCGAGGACTTTCTGGACGTGATGGCGGGCGTAGTCCGTTTCTTGCCGGCTCTCCAGCATCACCGTCAGCACGTCGGGATCAGGCGACTTCCACCACGCGTGGGCGGCATTCAGTTGGTCGCCCAGCACAAGACGAACCACGCGGGCGGGCTGAAGGGTTGGTGAGGCGGGAGCGTCCATGGTATGCATGAAACACCCCGAGGCGCGTCATGTTTCCTTGGAGGCCGAGGAGCGATTTCGGCGGCAGCGTTCGCTGCAATGTTTCACGTTTTCCCAGTCGCGCTCCCACTTTTTCCGCCACGCAAAGGGTCGCCCGCAGGTAACGCAAATCTTCTCAGAAAGGTGGGGCTTTTTGTGGGCCACGACGACTCAGGGCATCCAAAGCTTGGACCATCCCACGGCCACGTAGGAATTGCCTGATCCGTCGGTCCAACCCACGCTCACGTCGAATTGGCTCCACGGGTCTGGACGCCACGCAAGGCCTGCGTCGCCCTGCAAACCGCCGCCTGCACCAAACGCTTCGACGTAGGCGTACAGGGTTTCCGACACGCTGTAGCCCAAGGCAAGGGTGTACTCTGCTTCTCCAACGGCGGCCTGCTCTTCTGTTGCCCACTGCCACGCGATGCCGACGTTGGTGCCGATGCTGAAGCGAGAGCCAAGAGGTTTCGCCACGTTGAGGCGAACCTGTCCTCCGTCGTTTGCACCGGGGCGAAACCGGTAATGGGCAAGCACACACATCTGCGAAGCGTCGGTGTTCCAACCCGCCACCTTGGCCCCCAAGTCCCACGCGCTGGCCGACGTCCACGGCTCCTCCATGTCGATGAAGTTGAACTGCATTTGGTCACGCTGCCCCACCACACGCAACTCGAAGCGCTCGTGCAAGCCGTAGCGAAGGAGCGCCGTCGGCAAAGTGTAGCCGGTGACGGTTGCGTCGCCTGAAGTCCATCCGGCGACACCCGCCTCGAGCTGGATGCCTCCGACGGGGACGAGGGTGGCTGCCTCGGTTTGGTCGGGGCGGTCGGTTTCGATGGTTTGGGCAGAGGCAGAGCACGCCCCGAAGGAAATCAGGACAACAAGGGCAAGGCGGAGGTTCATGCTTTGGCGGATTGGAGTTGGCGCAGTTCTGCCCAAGACTTGGGCACGGGAGACGCGGTCACCCGTTGAGGCACGTCGACGTCCCTCAGAAAATTCAGCACGAGCTCATTGAACAGCTCGGGGGCCTCAATGCTGCAGACGTGGCCGCAGTTTTCAATGACGCTGAGGCGCATGTTGCGCTGGATTTGGGTGAATCGCTCGGCCGCCCGAAAAAAGATGTGATCTTGATCTCCCATCACCACAAGGCCTTTTTTCGTCACGGGGCGTTGAACGTATTGGCGCACCAGCTTGAAAAAGGGCTTGTACAACTCCACCCACTTCAAGTACTCGCCTTGGGAAAGCTTGCGGCTTTGACGGCGGAAAATCCATCGGCTGAGGCGGTGGTTCCGTCGCGGCAGAACAATGAACGAGAACAACCAATAAATCGCACGGTAAGGAAGCACGTAGTTGAGCACTTTGGCGCTGTGCACGAACAGGTGCATGAGCCAGCTTCCGTCAAAAATGGCGCCCGCCATGACCATGCGGTCGATGAGTTCGGGGCGCTCAATGTCGATTTTTTGGAGGATGACGCTTCCGATGCTCAAGCTGACAAAATGCGCCTTCTCAATGCCCAAATGATCCACAACCCGGAGGATGTCTTCCGCCACAATGTCAAAATCGTAGGCCGGAAATTCGGGCAAGATGTCCTTGCTGTACCCGTGGTCCCGGAGGTCCAAGAGCAACAGCCGGTAATGCGGAGCAAACGCCTCGATTTGGAATTTCCACGTCTTGATGGACCCTCCTGCACCGTGAATGAGGACCATCCAAGGCGCATTGGGGTTGTCTCCAATCACTTCGTGGTGAAGCAAGGTTGCGGTGTCGTTCGCGGCAGGCATCGGTTCAAAGTTCGCGCATTCTGCCTTTCGTTTGCGCCCGGGCGGGCACAACATGTCGGGCCAAAATGCGTCTCCCCTCCTCCTTCGCGTCTGCGCGCTTCCGAAACGCCCACATGCGCTCTCTCGCAGCGCGGGCAGCCTCGGTGAGGTTCAACATCGGCGCCGGATACTCGTCGGCGTCCCACCCTCCGAGTGTCGCCTCCATTGGCGGCGCCAACCACGGCGCGTGAATCCACTCGCGCGGAACGTTGCGCAACTCCGGCACCCAAGTTCGGATGAACGTGCCTTCGGGATCGTGCTCCTGACTCTGCTTGACGGGGTTGTAAATGCGCACCGTGTTGATGCCGGTGACGCCGGCTTGCATTTGGAATTGGCTGTAGTGGATGCCAGGCTCAAAATCGAGAAAGCAACGTGCAAGGTGCTCCACGCCGTCCTGCCACCGGTGATTCATGTGGTGCGTGAGGAAGCTTACCAGCATCGCCCGCATCCTGAAGTTGAGGTAGCCCGTCTCGCGCACGCACCGCATGCAAGCGTCGACAAGCGGGATGCCCGTCGTTCCGTCCTTCCAACGCGAGAGCCATTCTTCGTTCAGCACCACCGGCAACCCGTCGTAGGCGCAGTTGACGTTCCTCCATTCGAGGGCGTGTTCGGATTCAAATTTTTGGATGAAGTGGCAATGCCAGCGCAAGCGACTCCCGAACGCATGGTGGTTCCGTCCCTGCCCACCACTTGCCTCCAGGGCTTGGTACACCT
>Ga0181563_10006229_pt1 | contig 10726 bp, 8 predicted proteins | sample 011ome_25_FD_133759 | JGI IMG/M metagenome (GOLD analysis project Ga0181563, IMG submission 133759) | Coastal salt marsh microbial communities from the Groves Creek Marsh, Skidaway Island, Georgia - 011512CT metaG (megahit assembly) | ecosystem: Environmental > Aquatic > Marine > Intertidal zone... | reverse complement strand
GGCCCCATTTGGAACAGCGATCAGAAAGGAACTCGAGCATATTTCCGTAAATACATTGGATTTGAAGGTCACGGCGATATTACACTGATTATAAGCCTGCCTTTGGAGGTGCTAAAATACTATCCAGTTATTCATTCGCACGGGCCTTTTTCAGATTGGTCGGTGTTAAACAAGACAAATACATTGATTTCTACGATCAGGCATCCTGCCAGTATTCTCGCTTCATCATGTCTAAGTCTGAATGCCCTAGCCAGCGAACATTTACAAAAAAACTACCCAGAAGGATTTGACACAAGTGAATTCAGAAACGATCTAGCTGCTTATAAACTCTCGGATCTTAAATTTTTCAAAGCTCTTATTACGCCATTGAAGAAAGGCTTAATCGACTACCTGAATGTACGCTCACAATTCCATGAAATCCGTTTCGAGGAACTTATCACTCATCCAAATGAAAAAATATTAGAGTTGAGTGATCTCATTGGTTGTCAATTAGACCAAGTGCAGTCGATCGAGCTGTGGAATATGTTAAAGAATAGAAACTTGACTGGTGCACACCTACACAACTACAGAGAGAGAGGTGGTGATGACAACTTGTATCAAAAAGTACTAACCCCTGAACATCTCAAAGTGATCAATGACGAGGGCCTCGGTGACGTCATTAAGCAGTGTGGATACCAAACTCTCAATGAAGAACAACTTTACCAAAACAGCGAGATACAACTGAGGCTCAGAGAATCGTTCGATTCGGGATCTATAGACGATGCAATTTTAGATCGAGAGCTTTTTGGTTATGCATTTAATAAATCAAACCTCGATTTCAGTGACTTTGACTTTAAGACTTTCCCGTGGGGGAAATATTGCCGTATCGAAAGAAGTAATCTACAAGGGTTACCGCCAAATATTGAGGAAGTAATAGCAGGAAGGTGTGATGAAATACTTGAACGCATCTGGCAGCTACTTGCGTAACCCTGTTTATTTACCGCATAGAATTTTCTAGAAAACGAAGAGGATTGTCCTGTTTATTAGACCATTTACTGTAGCGATCGATATTTTCATCCAAGGTGACTTGACTAAATCCATGGGCTACCTCAATTAGGTCATTCAGGTCATTGAAGGTAATGAGAAACTCGTCAAAATCAGTTTGCTCAGGGTAACTTTCGACTAGCATCGGGAAATGATTATTCAAAGCCCACCAGACCCGCATCTTGCTCAATAAATCAGTGTTTGGATAATGTTTTAGGGCCAGCAAGAAATGAGATTGTTGCGCACAACTCATCCTCAAAAACTCAGCTGAATGGCCTACCTTAATATCCACCGAATAACCCAATCCACGAATTTTATCCAGACAAGCCTCTCGATACGGAGTTAACGAACCAGTAAATGAGAAATCCACTATTTTGCGAGTAGCCTTTGGCCAACTTATCGCTCGATTAGCGATTTGTTTTTTGTACCGAATGGGCCAGTAACGCACTCGATCGGCATATTCAGGAAAACAAGACAAGTGCGAAGAATAAATTTGCTCAGCTGGGCATAAAACTGTTGAAAATAATTTTGCGACCATGTTGAACGAGTTAGTTCGCTTCAGCCACATCTCGGAGCCAGACTGATAGTGCCCAGACTGCATATCTTGATCAATTGAACCCATGCTATTGAAAACACCGTCTCGTATTACTTCGGTTGCAACCACCACAAGCCGTGGATCATTAGGTTGAAATTGTTCGTACAGTTTTTGTATCAATGCTGGAAAAGAAAAATCCTCAAAAATAATATTTACAGCATCAGTCATTAAATTTTGTGTAACAACACATGGAATATTGAGATCGTCTAATTCATAACGGATCAAATCAATAAAATCTTGCAGCACCACCCCATTTTCATAATGATTAGCCACAAAGATGTTTACATACTCTAGCTTCATCTCAATTTCTCACTGACATATCTTCTAACCGATAGACCAGCAAATTTTATGCCGTTAGCTACTTGGGGATTTAAATTGGATGTAAGAACAAAAATCATCAGATTTAACAGCCGAGCTAGATATATTGACATTCATTTTATTAAAAAATTCGCGGAGCGGCGTCGCAAAAATAGCTTCTTGGGTGTGCGGCTTGGTGGTTGTTCCAGATACATAAGTAAACCCATTAAACTTGTCTAAACGAAAGTTCCAATTTCCAATCCTTTTTATCTCTACAGAAATAGGATTTTCTAACGCTACCAATATAGGAATGGCGCAGTTTACTGTCTTAGCAGGCGTCATCGAGTAGGCATATGGAGACACACCCACTAAAATGAGTATCGAGAGCATGGGGTAAAAGCGAAAGCTCAATTGCTTCATGAGTTAGTTAGCGGGTTATAGGTAGTGACTGTAAAAGAGTAGCTGCAACATTGTTGCTAACGTTGGCTTGCGCTGTTATTGCAAAAGCCGCTTGCTGCTGAATTTGAGCGACTGCAAGTTGTGCTGCTGTAGCTGACATGTCGGCGTTCATTACTTGTCCTCGGGCAACTTTAGTTTGAGTAATCTGGGTACTTAGCCAACTAATTTGATGGGCTAGTCGATTCATAACAGCACCAAAATCGGCACGATTGGAAGCAATTGTCGCTAATGCAGTGTCTATTGATTCGATTGAGGCACTAGCGCTCATGTCGAGATCATTCAAAAATACCAGACCACCTGGTGCAGCGACCTCGCTAACACCGGCGACCGCAGCACCAGTATCGATAGCAGACGAGCTAGTGGCGACAGTGTCCTCTTCCGAGACTCGGTAGGTAAGGTCCGCAAACTCAAATGCCTCCACTTGGACGACAACATCAGTCCCGTCCGTTCCAACGTTATCTACGACTGTGTAGCGACCCATCTCGTTAGTAATCGTGTAATCAGCATAGTTCCCGGAAAAAACAGCGGTATCTAAACCTGAGTCGCCATCGATATAGTCATCACCAGCACCACCCTTGAGGGCGTTATCAGCTGAGTTACCGGTTATCGTATCGTTTCCGGCGCCACCAAGTGCATTTTCAATCACAGATCCGTAAGCAATAGCAACGTTGTCTTGACCTAAGTAAACCGCATCATTGGCAGATGTGTTGTACACCGTGTTTACGCCATCATCTTTGCTGTCATATACGGACGTGAAATAGGAGGTCCAATAAGCCAGAGCAGACGTTTCGGATGCAGAAGACCCAAACAAACCTTGGGTTTTACCATGCGCGACGAGGAGTTCTGCCGCATCTGCGGCGGCCTGCTCCACAGTCTTCTTGCCTATTGAAGAGAAGCTCCCAGCGGTCAGGTTTATCGTGCTAGCGTTGGTCTGCGCTGATGCGTCGAGCGTGTCGAGGCCGTCGCTGTCGACGATGGTCTCGATCGTCTTTTCTCCGTCGGTGAAGGAGTATGTATTATCCCCTGTCCTTGTCGCCGTAGCAGCCCCGTAATGATGCTGAGCTACCGCCACGTCATAGACCATGGGCGTTACAGGCTGCACCGTGGAATACGTAAAAGACACTCCATAAGTACCGTCACCATTGTTTGAGGTGGTTACCCCCGATATATACAGATCACGATCATATGACTTCAGTTGACCGTATGACATTATCGTGTGCCTGCGGTTTTCAACGTCAGAGTTTAGAGTAACCCCCGTCGGCGACGATGCAGAGCCGTTCCCCTCTATAAATGGGTGAGAGATACCAATCGCATGACCAAACTCATGCATCGCTGTAACGAAACCGTACCCGCCAACCGCAAAAGACGCATTGCTGGAGATTACGGAAGGCGCACCAAACCAAGAGTCACCACCTAGCGCGCTCGAACTCGGATAAAAAGCGAAGGCTGCGGCTTGGCCGCCGAACGTCGTTGTCCCCATTTGAGTTGAGTAGGCTACCCGAATCTCCCCCACATTATTCGCATCCGTCTCGGTCACCTTGTCGAAAGTTATTCCGGAAGAATCTGCCCAAAGCTGAAATGCCTGATCTAAATCAGAGGCATGAGATGCGATAGACGTAGCGTTCGCGATAAGCGTTTCTCTGCCACTGTAAGCCGTAGAATCAAAAGCTACGGTGCCGTCATAATAGGAATAGCTTAACGATTCGCCACTGGTTAAATCCCATTTCGTTGTCGAGTTTAGCGCGTCAATATAGTTAGTTCCTGACGCCGCCGAGCTTGTGTAACCGACGGACGTAGTAGATGCAGACGTCGGAGCAGCCGCAACCTCCTCAGCATTAAGCCTTAGCGATCCTCCACAAATTGGACAAGAGTCCGGGTCATGTGACGCTCCAGCCGTGAAGTGTGAAATAGCAACCTCGGTTATATCTACCTCTACCGAGGCGACATCAACGATCGAATCTGTCAACCCATCACGGACTTTTAGACTGCCAAAATAATTGATTTCGTCGACAGCCAAAAGATCTGAAGGATCGGCGTCACTAGATATAAACACCGTTTCCTTGGGAAGCGAAAGTACGCTAGCCCCTATTAATACAGAAATTTCACGCTCTTTTTCATCAAGCTCCGTCGCTACGTCAAGCCCCTGATCTCGGCTGCTCGCCAAGGCTCTCATATCTACCAAAAGAGCGCCTAACTCATCGAGTGCGTCGTTTCTAATCTGGACCAAGGCTGTCAACTCCACACCCCGCGACACCTGGTCCGATAGAGCGATCCAAGAGGCGTCGCCAGAGATAGTTAAATACTGATCGATGTAACGAGCAGACGCTGATTCAGCTCTGTCACCAGAGGATATGGCCCCCAGGGATGTATTCTGCAGGCGCAAAAAAGAAGCGCCTATTTTCGAAAGTTCAACTGTAACCATCAATCGGTCCAAACGATATCAAGTGTTAAATCGACTGAAATTTCGAACTCTTTAGCTAAAAGACCAGACCTTGATAAATATTTTTCGGACGATACTTCGCCGCGATTGATTGAAGATCATCCGCAAGACGCCTTCTCTGCACGGGGTCGTTTAAATATTGCCTAATTAAACTCAATGCCTCTTCGGGACATCCAAATTGCGGCACTAACCCTTCGAATAAAAGCTGCGTACTCGGGCACGTCTCTGTTACCGGTAAAGCCCCGCAGAAAATAGACTCCAGTATTCGTCCCTTAAACTGAAACCGGACTCTACCTTGCGGATCTGGTTGTGATTTTGAGAAATTAATAGCTATTTGCGAGTCCCTAAGGCTACCAGCCAATTGCGCGTACGACTGAGAACGTGAGAGATCGATTTTCACTGGAACCTGAGAAGATAGACGAGACAACATCTCTTCTCGATCTGCCTTTTTTGAGTTTCCGATAAAAATTACCTGATTCTTGGGCGATACGGCCGAATCTGCAAAATAAATCTCATCAGAGCCCTCGCATGCCAGGAAGCTGGCATCAAGGCCTTCCTGCAAATATCTGTAACGGGATACGGCGTCAGCGACCAATATCCGACTCAGACCAAGCTTTTCAATCATGGCAAGGTTAGCCTCATGAAAAACTACATCGTCCCACAAGGCACAAATGATACGAGTCGGATCAAAAGGTATTACAAACTCGGGTACACCGAAAAGGTCCCAGCAAAATTCAAAGTTAAGGAAGATCCCATCAGGCTTTAGGTTCCTGATGATCTCAGCCAGTTGGCGAGAATAGTGGACAGCCATTGCCTTGAGCTCGTCACCTTCAGGTCGAGGTTGAGGAGCAGAAAGCGTTACGAAATGAAGCTCGAAAAAAGGTGTCATGCATCTCTCTAGCTCCTCGATCCAGAGTGATGAAAAAGGGGTGAGGACCAATACGCGTTGTCGCATCCGTAATAATTACCGCTTCTCGAACATCACTTGAGACCAGGAGCAATCGATAAACTTAAGTGAATCCCTATAAATGGTTGTAAATGCGTCGATAGCTAATTTGGGAGTCTCTAAAGGATTGAACGTTTTATTTTGAGTTTCAGAGTTAGACGGCATCCAGAGATAGTCATCAATAATCATCAATCCTCTATAATTCAACAGCTCAAACCCCAATGTTAAGTCCATAAGGACGTCTTTCGCAGAGTGAGAGCCGTCAATATAAATAATATCGAAAGATTCTGAGTAACCCTCATGCAACAAGTGAACGAGCGCATCTTTCGATTTTTGTTTTAGCTTTACAACCCCGACATCTCTATCAATTAGTTGACCCGCTTCGGTAATATTGTCTTCGAATCGCGCTTCCACCTCAGACATATTTACACCCGATTCAGCATGCTCACGAGAGCCATCCCAAGTATCTATGCAAACCAGCTGCTCTATTTGAGGGACATGTTGAATAATCCAGCAGGCTGAGGCACCCTCGAATGATCCTACCTCAAGATAGCTCTTTGCATCCCTCTCTGGCAAAACGGCATCCCAAAAAATTTTTGGTCCATCTTCGAACCACGTCTGACTAAAACGCATATCTTTATCTCGGTTAAATATGGTCGTCGAAAATTTGACTGCCAAGGGAGAAACGCAAGTACCATGCCAATGGCATCAAATTTGCTACCTTTATAGCACTGAGATTTTTCTGACCCAGGGACATGTTAATCGCTATGGAACAAATCCGCGAGAAGCTCGTTGACGAGGATTATGAGGGAGCTTTGCAGCTCTTAGAACAACTTGATTCACAATCGTCTGACTCTATCGAAGCGATGTACCTCAAGATGGTCTGCTTTACACATTTGGACCAGCCAGATATTGCTTGCATCTATGGTCAGACAGTCGGGTTACACCCCTCGGAAACCAATCCCGAGGTCCTATTAGATTGCCTAACTGTTCTGACAAGATCAGTCTCAATGATAAATGCTAGGACAGTTCTCATTGGAAGAAAACAGTGTTTCATCAACTCCACGCTAAACTCTAGTCAAACCCAACAATTGATTGCCATTGCGAACGCTTTAGAACTCTTCTCAATTGCTTTAGAAATTTTAGAGTCTCAAAAGAAGAGCTATACCGATGTATCAGAATTTTTCCTCTTAAAAGCAAGCCTGGCACGATCAATGGGCGACATTGAACAAGAAAAAGAGGCCTTAATTTCCGCACTCGAAAGTAATCCAAATAATTCGAAGGTTCATGCGGGTATTGCTCATCTATTCGATCGATTCGAAGCGCATGAATTCGCCTCAGAGCATAACAGGTTGGCGGAGTCGACCAATCCTGACGGCGTACATCCCAACATTGCTATGGATTTCTATCTGGCATCAATTTCTAAGGGGTTAAAGGAACAAGAAAGACTTCGAAACCTTTGGTTAAAACAAATTGATGCCGAGCAGTCATTCAGGGCCCCATTTGGAATTCTTACTGCCACCGATGACCCAAACCTTATCTTTAATGAGAATTTGAAGTTCAGTGAGTGCGCCCACCTTAACCATGCTAAACAACCGCTTAGAGTTAACATGAGCGGGAGACGGAAAGACCACGGCAACAAAATACGGATTGGGTACTTTTCCCCCGACTTTAGGAACCATGCGGTTACTCATTTGGTTAATGACCTTCTCGTCCATCATGATAGATCCAAGGTTGAGATCTTTGGTTTCTCTATTGCCAACTATGAAGATTCAACATTTCGAGCCAATATCGAGACAAGTTGTGATGATTTTTTTAGTGTAGAGAGCAAGACTACCGAGGAGACTGCTACTCTAGCCAATTCGTTAAAACTTGACTTCGCAATCGACTTAGCCGGATATACCAAGGGATTCAGGCCCCAACTATTTGAGCGACTAAAGCAGACCCGTATTGTTAATTACTTAGGGTACCCCAGCACCGTCGGCGCCAATTTCTATGACTACATAATCGGCGATAAAATCGTCACACCTGATGGATGTGACAAATACTTCTCAGAGAAGATTATCAAACTAAACCGATGCTACCAGTGCAACTCACCTAGTCGGCAATTCATCGCGCAAAATAGGCTAAGCGCCGGGCTACCAACTGATAAATTCATATTCTGTAACTTCAATGCACGCCAAAAAATGAACATCGAAACACTTTATGCGTGGGCCAAAATAATTGAGAGATGTCCTGAAGCAGTTCTTTGGGTGTTGGACCCCGGCGAGCAGGTTCGCAACGAGTTCAGCGCAATTTTTTGTGATAATGCCGACAGGATAATATTTGCTCCAAAAGTCCCTGTAGAGGAACACTTGGGACGGGTTGCATTGGCAGATGCTTTTTTAGATAGTTTTCCCTATGGCGCGCACACGACAGCGAGCGATGCGGTATTTAACGGAATCCCCGTGATTACAATGTCCGGACACTATTTTCAGTCGAGGGTGTCTTGGTCCCTCATGCACCACAGCGGGCTTTCTGATTTGAACAGTTTTACTTGGGAAGAATTTATTGAAACCGCTGTTTCGTTCTACCAACAGTTCACGCCAGAGGTGAAGAGCCGATACAAAGAAATACTCCTGGACAGGGAAGCGCATACCCATCCCTATAATATCGGTGCATATACGCAAGAATTTGAGACAATTTTGACCGAGCTACTCTCGGAGTGACGAACCCCGTCACTCCGAAAAGCCGGCGCTAATTACTGTAGAAGACTTAAAACGTAGTTCGGTGCTGCATTTGCCTGAGCAAGCATCGCGGCCCCCGCTTGTTGTAACACATTGCCCTTCGCAACCGCGGCGCTTTCAGCAGCGTAGTCTGTGTCCATGATCCTCGAGTGCGCAGCGGCCGTATTTGCTGAGACGTTGGAAAGATTGTTAACGTTATATTCAAGTCGATTGATATAAGCACCCAAAGTCCCCCGCGCCGTTGCGATTGAATTAATTGCTGTATCTACAGCGCTAACCGTCGTCCCCGCGGTAGTCAGGAAAGTAGGGAAAGTCAAAGCTGTGGTAGAACCATCGAAAGCTGAAGCAAACGTCCCTCCGGCCGCGCTGACAGCAAAATTATTAAACTTTGTGTTAGAAGCTATCGCCGAAATTTCTGAATTCAAGTGAGTAATTTCTAAATCAATATTCGCGATATCAGTAGTATTGTACGTCCCAGTGCTCGCTTTTTGAACAGCCAGTTCGCGAATACGCTGAGCCATATTTTCTACTTCGACTAGAGCCCCTTCAGCAACCTGCGCTATTGAGATCGCATCTTGCGCGTTACGGCGAGCCATATCAGTACCACGAATCTGAGCCTCTAGACGCGAAGCAATCCCAGCGCCAGCCGCATCATCTGATGCAGAATTGATTCGGCTTCCAGAAGCTAATCGCTCCATAGCAGTTTCAAGTCCGTCGCGAGTAGTCCGCATGTGATGACTTGCCATAATCGACGGTAAATTTGTTCCAATTACAATAGCCATTTTAATCCTCCAAAAATTGCCGGCAGATAACCGCCGTTGAGCTAAAAATCGGAGAAAGCTGGCCATTCTTTAATTTTTTTTACAAACAACTGCCACTAAGCGGATGGCTATAACCGCTTAGTGGCAACATTTATCCTCGGAGGATGAGGAATATGTTTACTGTAAAACGGTTAGAACATACTGATTGCTTGCGTTGGCCTGAGCCAAAATGGCGGCCCCGGCCTGCTGCAAAATTTGCCCTTTTGCAACTGCAGCGCTCGCTTCAGCGTAATCTGTATCCATAATAGTCCCGTGGGCTGCGTAACTGTTTGCAGCTGTATTGGACAAACTGTTAACCGAGTACTGCAACCGATTTATCATTGCTCCCAATGTACCTCGAGCGGTAGCCACCGAACCCAAAGCCGTGTCTGCCGCAGATACGGTTGTCCCCCCAGAAGTAATAAATGTGGGGAAGGTAAATGTTGTGGCAGTGCCGCTAGAGCTCAGAACGAAATCTCCACCTCCGGCGCTTACAGCGGTCCCATTAAACTTTGTGTTAGACGCAATCGATGTAATCTCAGAATTCAGATGTGTTATCTCTGCTGTGATATTCGCTATCTGCGTTGTTGTATAAACACCCGTGCTCGCTTTCTGAACCGCAAGTTCGCGGATGCGAACAACCATATTTTCTATTTCGACGAGAGCAGAATCGGCGACTTGAGCCTCGGCCATCCCCATCTGAGCACTCTTCATAGCCTGATCGAGAGACCTGGCCTGAGCTTTTAATGACGAAGCAACGCCAACGCTCGCTGCGTCATCTGCAGCAGAATTAATACGATTCCCTGAAGCTAATCGGGTCATAGCGCTTTGCAGCTCTTGTCTATTTGACCTCAAATGGTGGGCAGCTATAAGGCTCGCGGTATTTGTACCTATTGAAACAGACATCTTCTGATCCCCTTACTTTTCCTTCTATCAGGGTTTCCCCCTGTCCAAGAAAAGAATCGGCCAAGATCCGGCAAACTTTAGCCACTTTAGGAAATAAATTGCCACATTCGGCAAAATATTGCCTAAATGCCGGCAATACAATGCCTAAAAACGGGCTGACATTTGCCACGTCGACTCAACAATCAAAGGGTAATTATTAAAAATGTCTGAGAATAGAGAAAAAAAAGAGGCTCGTAGGCCTCTTGATGGGATTTATTTCGAACTAAACTTTTTTGTCGAAAATCAAACCTTTCACAAGCTCAATGGTGTCAGCAATGTGACGGGAATGCTTCGCTGGAATCTGTAAAATTTCGGAGCCTGAATCTTTATCAAAGATACGAATCACAGGTTTCTGAGTGCGTGAGTCAAGCTCGATACCCATCTTCACTGATCCTATAGCCTTTAGTCCGCTTTCTAAGAGATTGACCGTAGACTGCTCTTCAGCATCTAACGTCACGCCGTCCACGATCGCATTACTGATGTTGCTGAGTTCCG
>Ga0181563_10006228_pt1 | contig 10727 bp, 5 predicted proteins | sample 011ome_25_FD_133759 | JGI IMG/M metagenome (GOLD analysis project Ga0181563, IMG submission 133759) | Coastal salt marsh microbial communities from the Groves Creek Marsh, Skidaway Island, Georgia - 011512CT metaG (megahit assembly) | ecosystem: Environmental > Aquatic > Marine > Intertidal zone... | reverse complement strand
GACTTCTCCAGATGCGTGAAGAACGCCCATGGGTTGTCCCTCGGGCTTCCATGCGAATCCCACATGGGTGATCTTCTCGGGGCTGACCTTGTGAAAGAAGACGAGGTCCCCGTGTACAAGGTCTTCGAAAAGAACCTGTGACGGCGCCAGCGCGCGCCACTGGTCAGCGGCGTCGCGAGGCAGCTCCCATCCACAGAGGAAACAGCCCAATTGGGTCAAGCCACTGCAATCGATGCCCAAAACGCTTTTTCCGCCCCACAAGTAGGGCGCGCCGAGGAATTGGGCGGCGACTTCCACTGGCAGCTGCACAGGGGGCGAGGTGTGTGGCCAAATGGCTTTCGGAACCCGCGACCCCGCCGGAAGGTGGTAAGGCCTTCCCATCCATTCCAGCATGGTCAGAGGGGCCTGCAACGTCGTGGTGTCCTCACCAAACGCATCCAGGGCGTCCGGCGCTGATGAGATCAGTTTCTCATCTGTGAATCCGGTGTATCCATCACGGGTCAAACGGACCCGGACCCATCCTGTCGCCTCTGTCACTTCCCATTCAACAGCTTCCCCGAACAAAGCCTGGGTTACCATTTCCGAACGGTCATCCGCTTCCTTGCGGATGGGGGCCAAGGGGACGCGTATGATTCCGGGCTGCATGGATCAGATGCGCTCAATCACCATGGCGCTGGCACCTCCGCCGCCATTGCAGATGCCAGCCGCTCCATAACGCTTGTCGTGGCGGGCCAATGCATGGACGAGCGTGACGACGATGCGGCTTCCGGAATTCCCCAAGGGGTGACCGAGCGAAACGGCTCCGCCGTGCACATTGACTTTGTCGGCATCGAGGCCCATCAACTTGATGTTGGCCAACCCCACGACCGCAAAAGCCTCATTCAGCTCGACCAGGTCCATTTCTTCCATGGTCTTTCCCGCACGGTCCAACGCGATGGGCAAGGCTTTGGCGGGTGCCGTTGTGAAACGATCCGGGTCGTGCGCTGCATCGGCATTGGACAGGATGCGCGCCAGGGGATGTATGCCTCGGGCCTGGGCGGTTTCTTCGGACATCAGGACCAAAGCCGAGGCACCGTCGTTGAGCGTGCTGGCATTGGCTGCCGTAACCGACCCTTCACGATCAAAAACCGGCCGCAGCTGCGGGATCTTTTCGATTTTGACATTGCGGTATTCCTCGTCTTCCGTCACCATGACGGGATCGCCCTTTCGCTGGGGCACGGCCACGGCCGCGATCTCGGATGAGAAGGCGCCCCCTGCCCACGCCTCTGCGGATCGGCGGTAGCTCTCAATGGCAAACGCATCCTGGTCCTCTCTGGAGAAGCCGTGCTCCTTTGCACACAGTTCGGCGCAAACGCCCATGTGTTGCTGGTTGTAAGCGTCCGTCAGACCGTCGTGAACCATGCCGTCCACAGCTTGGATGTTGCCGAGCTTGACAGCCTGTCTGCCATCCAAATAATGCGGCGCCTTGGACATGTTCTCCATGCCGCCTGCCACCACGATGTCTGACTCCCCGGATGCAATGGCGTGAACCGCCATGTGAATGGCCTTCATGCCCGATGCACAGACCTTGTTCACCGTGGTACATGGGACGGTGTCGGGAATCCCAGCCCCCATGGCTGCTTGCCTGGCTGGCGCTTGGCCCAATCCGGCCTGGAGGACATTCCCCATGAAGACTTCCTGGATGTCTGCTCCTTGGACTCCGGCCGACTCAAGGGCTGCGGAGATGGCAGCACTGCCCAAGGCGGTGGCCGGAACGGAAGAAAGACTGCCCAGAAATGACCCCATCGGGGTCCGGCGGGCGGAGACGATAACGACTTTTCTGCTCATTTCAGATGGTTGCGTTGCGCAAAGATACCATGGGCGGAATCACGCTCATTGGCATTCTTTGGGAGTTCGATCATGCGACCACCCTCCTCCTCGATGCGTTTTGGCACAGAAGTTGGAATACACTTCACAGCTGAAAGCAGCGATTTTTTGGTTCAAGGTACCGGCGAGAGATCCGGTACAGATTTGGTTAAGGTTGAAGCGCTCCGAAACGTCGGGGCGCTTCTCATTTCACCACCCGGAGAAACTCTTTTGGAACCCGGGTCTTGACCTCCCACATGGCGTCCAGCTCGGTGTCCGTCATGACGACCCTGAAAAGGTGAACCCCTTGTCTGCCCAATGGGTCGGGTGCATCCTGTCCGAGGCCGCACACCATGCAATTGTGATGGCGCAAACCGGGCAGGATGTCGGGAATGTCCTGTAAGCCCGCCTGCACTTTCAGGATGCAATACCTGCCACCTGAGCGCATGCGCCTGAAGGGGAATTTCTTGGCTGAATATTTCTCATCCGGTTTTCTGCGGGCACTGAACTCGCCATCTTCCGGAATTTCTCCCTGCAACAGCAGATAGGACTCAAAACGCTGGGAAGCCCAATTCTCCTGAAGCCGCTTGCGCAATCCCATATCGCGAACGACCACGGCGATGCCACTGCTGTCCCGGTCGATCATGTTGACGAAATGCACGGATCTCTCAGGATTTCCTCCTTCGACATCACGCGCGATCAAATATTCCTTGACCCGAGTAAAACTGGTGTCGACCCGTGGGTTTGGCGACGCGAGTACCCATCCAGCCGGTTTCAAATAGCAAAAGACATCCTCGTCTTCGTAGAGAATTTCAAATGGAAGGTCGTCCGAAGGCCGAATGGATTTCGGGGCGTCGGCGTGTTCGGTCTTCCGTGCTTCGCGCTCTTCAGGTACCGATATCTCCTGGCCTACCGGAATGACAAGTGAAGGGATTTTGACCACTTCTCCTTCTACCCGAACAGCACCGCCTTTGATCAGATTCCGGGAGGCGGTTATGCTGGCCAAGCCCAATTCTGACCGAACCAAAGCGTGAAGTGGGGCCTCAATTTCTGAGGTCCAACGTCGGATGTTCACTTTCGGGCGGGGAGGTCGTGCAGCCATAAGAAAACGCAAGATGCATCCGGAATCCTCATGGGACACATGATTCGCCGTACAATGCCAACAAGGCAAGGACGTCATTGGCAGATACGGTTCCGTCGCCGGTGATGTCCATGCTGCAACCTGACATACAGCCGAATTCGGAGAGCACAGCCAGTATGTCTGTTGCTCCGTACAGGCCATCTCCATCGAGGTCCTCTGGACATGGCTGCGCGTCGTGGCATTCCATGATGCAGGTGCCGTCATCGACAGAGGCAGCCGGGTTGAAATTGCATGCGCTAGGCTCAGTGCATCCTGCCCACCCGGCCATCGGCAAGCAAAATGATCCGCCCAGGCCTGATGAAAAGGCAACCCCTGCAGAGGATGGGTCCAACAAGGACCAAATCGTGTCGCCTGTTGCAGACAGAAGCTCCATGGACCCGAGTGAACCGCATTGAGGCCCGGCGAACCCATTTTGGGATTGGTCATGCAGCACGACTTCATAGCATCCGTGGCCCAAACAGAGTGAATCCATGATGGCCAACTCGATGGGAAAATGTTGTCTTCGGTATTGGATTTCGCCAGTGGTATCCGCTATGGCCCATGCAGATTCCCTGGGGTTGCAGTCTGCGAGTGTGGACATGGTCACCCACCCCGTTCCCTCCCTGTGTTCCCAGGTTGCACCCAAGACATCGTTTTCCGGCACGTCATCAAATCCAGACTCCATGGTTCCCTGGCTCCAATTCCCATCGGCGCCGACCACATTGACAATGCGGACCACGAGCTCATCTCCTGCCGGAACCGCAGCCCTGGAGCTGTTGGGCCAATTCAGGCTCGTTTCGGCATTGGGTGGAAGCAGCACTCCATAGGTAACGGTGTCTGTTCCATTCCAGAGCAAACTCACTGCCACCAACGTGTCACTGCCGCAATTGCGCACTTCCGTCGCAACTGAAAGTGGGCCAGAACATCTCACAGCTTTCGTCCCATGGATGGCAACAATCCCTGCATCCCTTGCAGGGGGGGTATGCAGTGGTGCTTTCCAAAGACCTCTGCCGTAGGTCGCCAGCAGCAATTCCCCGGTGGACTGTCGAATGCCGATGTCGCTGCAAAGCACTTCAGGCAGGCCTGATTTGTAGGGTGTCCAGCTGCTGCTTCCCGCTGGCCTCACATAGACTCCAGCGTCTGTTCCTGCGTACAAGTCTCCAGATCCTGGGTCCTGGGTGAGCGCATTGACAGGCAAAGCGGGCAATCCCTCGCTGAACGAAACCCAGGAATCCCCCCCATCCAAAGATTGCCAGATGCGATCATCTGCCGAATATCCGCCGAAGGCCATCCACAGCACATCACTAGAACCCGCATCGAACAAAAGGTCTTGGACGGGCATGCCGGGCAACCCAGTCAAAGGGGTCCATTGATCCAGGTCATGGGTGATGAAAGCGAAGCTTCCCTTGGCCACCGCAAGGATGCTGTCTTCGGTGAACGACAATGCCAAGACTTCGATTTCATTACCAGGCAAAGCCTGGGTTTGTCCCCAAGTAATGCCTGCATCGTCGGTCCAATATACCCTGTGTTTTGCAACATGGATTCGATTGGGAACCACGGGAGACTGGGCCAAGGGGCTGTTCCAATCTCCCTGCTCGTTCACCCCGTCCCCGTTGCTCAATATCCACGGAGCCCAGCTCCATCCACCATCCGTAGAGCGGTGTGCCTTGCCATAGTACTCTGATGCAATCAGGTTGTCTGGTGCATCCGGATCGATCAAACAGTGAAAACCATCGGCGCCGATGACCTGTGCATGCACTCCGTCCTTGAGGAGGTTGATCCCATTGTCTTGCGCTCCTGAGAGGAGTTGGTTTGGCTGTTCCTCGGACCAAGCCAGTCGATATACCTGTCCTACCTCGAGGCCTTCGCTCAGGTCTACATTTTGTGCTGCGCCCAATCGATTGACGCCTCCATCATGTGCACTGACCCAGTCGGAGGTCCCTGGAATGAAGGTCACAGCATGGTGATCTGCATGCACGTATGGCGCCTCTCCTCCCCCAAACCAATGGCCGGTGCAGTTCCAGGACACTCCCCCGTCCCATGTCTCCCAGAGGTTGACACCCCCTGCCACCATATGATGGGGGTCGGTCGGGTCCACGGCCAGGGCGAGGTCGTAAAAGCCTTGCCCGCCCAAATCGGAGCCGTCTGCGGTCCACCCCAACAGGTTGGGCAAATCCGGCAGTGCAGAGAAAGTCGCTCCGCTGTCTGTGCTGAGGTACAACCCAAGCAATCCTTGGCTTCCGCTCTTGGAGGCGATGGCGGCTACAAGAGAGGGGTCGGCAGGTGTCGTGGCAAGCACATATCGACTGGCGAGATACGCCGAGGGCATTCCGGGAATGGACTCCCAATGGCGTCCGCCATCGGTCGATCGAAACAACTCTCCTGGCCTGCGCGCTGCATGCCATACTGCTGAATCGCCCGGGTGGGGAATCAGGTCGGAACAAACCCCTTCCAAGGTCTTGCTGAACGTAACGCCGTCGTCTTCGCTCAACCAGATGCCATCGCCTGTGGCCACAAGGATCTGTTGGGGGTCCCCCGCCTTTCGATGAACGCGGCTGCAGGTCAAGGTTTGCTCCATTTCGAACTGAAGTCCGGTGGGACTCCAGGTGTTTCCGCCATCACAGGTTTGCATCAGCCCAATGGCGTACGCACTTCCGAAGTCGGAATCCCCCGTGGCCGCCAGTATGCAATCGGGGTCGTTTGGATGAAAAGCGGCGTCAGAAACCCCCATTCCCGCCCAATCCTGCGTTCCCATGAGAGACCAGCTGTTGCCGGATGTTTGCGATTGCCAGAGTCCACCACTCGGTGCACAGGCGAGCCATCGGCTGGTATCAAGGGGGTGGACCACCACCCGATTGACGCGTCCGGCTCCGCCCACAAGGGGAACACCAGCGGGTACAGCGCTTCTCCACAGCGTATCCAGGGGCTGGGTTCGGGCCGCCCTGCCTTCTCTTTCCCACTGTGTGGCTTGCCAAGGGGCGTTGGGCGACCATTCCTCGCTCCCCTCAAAGGCAAAACGCTTTTCTGCGAATTCTCGCCATCGCATGAAGGGTTTGAACCCTTTTCCTTTTTCAGGGATGCTGTCCTGCCAGGTGCTATCGAATTGATCGAATGCCGCGGTCCAATCCGCGCCTGGTAGCAGTCCATCGCTCCAATGCTGGGCTTGCATTGCCATTGGGCCACACATCCACCACCCTGCCAGAAGAATGGCAAGCCAAGGGCAATTCTCCCTCCACGGTTTGGGGATGGGGCGGCGCATCGAGGTTTTGGTAGTTCCGCCTGAAGATGCATCCATTATGAATGCATTGCCCTCCCGAGGTCGCAGACGGCCAGCCTCGGGAGGGAAATTTCATGCCATTACTGAGGACATGCCACCCCGAAGGTGGAAAGGGCCATCAGGACATCACTGGCAGCGACGATGCCGTCTCCATTCAAATCTGGTGATCCGCATCCCTCCGTGCACCCAAAGGCGCTCAACATCACAAGAATGTCTGAAGCTCCCCTGAGACCGTCTCCATTGAGGTCTCCAGGACAGACGATTTCTGCCTCATCACAGATCCCATCGCCATCTTCATCATTGAGACAGCGTCCGAGACAGTCCACCGTGGAAACTCCGTCCACAATGGCATTGGGGAACAGGTCTTCCGGAGCCGCACAACTTCCGTCGTTGATGGTGGCGCCTGGATTGAAATTGCAGTAGGCGTCATCCGTGCATCCTGAGCAAGACTCATATTCGCACGTTCCATCGTCGTCGGTCGCCTCCTCATCGTAATTGCACGCACCACTCTCCATGCAACCGCTGGTCTCCTCCTCATCACAAACGCCATCGCCATCGGCATCATTCAGGCAAGTCGCCGTACAGTCCACCCATGGCTTGTTGTACAAGTCGAGGGGATAGGAACAAGTGCCATCATCGATGCTGGCCATCGCGTTGTAGTTGCACGCCCCTGAATCCGTGCATCCAGCGCAAGAAGTGTAGTCACAAGAAGCATCCGTAAGGGTGGCCGAGGGATCATGGTTGCAAGCGCCCGGATTGGTGCAACCCGCACAGGATGCATACTCACAATCTCCGACATCCAAAGTGGCGGAAGCGCTGAAATTGCAAGCCCCCTCATCCGTACAGCCTGTGACTTCTTCTTCATCGCACACTCCATTTTCATTGGTGTCGTTCACACATGCCCCGTCACAGCCCACGTAGGGTGAATTGTGCAGGTCCTGCTGGTACAGGCACGTTTCATTGGAAGCTTGGGTAAACACTGCATCGAAATTGCACGCGGCTTCATCTTGGCAGCCATAGCATCCAAAATTGCAGCTCCCATCGTCAGAATCGGCGTTCGGGTTGAAGTTGCAGGCTTGTGGAATGGTACACCCCTCTACCACAGCGAGATTGCCCCTGTCTTCCCCACTGCCTGCCATGCCTTCCCCGCAGTCCAGAAATTCACATGCTTCTACTCGGTAGAGGTCGGCATCGGGATCATAATTGCAGGCAAATCCCAGTGGACAAGCCGAACAGGTGATGAAGTCACAGCTTCCGTCGTCGGTCGTCGCCGAGGCATCATAATTGCAAGCCTTGGGTGCCGTGCATCCATGAAATTCACATCCTTGGTCCACAGTGGCACATGGCTCAAAATTGTCTGCGTTGTTGTCTGTGCATCCGTTGATGCGCAAAGCGGGTTCGAATCCATTGCTGCTGCAAAGTGCGATTCTGGCTTCCCTGTCAAGGCCCATCGTGTGGTCCTCTGAATTCACAAAGACATTGCCGCTTATGGCCAGGGAGATGTCGCCGGTCACGTTCAAGCCTGTGGCGTGCAATTCAATCGTGGAATTTTCAATCGTCAACAGGTCATTTGACCCGCCCGACTGAACGAGGATGCCGGTTCCACCGGTGTTCAACAGTTGGCAGTTTTGCAGCGTGGTGGTTTCGGCAAAAGAAGACGTGTGCTCGATGGATACACCCGTGCCATTTCCCTTGATGACACTGGATTCCATGACCAATGCCCCAGAGAGATGTTGGATGCCTTTGTCAAAGCTTTCGACTACGACATCGTGCAGCAAGGATGAATTCCTGCAGATTACACCGGTTTCCGTCCCATTTCCAGAAATGATGCTGTTGCGCAATTCCACTCCGGCGGCTGCTTCCATAACGACGAGTCCAGCGGTTCCAGCTCCACCGGAAATGTGGATGCCGTCGATGAGCGGTGTTCCATCCGTTACGACAATGCCTTGCACCAGCGTTTCCGATGATCGGGCTGTGGAAGTCCCTGAAATACCAGCGTTGGCTCCTTTCAAGGTGACATTGCCCGCAATCTGCAACGGAGTAGAATCAAAGGATCCGGGGTCCACCTCGATGACGTCCCCATCGGAGGCTGCATCCAGGGCACTTTGAATGGACATCCCGGGGAAAACGACGAGGTTTTGCGTAACCAAGTCATAGGATACCAAGGGGGTCACATTTGCACCGAGTGTCTGGGCAATGGCCCTGACGTCCTCACTGTGCACCAAAATGCATCCGGTCAAATCTCCGGGTGCTTCCAAGACGTAATCAAAACCCGTTGAATTGACGCTGATGGGAAAACCTGCTCCGGCGCCAACCGGCACTTCTTCAGGGCTCACCTGAACAATAATGCCACCTCCCCCCAAATTCTGAGGCCCCTCCAAATCAAGGAATCCAGTGAATACCACGTCGGATATTTCTTGGTCATAGTAATTGGATTCCATAATGGCAATGTCACCGTAACCATTGTCTGAACTCGTGATGTTCTCGATGAGCATGTTGGAACAGGAACTCATGGCGAGGCCAAATCCAATGGAACTGCCTGAAACAGTCAGGTTTCTCAGGGTATTTACGCTCGGCCCCGTCAATCCATTCAGGTCAATGCATGTTCTGTGGGAATCGTAAACCGCTATGTCTTCCAATGTCAGCCCCGTGATTCCGGGTTCACTGTGGATGGCATATGCCGTATTCACATCACCGGCGAGGATGGACAGGTTTTTCAAGGTGATGTTGTCGCTTGAAAGGGTAATTCCCCAGCCATCCTGCTGCGACACGTCAATGACCGTGGTCCCACCTTCTGCTCCCGTTAAGGTGAGAGGTACATCGATTGCAATGTGTTCTGTAAACCTGTAACCAGCCAAATTCAAAACGTCACCAGATGACGCCACGTTCAAGGCCTCTGCAATGGTTTCAAAAGTTGCGCCGGTCGTCACGTTTGTCACGGGCTGCGTGGATTCCGATTGGGCCATGATCGGTGCCATCAAGAGGAAGAGCAGCGATGAGAATAAAGTTCGAGGCATAATATATGACTTTCGACTACAAATATACGCTATTTGTATATCATTCGAGTGGTTCGGTCGAATGAAATTCGAAATTCATCGAATGTCCACAAGCAAAAAGGGCCGCAATGCGGCCCTTTTCGTTTCATAAAGGAGGGTTGAATCAGTTCGGGCAGACAGTACCGAAGTAACTGAGCATGGCCAAAACGTCTGATGCCGTCACGAAACCATTTCCGTCCAGGTCGGCATCTCCACAGTCGGTATCACAACCATAGGCCGCCAAAACCACGAGTACATCAGAAGCACTGCGGATTCCATCCGAGTTGAAATCCCCAGGACAAACATCATCGACATCACAGATGCCATCATCATCGGCGTCACCATCCACGATCACGCCATCCACACATGTATCACAGTCGTTTTCGATATATTGACATGAGCCGTCATCTTCCGTTGCTGTGTTGTCATAGCTACAGGCAGCCGGATCTGTACATCCGAGGATTTCCAACTCGTCACAAACGAGGTCCCCATCGGCATCGTTCAAACAATTGCCATCACAATCCAGGTAATCCTCACTGGGATAGAAACACGAGCCGTCATCGCTTGATGCAATGGGATCATAGTTACAGGCCGTTGGATCGGTGCAACCCAACTCCTCCTCATCACAGATGCCATCTCCGTCAGCATCGTTCAGACAAACATTAAAACAGTCGACGTAATCCTTACCATACAAGTTGACTGGGTTGGTACAACTTCCATCATCATACAGGGCGCCTTCATTGTAATTACAGGCCGTATTGTCGGTACAGCCCTCACACGAAGTGAATTCGCAGCTGCCGTCGTCGAATTCAGCGTTGGCATTGTAGTTACATGCTGAGGCATCCAAACAACCGACTTGCTCCTCTTCATCGCATTCTCCATCGCCGTCCGTGTCATTGATGCAGCCTCCCCCGCATGTCAGATAGGTGACATTGTAGAGGTCCAGCACATAAATGCAGCTTCCATCTTCCACTGTGGCATCGGGAACGTAATTACAAGCTTGTGAATCGGTGCACCCTTGACAGTCAGTGTAATTGCAACTTCCGTCGTTGATCGTAGCCGAGGGCTGATAATTGCATGCGCCAGGATTGGTGCAACCCGCGCAGCTGATGTATTCGCACGATCCATCATCGTCGGTTGCCGTGTCAGAGAAATTGCATGCCTCCGCATCGGTACATCCTCCCACTTCATTGGGCTCACAAACACCATCACCGTCTGTATCTACCAAACAGTTGCCGTCACAATCGAGATACGTCTCGAGAGGGAAAGTACAAGCCGCGTCAATCGTCGCGCTGGGGTCATAGTTGCATGCTGCCGGATCTTGACACCCTGCGCAACTTTCATACTCACAGCTGTTGTCTGGAACAGTGGCTGAAGCATCGAAATTACAGGAGGTGGGGTCCGTGCATCCCTTGCACGAAAGGAGGTCACATGACCCATCATCATCCGT
>Ga0181563_10006227_pt1 | contig 10728 bp, 10 predicted proteins | sample 011ome_25_FD_133759 | JGI IMG/M metagenome (GOLD analysis project Ga0181563, IMG submission 133759) | Coastal salt marsh microbial communities from the Groves Creek Marsh, Skidaway Island, Georgia - 011512CT metaG (megahit assembly) | ecosystem: Environmental > Aquatic > Marine > Intertidal... | reverse complement strand
GCGATTTGCCATGCGTCGCGGCTTCACATGGGACTACGCACTCATTGCAATTGCAGATGAAGGCATTGTGCTGCCCTTCTACAGCCTGACGATTCCGATCAAACCCAAGAGCGAACGGCTGTAAGTGTAGTGATCGTTTGGAATGAATTGCAGAGGGTAAGCAGAGCTGTCCAATTTGAAGATTTGGAACAGACTTTTCACATTTTGTGAGTTCCTGCGCAAATGATCCACGGAAAGTAATCGTTCTCAAAGTGAACCTTCTACTCCAACGACATGAAAATTCGCGTTCTACCTTTGGCGATCCTATTGGCGGGCATTCATTCCATTGCCTTTGGCCAGGTATTCACATTTGACTTTTTCGCACACAACAGTTATACCAATGAAACCCCTGGCGAAGTCATTGTAATGAACGATCAATGGCAAAATTCCATAACCTACACAGGATCTGGAGATGGCTACCACGTTCGATACGTCATTGATACAGATAACTCCACTATAGAAACATTCATATGCGACTACGGCCAGCTCGTGACAGGGGCGGAATATACACTTGAGCACATCGATGTGTTGGCATCCAGGCACAATTATCTGCACCTATACAACCCTGTTTCAAAGAAAACTTCATTGTTCTACATCGCTCAAAATGGAGACCCAACTTTTATTGTAGAAAATGCTGATGGAAAGGGGAAATTTAGCATTGGTGAGGATTTCAGTTATTTCATCAATTGATTCAATTCTTATCCGTACATCGTCAACATGAAGACATTAGGGCAACTTAAAGCGGAAATTTTAGCCGATGGCATTATTGATGCAAGTGAGGTGAATGAATTAAAATCAATCTTGTTCGCCGATGGTGTAATTGACAAAGAGGAAGCTGAATTCCTTTTTGAGTTGAATGATGCAGTTTCTGGCAATTCGAATCACCCTTCATGGGGCATGCTATTCGTAGATGCCATTTCAAGTTTTTTATTGGAAGATGAGACTTCACCAGGCGAAATTGACGAAGAAGAGGCACAATGGCTGTATGATAAGCTCAGTTCCGATGGGCAAATTGATGACCTTGAGAAATCTTTACTTCATAACCTCAAATCCAAGGCCAAAGGGTTTCCTGAAGTTTTGTCCCAATTATTGGCGAATTGATTAAGAGAGCAAATCGGAAATTCGGTCTGACGAATCACTGGCTCAAACTCGATACTGTGAACAAATTAATTCTCTCCCTCCTCGCAGTAGTCCTCTCAGTTTCATTGTTCGGTTGTAACCGCAATGAAGGTTTTAGAGATGGGGACATTATCCTCCACACCTCAAAGTCTAATCAAAGTAAAATGATTCAAGACGTCACTGGCTCTAAATACAGTCACGTAGGTATTATTTACAATAAAGATGGGAAGACCTATGTAATGGAAGCAGTCCAACCTGTTAAGATGACACCAATCGATGAATTTATCAGTCGCGGTGTTGACTCTAAGTATACGGTTGTTCGTTATATCTGGGGATTGGATAAACGTCAAATGAAAATGATGTTTGATTACGCATCTGCACAGCTCGGAAAGAACTATGACTCAAAGTTCCAATGGAGTGAAAGTTCAATGTACTGTTCTGAGTTGGTGTTTAAAATTTACTACAATGCGGGTATTCAATTGTGTGATATTCACCAATTTAAGGACTACAATCTTTCATCTGAAGACGTACAAAACGAGATTAAAGTTCGTTACAATACAGAAATTGATCCCGATGAACTTATTGTAACACCGGTTGATTTATACAATGGTCTTTCTACAGGTGTAGTCTTTGACAATTATTGATTTCCATTCGAAAGCATGATGTTCGGGACATTGCAGTTCGAGAGGTAGTTCTGAATGTCTTCGCTTGCCGGTCCCTGGAGCAACTGCCAAAGCATTGGCAACGTTGGGTCGACGATTTCAACCACATTGGGCCGCACGAAAGCTTGGGAAACTTGCCTCCAACATCTATAGTTAATTGCAACTCAATCAAAATAGTCTGAGCAAACCTTGCTCGTTTAAGGCTGTCCTATATTTGGGAAGTTGACACGCCCATCTCCACCTGAAGCCATGACTCAAAGAGACGCCATTGACTTTGGCCTTCGTTGCCACGCAATAAACCTAGTAGCAAGCGCCCTACTCGTCACCCTTTTTACTTACGGGTTGGGCATTCCCTTTGCCTTTATTCTTTATAGAAGAGGGAGAAAGAAAATTAACGCCGCCCGGAATTATCTCGCAACAAGCACAAACCCTTTGAGTGCTTTTAGTGCTAAAAAAAACCTTACGGATGTGACCATGCGGTTTGGCGACTTCAAGCATGATGTCCCCAACATCTGCTTCTGGTTTTCCAAGTGGTCAAAAGCCGAATTCGTGCAGGTCATCAATGGATCAATGTGACAAAAAATTGAGCTTGTCTTCTACTAGTATTTCATTCCAAAAATCAACGCTTAGCTTCGCCTTGGATTTCGTGCCAATTTCTATCGAAACAGGAGCTGGAACGAATTCGTCTTCTTTACTATCCACTGCAACAACAACCAACTGCGACTTATTCTGGGCCACCGAATATGCCACCAGACCTTGATATGCGGGGTGTTCAAAATGATCCGGCAAACGCTTGAACAACGGAATGATATGATACTCAGACATCGGTGCCCGCACCAAAAGCACGAAATAAGGCTCTTCATCCAAGGCGAACTGGAAACCAACACAGGCAATGCCTGATTTACCCCCACCGAAAACAGTCTCATCTTGGTAAATCCCTGAAGAAAAGCTCTTGAACTCCTGACTTGGCATCTCGAAGCGACCTAAAAAGGCATGATGTCGGGAGTACTTCGACCCTGCCCAGTTTTCATTGAAACAGCTGGTGATATTAGTCAGCCCCTTGGTGTTGACTGAACTAACGCGGTCTTTGATGTAATCGCCGTCGACTGGCGTACCATCGAGATCATCGAGACTCGCTGAAAGCTCCATGTGAATTTTGTCTGCGTATTCCTCTGCGCTACCCGCCATAAATCCCAACGGCGATTCTATTAGCTTCTTCCAAAAAATGGCTGAGGCTCGCGCTTCTCTTTCAGAAGAAAAATCGAAACTGTATGATTTTTTCGCTCCTTTGGCATCAAAAAAACCGAAAATAACACTTGACTTTTCATGCCTCACCTCGTGCATGGAATGCCCAAGTTTGCATTCCCCACTGGTCCAATATACCTCGGTTTCGAAATCAGGAAATCCGGCCCGCAAAGGCCATTTCAACAAATCATACCGGTTGCTTGAAATCACCGCCAGTTTCTCCTCCACACCTGAACGAAGTAAGAAGAAATACTGAGGAACAGGAACGTCGGGAAAAGCGATTCCAATCAAGCCTATGCCCTGATTGCTGTGCACTTCCGTAAGTTGGACAACCCCCTCGTGCCAATCTAAAATCCAGTCCACTGGCATGTTGAAAGAATACGTAAAGTTGACTTGATCCTCAGTTACATCGCAATGAACATCAATCACGCCGCTGACCTCTCTAACCCAAGACTCAAGGCTTTCCGCATCCAAGCAAGCATCCCGCCACCCCATAAAGATCCTCGAATCACATGGGTCATAGGCCTCGGAAAATGAACGCGTGACAGCTCCAGTGGCGTCGCAGTAGCCGCATGGACCCGGGAGCCACTCTTCCTCCCTGTTCCACTTTTTAATGATCGCAGCATTAACCGAACCCGTTCCCGTGCACCTTGGGCAAATGACTTCATCACTTTCGCTTCCACTTGAAGTTGCAAACTGTGAGAGGACTGGTTCGGAGCTATCAGGGGGAGAGTTGTCGACAATGGTTGGGTCCACTCCCTCATTCTTAGAGGACGGCATCTCGGCATCAATGATGGTCTCATCAGAGTTAACCGAACGCGGTTGAATCGGGTGTTGGAGGGCGCCCAATGCTTCTTTGAACTCGCCTACCGAGGCAAATCGATCTTCTGGCCTCTTGGCTGTTGCTTTTTGGATGATGTCATTGAGTGGGTTGTCCAGGGCAGGCAACGGCTCATTGACTATTTTAACCTGAATATCGAAAGCGCTTAGTTCTTTCTCAGAATAAACCCCCTTGTTACTCGCGAGCTCCCAGAGGATTACCCCTAGTGAATAAATGTCGGAGTGTTCGGTAACATGCTTGGTACTGCGCACTTGCTCTGGGCTCATGTACTTGGGCGTGCCTATCATTTGGCCCGTAAGCGTCAACGCATTGTCTTGCGTTTTATCGCTTTGCTTTGCTATTCCAAAATCCATCAACTTCATCTCTCGGGACGAAGACACCATAAAGTTCGACGGCTTCAAATCACGGTGCAGGATTCCATTGCTGTGGGCGTGATCCACAGCATTCAAGGCAGGAGTAAACAGAGCCTCAATTTGCTGCAAATCGCCCAACTTCAGCTCTCCTTCATCCAAAAAGGCGCGCAAGCTTTTCCCTTCGATGTAATCCATCGCGTAAGCGACCATGTCATCTCTATCAATGAGGTCCGTTGCCTTGATGATGTTCGGGTGCGACATCTGAAATAGCATCTTAGCTTCGGAAAGAAACCGTTGCTTTATAGACTCATTCAGGCGGAACTCAGGAAGCAGAACTTTGAGGGCGACCTTGGTTTCAAAAAGCTGATCATACGCTAAAAACACTTCTGCCATTCCGCCCTTTCCAAGGGAATGAAGGATTTCGTATCGATTGGTACTCATGGCTTCTCAATTTATGATGTGGGCTAGAGGAATGCTGAACAAATTTAACCCGTAAATGACTGGGATTTGTTCGTCGTCTGTGGCTTTCATCACGCGTTGTTTGGTGTAATGGAAGAGTTCACCCGCGGTTACGTAATGGTCGCCATTTTCATCCGCATTCCCCTGCAAACCATTGATTAACCAGTGCGTAAAAACTCCACTTTGCAATGACCAACTTTCAATGGAAGTTTGGTCCGTGCGGGAAGACATGATGACCGCAATCCTGCTGTCCATCAACTCAGAATGCGAAACTGATGCTGGTGGGGAATGGTCCGCTATGCTCCCGGAGTAACAAGCGTCAGCAATCACGAGCCGATACCGCCCTTCTGCACTCCGAAATATCTCCTTTATTTCACTGTGCCTAAGTTCAGAATCGTACAGATCATAGGGACAAAAAAGTCCATCATTGCCATGGCCTGAAAAATAAAACACCAAAAAGTCGTCGGGTCCAGCCTTTGCAAACACCTCCCGCATCGTCGACATAATCGAACGATAAGTCGCATTCCCATTAGTCAACAACCGCAAGTCACCCTGCTCCACTTCTGATGGCATAGCCTGCTTGAAATGTCGATGAAACTCAATGGCGTCAGAGTCGGCGTATTCCAAATCACTGAGCCATCCATCATAATCGGCTATTCCAACAACAACGCCGAATACAGCTGGTACCTTTGATTCATCTGAATCGAACAATGGGTTGAGGATACTCGCGAAGTCAAGGGCGCTTCCTGAAGCAGACAAAGCAAGTCCACAAATGACAAAAGTTGACAAAATACGTAGGTGCATTGGTTTCATTCTTGTTAATCTGAAACGCCTTTCCCAGTCATCAGATTCGAGCTGGTCGATGGCTGAATTCCTTCATCGGCCTCACTTAATTCTTCCACATCCGTTGCGTTGATTGCTTCCATCACAGGGTTCGCCCATTCAATCGTCTCCACCTCATGTTCTTCTGCTTTGGGCCAAATCAACCAAACCAAAAGAGCCGCGACAACGAGCAAAAGAACCGATGCCAAAAGCTTCGGATGGATTCCCAGCACTCTTTCAGGACCGCCAACTCCATTTGTATGCTGGTCAACCTGTACAAAGATGGCCGTGGCATTGTCGTTGGCGGCCTCGGCACAACGCTTCTGAATCGTTGCAACGGCTTCCGGCAAGCTTGAGCCGGATACCACACACTCCAACTCCTCATCGGCCCAACACGCCAGCACCCCATCCGAACAAAGCATGAACACATCACCTAGTTCAATCTCCCCCCAGTCCTCAATCTCCAAACGAACTGGGCGATGGCTTCCCTGAATCGCCCGCGTGATGACATTTGATTTGGGATGGCCATTGGCTTCCTCCTGGGTGATGATCCCCGCTTTCACCGCATCATTCACCCAACTGTGATCAACCGTTCGGCGAATGATTTCGCCACTCCTGAATTGATAAATCCTGCTGTCCCCGCACCATGCTACATGAACGCGCCCTTCCTTCAATTGAAGCACCGTCAAGGTCGTTGCCATTCCTTGGGATTCTGGGTGTTCCTCAATCCAATGATCAACTCCCTCTTGCGCCATCGAAAGCGCTAAGTTGAAGTCCCCGCCTCCTGCAAGCGCCTTGAGGAATGACTCTGCAACAATCTTGGAAGCGACCTCACCCTTTTCGTTCCCTCCTACCCCATCGCATACTATGAATACGCCTTGATCATCGAACGCAAGAAAATCCTCGTTGTTGGCTCTTTGGCCCAATTCACTGAACGCGTAATGTCTCATTTGCATTTATCTAAAACCAAGGGAAGCATCAAAATCGCCCCAATCCACTTCACCAAATCCATCGTCAATGTAGCTGGCTGGGGGCTCAAAATCATTGAAGTCCATCTGGTCGAGGGCATCTTGATAATCTGCCGATTCATGAGGCTCAAATTGTTCCCATTCAATCGGTTCAAAGTCACCGTCGGAATGCTCTTCAACATCAATTTCGGATTGTTGGAAATCCGAATGGTCCGTCAGTTCGACCTCTAACACTTCTGCTGGAACATCCTGAGATTCACTATGTTGTGGGACAATCAAGTCGGTGCCCGCATAAATGAGGTTGGGATCTTCAATGTGCGGGTTCAAGCCCATCAAAGTTTCGACGCTCGTGCCATGGGCGAGCGCAATCTCACTCAGGGTATCTCCTGGAACGATGTGATAGCTCTCCGCCTGCATAAATTGGATGTTCAAAACCGGTAAAAGGCTCGCCTCCGCCATCTCCTCAGAGGTTGCAAATCCACTGGAATCGACTAAAAAATAGGGCAACAACTCCCCAAACTCTAGAAAATCAGAAGGAGATGCCTCAACCCACTCAGCATCCGCATCTTCCAAGTCATTCAAGCCCGATTGCTCTGGGACAATGCATGCAACGAAAAATGTATCCGGCACATCGGCCCCAAATCCTACTTCACCATAAGTTGATTCATTCTCCGCTGGAATTACCGTTGCTTCAACAACCTCTGAACCCTCCTCGAAGGCCAACAAATCCGCTTCATTGATTTCGGTAGCTGCATCATCCTCTGGAGGAAGGGCAGGGCCGTCAGTGCGGCGGATGAAACGTTCAACTTGCCGAAAAGCTTCTTTTGCGGTTTCTTCTATTGCCGCACCCGCTATGCCCGCGCTCACCGCTTTCACGACCCGATCGACCATCGATCGACGCCTTTGCTTTTTTTTTTCCGGCTTGTCTGAAGAACCAGATGTTTGATCGTCATTCATAGCTTCTGCTCCGTGATTTCGTTGGTGTTTTGATTGTCATTGCACTCATTCATCTTTCCTCGAATCAATTCATTTGAACCGACAGCTTCGTTAAGCCAAAAATGACGAAATCCGTGGGGCTCAAGGGATACTTTTGGTTCGCGTGAAGCTTGGTTTTGTGCTGGTTAAACGTACCGTTCGTGCTCCCTTTGTCTTGAATCGTCACCGCGATCTTTGCTTCGATGAGGGTCACTTCAATTTCCAGATGATTCCGACTCACGTATGGATCATTGATTGTGATGTCACAAGAGCTCCCATCAATGCTCCGGCCGACGGTGAACTTTCCTAACTTGAGCGGGAATTGCTTGTTCTCATGCTTGTTTTGAATGAGCAACACCGGTCCGAGACGGACTACGTTTTTAGCGCCGCATTTTTTACAGACCAATCCCACCGCCTCCCGCGTTACAATGGCGGGATTGATTTTATAAGGTGCTTCGCATTTTCCACACTTAAAGTATTTCATGATCGGTATGTTACTTTGCATTTGCCGCATTCTCGGATGGTTACCCAAGGTTTTTTCTGGAATGACTCCGAGCACCTCGGGCACGCATAGCTTACTAGAAATGTATTTTCAAAGGACAAATCAGGCTTAATCTTATTCGTATGGCGATTGGCAAGATATCGCCCCAACATTTGACCTGCTGCTAGGCCAAAACCACTTAATCCTGCAAAGCTCAACGCGACGCCCGCAGCAGACCCAACCACCTGATACTTCATCGCTCCTGATTGCGCGGAATGGATCCGCTGATGGTATTCATTCCACACCAGCTCCAATCCTCGAAACGATTCTAGCTCCTGTTGGGTCGGAATAGAGGAACGAACCCGCGCTTTCGGAGCAGACTCAATCGGCTTTGGCACCTCCCTTTTTACGTATTTTACACCAGGAATATGTCGCTCTAAATCGAAAGGAACCGATTGGCCCAACCGGATTTTCGCATTCGTTGAATACACCTCCGCCACATTTGGAGGAATCCTTACGTCATCAATAAACGTCCCGTTAGTAGAACCCAAATCTTTGATTTCAAAAACATAAGGGTTCAACATGCGAATGGACGCATGGGTTGCAGACACCGACTTGTTCGTGATTTGAATATCAACAGAATCTGCTCTTCCAATGACGGCAAACGGTCGGTTATCATGTCGAATTAAATCCGACAATAGGGCCTTCGTCGCGTCGAAAACCACCGTTTTGTCTCCATCAACTAACTTGATTTCATCTCCGCTAGAAATGATCGTCGCATCTTCTCCTCGGTGATTCATGACCATCGTCAGTTCAGGATCCTCGCGCAAGAAGATATCCTCAATTTTCAAGGGATAATCTGAAGCAAGCGTGATGCGGCACTGGGGCGTAACAAGCAACGGATGCTGCTCCTGGACGCGTTGCCCGTTGACATAAGTCCCGTTTTTTGAGCCCAAGTCTTTGATGAAATAATTACCTCCTTCCCGCCAAAGCGCTGTATGCCTTCGCGAGACCCTGTTTTCTGGGTCGTAAATGATGTAATCACAGTCGGATGACCGCCCTATGGTTATTACATTCTTCATCGATTATGACCATATGGAACAAATTACGGAATAAAGTTAATGTTTCTATAAGAGGACTTCGATTCTACAATCTGCATGGTCTGATGTCCGGTCAGCATAGCAGCTACCAACATAAAAAGCACAAGCAACATCTTGATGAGGGCTCTCAAGTTATGAGCAGTGAATTCGAAAAATATGACAGCTGAAAAAAAATCTCGCGGAAGCTCAAGAAATTAAAAATCACTTATTCTGTTCAGTTCTGAGAAAATTCAGCAATCTAATCTACTTGGTTAGACAAAGCCCGTCGCACGAATAACAACAAAATGAAAATCCAACCTTCGACCGTCTGCGCGAACTGATTCATTGGCAAACGAGCTGCAATCCTACAACGTGTCAACTCCTCCCATTCAAACCTCAAGCATAACGCATCTGTTTACCCCGACAGCGTCAGGACCAAAACCATTGCAGGCATCACCTGACATTCACGGTGGAATAATAACGATTTAACTCGGGTTCATACAGTACTGAAACAGAGATGTAATGATACCTCTCGTCGGTTAAAATCTTCCAATGAGGTGGACTTTTCTTATACTGAATGAAAAACTCGGACTGGCCGTTTCGGTCATGTCTGCTGTTGTGCGCGCAACATTCGGCTACTTCAGAAATGCCCACCCGATCGCTCCGAACTCTTAAAGAAGTAGAGCCCACACCGTGACTTATTTCACCAGCAACCACTTGACCCTCATTCCAAGGCACAGTGAGCGACGATTCCATATCGTAGTCATATTTCAATTCGTGCTTGCCGTGGTTGCGCCGCCACTCGTTGAGCGTCTCAACAAACCGCTGCTCCATTTCCGAACAAAGGGAGTCAACATTGCCTGTAAACAAGGGGGTAGGCCACACATCTTCACAATCAACCAGGGTATTGTTTCCATCTTCATCCACGGTGTAGCACGTGGCGTCCGCAAAGGTGAACTGCGACCAGGATGTGAATGACAACAGAACAAGCGGAAGGAAGAGAATTTTCTTCATTGGGAAAATGTGGTAAACAATTCGAATGCAGTCAAGACAATTGAACGCCAAGAACGCGCGTGCTCGAATGGATTGAACTGAAGTTTGACGTCGTTGCTCCATCGATGACCGTTTCTTGTGAACTTAACGTTCATTCACGCGGTGTTTCGTATCGAGATTTGCGCTCTTTAACGAATGTGTTTTCAAATAATCAATGCGTAAAAAGAACACAATGAACATTGAAGGGTAGGCCAAACGTGAATACCAAGACCTCCCCGAACCCCAGTTGATTCGAAAGTTTACTTCTGCCTGACTATCACATAAACATTGGGTTCGCGTGGTGGCAAGTACACCGCCAAGCCACGGTGGCACCGCTCTCAGTCCGCGGGAAAAGTCCGGCAAGTCAAGTCTATAATCCAGCGAGGACGCGTAAAACACTATAAATCAGTGTTGCAATTCATATAAATAGTGATCCCGTTGGGACTCGAACCCAAAACCGTCTGCTTAGAAGGCAGATGCTCTATCCAGTTGAGCTACGGGACCAGGGGGTGCACACGCTTGTGACCACGGGTGCAAAGATGCGAAGGGATTTTCATTAACTTTAGGGAAAACGTAACGCCATGCGCAATTCCTGCACTTTCCCCGCAATAATCGGGCTCAAGGCTTTCGCTATTGCCTTTCTGCTCGGAGCT
>Ga0181563_10006218_pt1 | contig 10737 bp, 10 predicted proteins | sample 011ome_25_FD_133759 | JGI IMG/M metagenome (GOLD analysis project Ga0181563, IMG submission 133759) | Coastal salt marsh microbial communities from the Groves Creek Marsh, Skidaway Island, Georgia - 011512CT metaG (megahit assembly) | ecosystem: Environmental > Aquatic > Marine > Intertidal... | reverse complement strand
TTAATTGACACGCATCAGTTGATGAAATACTCGATTTGACTGAAATTGATGATTGTACATGCATTGTTGCTTCCGTTGAAAATCACATTTCCGTTCGTTTCAAATGTGACTTTGCAAGTATCTGAAAGTGCTTGTCCTTGCGCTCCCACAATGTCTGGATTGCTTGGACGAATACCAACAGGCAGTGAACCGATGTTCGAACCAGCAGTAATAGCACCACCCGCTCTCAATTCAGTAGCACCACGCCAAAAGACTTTCGTATTCGTCCCCCACGTCTCTGTGTAGTATTCAAGTGCAAATCTGCCAGCGATATTGACAAAAATAGTCGGTGCCCCTACGTATGGCATACCAGTCCAAACGGGAGTCGCTCTCAGGTTTTGTACATACGTGAATAAGTCCGCACCGCCCAAGTATCCTGTCTTGAACAAACCGACGGCCGTGGCATTGTCGAACACCATCGGCTGACGAACAGTAGTAGAGCCAAGTATGCCAGATGACGGACCGAGTGTATTGTTTCCATTGAAAGTGGCATCGAAGGTTGCGGTGAGTTGGGCATTGACATTTAACGCATCATTCACATCTGCTCCAATGGTGCATGTGGTAGTGGGACCTACTTGTGTACCGAGATTGACAGACTGTGCGAGCAAATTAGCGATTTCCAGTCCCTGTGCGTATTGGTCTTCGGGTGATGTGGTTAATACTTGGTATGTTCCTGGATTGGATGATGAATTTGTTGGTTGTTCTACTGTGATTCGTCGTACATTGGTATAATTGACAGGGGAACCCGAAACTATGGATGTGCCTATACCATCTGTACTAAAACGAAAGCTATCGACGGGAGCAGATACACCACATTTCACAGCAAATGAATCGGTCGGGGTCTTCGTGGTCAGTACAATATTGTTGTTTGTTACACCACTGACTTGCTGGATGTTTGCTATTGGTGCTGTATCACCAAACCAAATCGCACCGTTGGCATCAGGTAAAGTCAATGAGCTGTTCGATGTCAAACTGTTGCCCACGATTGCTCCATTTGTAGCAGTAATCGTACCGTTTGTAGTCGTGATGTTTCCATTCGTGGTAAACAAGTTGGGGTCAAGGTCGTCCAGAGATAGTTGACTTCCGTTGATTTTAATCACAGGTTTTGTACCACTGGATTCGAGATTTACGATGTTAAGAGTGGTCGTGGCTGATGTATCACTCACGGTATTGAATTCAATTTTTCGTGAATAATCTGTACTGCTTGACTCAAACACATCTAAACCACGTGGAATGGAAACGTCCGATGTCGAGTCGTTCCATGTAATTTTTGGCGTAGACCCAGTCAACGTTCGTAGATGCATCGTACCATCGACTATTACAACACGACTTCCAGTCGTTGCTACATCTGCGTCTTCGACAGTAAAGATTGATTTGTGAGTGGTATGTGGGTACACGACCATCTCGTTGAACACCGTAGCATCACTCGCTCGTGTGCCAGTGTATTCAATCATAGGAGTAGAGGTTGCATCTTCATCAACGTATGACAGATTTTGCAAGTTGTTGGCGGTCGCTTGTGTTTCGAAGAGTTGCGTAGTGGATGAAGGAAATTGAGTTTTGAGTTTCTGTTTGTTCACTATACCTGCCGAGAAGGTCTTTTCGGCGGTTGCGGTCTGTGCTTCATTCAGTTTAGAGCATTGTTTAAAATCCAAATAATCCACGTCGCTTATTATAGTACGTCCTGGACCGTAGGCTACGGCACGAATTGACCGATTGCTCCCAGTGTCCATCTGCAAATTGTTGTCGCTGTTCAGTACACCGCTGAATATACCAACTCCATCGACTGTACATGAACCACTCGCATCTACGTCCACACACTCAACATTGCCAGACGCTTCTACTTTCACACACTCGACATTGCCAGTTGCTTCCACATTTCCAGAGGTTTGCAAAGTAGTACAAGCAATCGTAGCCGTCGCCGTGATGTCGCCGACCGTATTGATATTGCCCGTGTCCATAGTAGTCAAAACAGTATTGGCATTGAAAGTATTGACTTGTGTGAACGTGTTCGGCTGATTGGTATACACATCTCCCCCCCCAGTACCTGACGTTGGTATCACGCCATTTACTTTTACTAACTGACCATTTTGACCTACGATATCGGGCTGGGTGGTCGTACCAAATGCACCCACATTGATATTGTTGTCGTTGAGATTGATTGGCATTTATTCTGTAATCGATATTTTATTTCAATACTTTCAGCGTGATAGTTGGTATACTACGTGCAAATGGATTGGCGTTTGTAAAAGCTTTTGCCGTCGTGGCCAGGTTGATTTGCTTGGCAGGCATCAGCGACAGTCGCTTGGGCTGTGTAGCCTTACCAGCAGGACGCATCTGTACGGCGAGTTGATCGGGCTGGCTTGTACTGATTGCCTTGTACACTGGCTCACGCTGTATGAAGCTCTTGCCACCACGCAGACCCTGACGTACTTCAAATGCACCCATATCACTGGCCTGCTTCTTTTTGATGCCTTCGTTGACGTCCACGAGTTCGGCAGGTTGCATGTTAGCAAATCGCGAATCCAGCATAATCTCACGCATTTTGTTTTCAATGTACTGCTCCGCATCTACGACAATACCGACTTTGCCCTCCTTGCCCTCACCCGCTTTACTCCCTTCTGGTTGCAGACGACCGACAATCTCACCGTGATACCGTTTTAGCACCGCTTCGTTGCTCTTCTGCTGTCTGGGCAGTTTGTCCCATTTGGCTCTGATGGGTTTGAGCTGTGGTGCGAAGTTTTTGAAGAAGTACATAATGTCTGCGAGTAGTTCTTGCGGGCTTTTGCCTTCGGTAGACAGACGCTCTTTCGGTATGAGCTCGGCTTTGGTCGGTGCGAGTTCCACAGGCTGTGCACCAGCTTTTACTGGGTCAGGCGTTTGCTCGGCTTGGGTAGATGCACTGCGTACGGCATTTGTATCAAGCGGATTGTTGACGAAAGGTGGTGCTTCGGGTGCTTCACTTCGATAAGCATCGTAGTTGGCTCTGGATGCGGAGTTTGTCTGGACTTCAAGCAGGAGGTCGTCATACTGTTCCTTAGTGTATCCGTTAGCTTTGGCGTATTGGCGTAGTACATCATAGTATGGGTCGCTTTCTGGCACAGTCTGGGGCTTGGGTGCGGACTCACCGCCGTCCTCTTCAAAAAACTCATCGAGCAAAACATCCATTTCGTCAAATAATTGTTCATCTTCTGCCTCACCAACTTCAGCCTTCTCCCGCAGTTCCTCGATTTTTTTCAGTCTTGCATCTCTTCGTCGATTCATGGCTACCGCACGCCCCCTTTCACTGGCTTTTCCTTGTTTTTTGGTACTGAACTTTGCACCCCGTTTTTCAGGCGGTACAGTGGAATCATACAATTCGGCATTGTTGATTTCGCCTGCAACCCAACGTAAAATACTTTCCTTCTTCCTCTTTTCATCCACAACTTGTCCACGGTCTTTTTTTTGCATTTCTTGTACAGCCTCAGCACTTCTTGCTTTCTTCCTGTTTGCTTTAATGACCGTACGCTTTTCAGGCTTCATGAAATCGCGGTATTGTTGTGTTTCCGTGGCACCTTTCATCCTCTCTGGGTTTTCAGCAACAACTTTGTCAATGAACTCCTTATCCGCTTCTACGTCAATGGGCGTATCGTCATCTACATTGTCCATATACGCCTTTTCGAGTGCATCCACAATACCACGTGGACTTACGTTTTCCTCTACTATGTACCGATAGATATCAGCCTCATTGAGCTTCGGATACTTCTCTTTCAAATATCTGAACAGCTCAGCACGCACAGGGTCCATTTCTTGCTTTTTGGATGAACTGGCCGTGGCGGTATTTTCACGCTTTCGCTTGTCCAAGTCAACGAGTGGTTTGCCAGTTGCATCGACCTCCATCTCTTGCTGTTTTTCCGCTTCCGCTTCTTTCGCCATTTTCTTTCGCGCGGCATCGGCCATTTTCGCTCGCGCATCTTTAACTTTGTTGACCGTTCTTGACAGTGGAGCTCTCAATTTCTCAAAAGTTGTTTGCTGGTTCATTTCCTTCTCAAAATCTTTGAAAGCCCCTGCATCAACTTCTTCCAGTGCATCCAACATAGCATCGGTAGTAGGTGATGTAGGTGTTTTTTTTTTGGCGGAAGGCAAAATTTTTGCCGTACCTGCTAATTTACTTTGAGCAGTTTTGTATTGTGCAACATTTGCCAGCTGTTCGTACCCACTGCCATTTGCGATAGATTCCAAAAGTTGCACAGTGCTGGCTTTGGGCTTTTTACCTTCAATTACTCCACTGGCATACAGATTTCCAATCGTCTGTTGACCAGCCGTTGCCAGTAGTCCTTGTAAATACTCTGTTTGCTGGGCACTTGTTTTACCTGCAAGTTGTTGGAAAAAGGCTGCTTGTTTCACCATTTTGAGTTTGCGTGTTTATAGTCTGAGTGAGATTTTTTATAGACGGATGTGATTCTTGAACGAGGTATAGTTCGGGTTCTTGTCACCTTTGAAATTGTAAAAGGAATTGGATACACGGTTGTTGTTCATGATGGTATTCGTCTTGATGTGTTCGGCTTGTGTTAGGAGTTTCTGTACCTGCTTCGTGCCTTGGTTTGCACTGAATGCAAGTTTCCCGCCAGAGTTGAGTCCGGAGATTTTCGTGAGGCTGGTCTTTTTCAAGTCGTTAGAAATGAGCAGTTCTTTGAGTTCTGGCATATTGAGTTTGAGCTGACGCTTGCCTCTGGGAACCCACTTCGCGTACTGCTCCATAGACAGGTACGCCTCCTCGCTCATCACGGATTTGCCGAGTCTTTCCTTTACCGCTTTGGGTAGCTTCTTGTCGAGTGCAATTGGGTATGTTTCCTTACTGGGCTGGCGTTTGCCATTGACCGAATACTTGGCTTGGTCGTTTGCTATCTGTGAACCGAGAATCATTTTTGTTTAGTATAATGTATAGATAATTTTTTAACTGGGATAGTTCTCATACAGCTCTACAACTTTGACCTTCTTTGGTTTGTTGTTGAGAGCAAACTTAGCTGGAACCTCTAATTGATTCTGTGTACTCTCATCTATATCATAGGCACCAGCGGATGATTGCTCAGGTTGCATCTCGTTTGCTAACTCGTTGTTAGTTTCGCTTACCAAGTCTTGGAGCCCGAATACGCCTCCGCCTTCCACAAACAGACCACCAGTTGATACTTCTTTCTTCTTGCCTTTGGTGTACGAGTCTGGGTTCAGTCCCTTGTTCATCTCTTTCTGCTCTCGCTTGATGGCTTCGGCGTTGACATACTCAGGCTCAGGCAGTTCGGTATTGTCAATCTTCACGGCACCTTTGTACTGGTTCTTGCCACAGTTCATGTACACTCTTCCGCTGGCATTGTTGTACCCGCGATGCTGTGAGATAGGGTATTGGTAGCAAAAGTCATACTTCTTGGCTTTCTTCTTCTGCTGTTTCTTCACGCTCATCTTGGGTGCTTCACGTGGCTCGTCCACTGGTTCTTTGTCGGTAGAGTACATTGCAAAATATCTGTTTGTATTATATATAGATTTTAATATGGTTGACTACAACGCCTTAGCCATATTTGTAGCCTCTTGTGGCTCAACGATCGCAATGATACTCTATGCCATACAGAAAAGCAGGTGTACAACCATATCGTGCGGATGCGTCAAATGCGACCGACAAATGCCCGTGAGTAATATAGAAGAACAACTTGAGAATGTGGCAGAGGTTAGAGCATCCATCGGCACCGCCCAACAGTCCTGTGAACCTATTGGATTTTCTGCCCGACCACCTGCTGGCGCGAGTGTACCTGTACGACCCGACATACCGTGATGCTTTCGACATCGTGATGGAAGAGCTACGGTTCAAGCGACGGCAAGACGAACAGCTGACGGAGATACTGTGTGATATGGAGTTAGAAGGGAATATGTTTGAAACCTCAGCTCATCTGCTACTTCATTCCGTACTTGGCAACAATTATAGAGATGATGTTAGATAGATATGTTGGGTGAACTGAAAATGGACACTTTTAGTGGACTTGGACAGGTAAAAACTAAACCATTTAAGATTGCCTCTTAATTTAATGACGTCATTACTTTCCCATTTCTTAAAAATAGAGACGGAAAAAAAAAAGTCTTAAATCTACTTGTCCTTTTTGTCAAAAAGTGTCCATTTTTGTCCAATACAAATCTCAGCACCAAACAATATGTCCGCAACACTAATATATCTTAATATGCCCAAACGTCGCAAACAGTCGAAGCAGAACCGCAAACTCGTGCAAGAGGCAATGAACCGTAAGAAGGAGATGCAACAGTTCCAACAGGTCAAAAAGCCACCCACTAAGCCCGACGTGAACTCATACTGTGTTGTGATGTAGAATCATCGACGTACTGCCGTCTTTGTGGGTACGAACCGTCTTCACGTATTCGCCGTACACCGATAGGAAATCTGCCACTGCTTTCTTTTCTGCCTCAGCATCCCTATGGCCTATACCACCTTCACTCTTTGGATTGTACGCTGTGCAGATGGTGTAGTGATTCATACGTAGTACTTTGCCGTCGTGTTTGTAGTACACAATCGTTCGTTCGAAATCGCTTTTGTACTGCAACTGCAACTGCAACTGCAACTGCAAATTGCACATAAATGTCAGTGGGTCGTGGATGAACCGCAAGTCAGTCGTGTATTCAGGTATCTTTGCCATCTGCTTCGGCCAGTTGCACGGATACACACCACCCAAATGACAGCCCTCTTCTTTCATTTTGGCAAACATCATTTGAATGAATCTATCGCCGTCAACCAGAGTGTGTCTGTTGCAGTCGCTGTCCACGCGTAGCAACCGTACGATGTCGTCGTGCATCATCACAATACGATGGCCTTTTGGGAAGCACTCCGCCACATAGTTCACCGTCTGCAAGAGTCCAGGTGGTGTACGCATAAAACCTAACTCAGGAAAGGCTTCTGTATAGGCCTTTTCATCCTCATCGTTCTGCAAGAGTAGCATCACGCGATCGTGCAAGTTGTACCGCTGTATTATCGTTTTGTAGGTCTTTTTGCGGAATAGGTCTACACGCTTGTACGTCGGTATGCATATGGTGTATTGCTCAATCGGCTCAGAACAGTACACATTTTTGCACGGTGGATAGAAGCTATACTTTTCTTTGCTCTCGTCGAACTTAGTATAGTGCACTATACCAAATCTCTTTTTCAACTTGGCAATGATGGCCTTGAACCGAGCGATGGACGGGTCGGCGTCAAAAGTATACTCAAACACCAGCTTACGAATGCCTTTGAACTTGTCGGCATACTGTTCTAACAAATCAATTTCCGCACCTTCTATGTCCATCTTTATACAGTCCACGCCGTCGAGTAGCGAAGACAGCTCTACCGTGTCTATGTCAATGCTCTCGCGGTTCTTGGAGATGTGCATAGAGTGCCTGTATTTGTTGTATTCTGTATTACACAAATACAGTTTGCCAGCCCCTGCACTTGTACTCACGGCGACTTGTAGTGTCTCATACTTCTCGCTAAAATTGCTGGCCAAGTTGTTGCACAGGAGTTCGTAGTTGACGGGCTCAGGCTCCACACACTTCACCGAAGCACCACACGACAGAGCGAGCAATCCGAATGTACCGATGTTTGCGCCAAGGTCTAACCACTTGTCCTGTGGCTCTATGATGAAAGAGACGTTGCGGTTCTGGTATGCATTGTTTACCAGTACTTCATCGATCACTTTTTGGTCAGTCGTATCGTTGCGTATGTTCATCGTCAATTCGTCAACAATGTACGGATGCTTTGGCTTTTTGTATCCCCAACTCTTGATTACTTTTTTACACAATGGCTCTTCCAGCATCAACTCACCGCCTGTGTAGTCGCCTACACACGTCAGCGAAGCGTGGCCGATGTTGTGCTTGTCCACGTGCCATTCACACTGTGAGTTCTTGGCGATGATGCAAGCATGGTACATAGCATTTTCACCGAATATGTTTGGATGTAATTCGTTAATGTATTGACTGAATGCATAGTATAATTTTGGATACTTGATATTATTCATATTCACACTTTTTCGCGTGAGCAGACCCTGCTCAGCACGTTCCTTTCTACTCTTTCTTGAAGCAGAGATACCGAGTGAGATAACGTGGGCGTCGTTGGTGCCATACTTACTGTGAGCTGGCGTGGTCGACGCTGTACTGCTCCTGTCCCTTGGGAACTTTGTGGAATTGAGTACTGCCAACAGTTCACTTCTGTATGATTGTATGGGCAGTGTATCGAACACTGGTAGATATTGCGTATGGCGTGGCTCCTGCTCTTGAATACTTTTAGACCGTTTGCAATCATCGCCATTATTATATGATAGGTTTTTATTGTACAGCACTATACAGTATCGGTCGCCTTTATGCGGTGCATTCTTATGGTGCAGAGTGGACGTCTCCGCCTGTATGATTTTGTTGTGTATGTCGTATGATTTGTAGTGCATTTACTTGTTTAGGGTATTATATATCACTCTCATCGCACGCAATTCCTTACACTTCTCCGTACGTTTGTGATGACTCAGGCCTGACTTACGCACACACGTACCACAGAGCGAACAGCATACGAATTGCAGTGATTCCTTTTTGAGCCTGGCCTTGTTGTCGACATAGTATTGTTGTGACTTCGCCTTTAATCGCTCTTTGTTTTTCTGATACCATTCAGTCTGGCTTTGCTTTTTGCGTTGCACTTGCTGTTCGTACTCGTCCATTGCATATCATACCAGAGAATATATCTTCCACCACGGCCACAGTCCACCCGTTGCCAATGCAATGAGCGCGCTGTGTCTTACTCCCAGCTGGAATAGTGTAGCCAACAGGCAAAGTTTGCAACCGTTCCAGCTGTTCAATCGTATAATTTGTACGTTTGCCATCTTTCATCCAGCCGTGATTCCTGAAATATATTGACTTTGTAATCGTGCACGCCATTCGTCTGTTAGGTACAATTTTGTATTTGTCATCACCCTGCCACTCTTTGGAATGCTTTAACATACACACGCCTTCGTATTCATCACCTATCAACTCTTTCAAATGCAACGGATGAGTCGTGTGCACATCGTCAGGATTGAACGGTATGTTAGTCCAATACAGTCTGCGTCGGTGCTGGCACACCCACTTGTCGCTGTTCAAGTCATACAGTTTGACATTCGGTGTAGCACTCATCATACAACTAATCAACTCACGTGCCTCTTCTTTCATACTGACATTCTCTAACAGCAAATACCGAGGCCTACACTCGTTTCTAATACGCTCAAACTCATAAATGAGTCGGCTCTGTTCGTGTTCAAAGTTAGTGTGCTGACCACATTGACTAAATCCCTGACACGGCGAGCCACCGATGAGTAGGTCAATGTCTCCAACATCGTACACACCAGTATCACATACGAGCTGTTTTGTATGCCGTACATACCGCACATTTCGTACATCACCAAGCTGAATGGTATCAGGCCAGTGCTCTTTTGATACTTGCATTGCGTACTTATCCACCTCACTTGCATAGTATTTGCATTTGATACCCAGCCTGTCGAGGGCTAACCGACCACACGATATACCGTCAAAGAGCGACAATACGGTGAGAGTCATTTATGCGTATATACATAATTGTTTTTGTGTGCATTATACGCATTTTTTATAGTTTGATATATTTAGGAGTGCTGTAAAACTGGCCTAATTCGTCTTCAAAACCACGTGCCCATTCAATGCTTTCGCGCGTGCGATTCGTCGACTGAAATCTAATGTCAAATTGTTCACGTTCCCAGCCATGATTCACAAGATTGTCGTCAATCACGCTTTGAAGCACACCGTCAGTAAACGGCAACACCAACAGCTGAAACATGATAGGTAAGAATCGCTCTTTGTGTGCCTTTTTGTCTTCGCGGTAAGGGTCGACGATGAACGACATGATGTTGCGAAAGGCTACGTCTGGCAAATACGGGTTGTTGTTGGTCTTCACACGTTTGGTGGGGCGGGTGTTGATAGCAGTAGACATTGTTGTAGGTTTGTGTGTTATGTTTTATGACCGATTCAGTGGTGCAATTGTGCTGAACAAATAAATAATAAATAAATATTTCTTTTTGTTTTACACGAAAAAGAGATAACATAAAAAATAATAAATAATAAATATTTTGTGTTTCCTTTTCGCGATCAGTCTGGCAGTCATTATCACAAACCAACAGACCAACAAACACAAACAATGCCTGCCATCACCCGCTCCCAGACTGCATTTGTCGCCAATGGCCTCAACGAACTGACCGAACTGTGTCGCAATTACATCGCCACAGGTGGTGAATGGGATGTGCAAATGCCAGTCATATTGAACCTTGCACACCGTATCGGCCTACGCGTTGACCACGACGACCATAGCCCAATGGGTCAAATTGCCATCGAGCTTCACCAGTGGATTCAGTCGCAAAATCCTTTGGCTGGTGCCAGACACCTCTACCCAGCAGATGTCCTGAATCACATTTATTTTATTGCATTTCGCACATACAACCCTTACACATTTCAAACCTACCTTTAAAAATAATATGGACACATAGGACACCTGTTTTTAAAGTGTAAAAATATCCCCCCCTATTTACGGGACAGCTATTTTCAAAGTACAAAAAGATTGCTCTCTAAATTGGGGGGCATTATTGCAAGCAGATATATATATGTTTGTTTTTTTGGTGGCCACGTGTCCTGAGATGTATGGACACACTGGAC
>Ga0181563_10006214_pt1 | contig 10745 bp, 7 predicted proteins | sample 011ome_25_FD_133759 | JGI IMG/M metagenome (GOLD analysis project Ga0181563, IMG submission 133759) | Coastal salt marsh microbial communities from the Groves Creek Marsh, Skidaway Island, Georgia - 011512CT metaG (megahit assembly) | ecosystem: Environmental > Aquatic > Marine > Intertidal zone... | reverse complement strand
GACCGCGCGAACCGGTGGCGCGCCGTCGTCAGCCGGCTGGCGCTCGCGTCGCTGCGGCGCGCGCGGGGCGATACATCCGGCGCGGAGCCATCCGGCGCGTCGGAAGAGCCACGAGAGCCCGGCGGTGATCTGGACCGTGTGGACACCACCTCCACGTTCGTTCCCGTGAGCACGAGGGGTTTCAAATCCAAATCTCGTGAATCCCACGACGACATGAGCGCGGCGTACGGAAACGTCTCGATTCTGTCCCCGGCGTCCCCGCCGCGCCCGCCGGCGCCGCCGTACGGCGTGCGGCGCGCGCGCGCGCTCGTCGCTGGAGTGGGAGGACCTGTCGCTCATCGCGTCGTACATGACCACCACGCGTCTGCTGAGCACGGCGCTGGACGAGTGGCGCGCGCGCGCCGCGGCGGCCAAGGCGCGCCGCCGCGCCGCGCGCGAGCGGAGGCGCGAGGCGGCGATGGCGGAGCGCGAGCGCTCGCGCGTCGCCTTTGCGCGCGGCGCGCTGCTGGGCTGGCGCGACGCGTGCCGCGCGCTGTCGCGCGAGCGGCGCGCGCGGTACGGGAGCGTCTCCCGCGCGTCCATCCGGAAGCTGACGCGCTCGCCTCTGGACCGCGTTTCGCCCTCGTCCGCGTCGCGAGGCGCGGGCGCGTCGAGCGGCGCCGGGGCGAAGACGGCGTACGGGTTCGGGAGCGCCGACCGGGGATGGGCGAGCGGGCCCGCCGCGGCCGGCCGCCGCGGCGGGGACTCGCCGCGGAGCGCGCCGCCGCCGCTGAAGCTGTTCCGGACGGGCGTGAACCACGGAACCACGGTCGAGTCGTTTTCATAAAACACGGTTTTATTACTAAGTAAGTTACTAAGTATCCACCGGGACTCGTACCACGCGTGCGTCGTTAGACTACGAAAGTATCGTCGTCGAGACGGAGAGAGCGTCGCGTCGCGCCGCCGCGTACGCGTATAGGCGTCAGTCACGACTTCGTCGCGTCGTCGTCTCGCGTCTGGGCGATCGGTTGGTTTTTCTCCGCCAGCCGCGCGTGTTCCCTCACAGCGTCTTCCCTTCTCTTCTTCCTTGCCCCAAGCTCCAGCGCCTTGGCCGCCTTGGTGGCCTGCCACGCCAGCTCCTCCTCCTCCTGGATCTGCTCCAGGTAGTTGGTCGGCGTAACGTGCGCCGACGTCAGACGCCGCGCGACCGTCTCGCCGCGCGCCCGCGCCTCCGCGGCGCTTCTCTCCTCCGCCGCCGCCTCCGCCTCGACCACCTTCAGCGCCTCGTGCTCCGGGACGCGTCGCGTGCGCATCACCTCGAGCTGCCTCCTGGCGAACGCGCGCACGTGGTGCGTGTGCGCCGAGCCCAGGTCCGCGGGCACGAACTTGGCCGTCGGGTCGCGGTTGTAGTAGGCGCGGATCAGTTTGTCCTCCGGGTAGACGATCTGCGTCGGGCGCGCCGCGGACGCGGTCACCGTGGGGGGCGTGCTGTTTTCGGGTTTCACAGGCGGGAGGAGGCGAAAAGACGCGCGGTGATGACGCGCGGTGGTCAGACGCGCGATGACGCGAGAACGACGCGAGTGTCGCGCTCGATCGAGACGACGGGGGTAGGGTACGACGCGCTCGCGAAAGCCGACCCGGACGCCGAGGCCCGGGGTCGGGCGGCGCCGGCGCGACCGACGGGTCCGCGCACGCGTCTATGCGCGAGTGTCGGTCGCGTCGAGAGAGACTTTGGGCGCGAGACGCACGTCTTGAGCGCGTTGAACCACTTGGGCTGCTCCACGGCGCCCGATCGCAGGATCTTCTCCGCCTCCTCAAGCAGCCGCTTCTTGCGGCCGATCCGCGTGCGGCTCCGGAACTGGCTCATCACCAGCTTGCCCGTCTCGAACCCGAAACGCTCCGCCATCGTCGCGAGCGGGGCCTCGACACTCTACCCGACGCGGTCCCGCGCGGACGCGTGTGGCCCGCGGAGGGACGGGAGCGCGTTCGCGAGAGGTTCGCGAGCGACGACGCGACGCGAGTTTCGTTTTCGAGTCTCGCCTGGTCACGACCCGGGCGCACGCGGTGGATCACGCTGGAGGACGGTGTGAACTTCGGTGCGTTTTCGGCGCGCGCCGCGACGTCCCTTTGCCCGGTGACGAGTCTCGGCCGGTTCGCGCTCGCCACGCGCGCGATGGACGGACGCGAGCAGCGTATAACGCGTGACGCGTCGGCGATGATGACGATGACACACGCTTCGGTACGCGCGGTGTGATGGGTGAGGTATACCGTAAACAACCGCCAGAGCCCGGAGCGCGCGGAGCCTCACAAGTCCTCGAAGACGGCTTTGCCTATGTGCTCGTGCCAGTCTCGGTCGCACTCCGGAGGATCTTCGCGCACGTTCGGCCGCAGCGTGTACATCTCCCGCACCACCCCGAGATCGGTCTTCTGCTCGCGCGCGAACAGACGCGGCACCCACCGCTTGCGCCCCTCCTTGATCTCCTTCATCAGCGATCGCTGCGCCGTCTCCACGCGCTTCTTCGCGGCGTTGGCTTTTTTCCAATCCTCCCGCGTGATGGCGCGTATCAAGTCGCCCCACACCAGGTGCGACTCGGTCTCCAGGTCGATCGGCACCGTCGCCGCCACCGGGTTGCGGGGTTTGCGCCGCGCGGCTTTCCAAAACACCTCGCCCGTTCGCAAATCGAGAATGTCGGTGTTGTAATGGCCCTTGAGCGTCGCCACGACCTCGACGCCCGCGCCGCCGCCGCCGGCGTAATTCTTGGCGCACCACTTGGGCGCCGAAGCCTTCGCCTTCTTGAACGCCGCGTCCGTCTTCTCCGAGAAGTTCTCCAGGAACCCGTACCCCAAGCCCACGACACCGCCGCTCGTGCTCGGCGCTCCGCCGAGGCTCGTGTCCCGGTACACCGTCGCGTCCATCCTGTGCGCCTTGCTTTTCCAGCCCGCGCTCCCGCGCGCCTTGAAGTGCAGGTCCGCCCACAGCCTCGCGTCGCCGCCCCCGGCCCCGCCGGCGACGCGCTCGAAGCGCACGCGCCCCACGTTCTCGTTGTACCCGCCGCCCATCCCGAAGAAGCGGATGTACAGGTCGGGGATGGACGCGACGTACGCCTCGCCCGTCTCCGGGAACTCGTACAGCAGCGTGCCCCGCAGCGCCACCTGCACGGACGTGCCGTGGAAGATGGGCTTGGGCGAGAGGTTCCCCGTGATTTTTAAGCCAGCCAGCTTGTGCTCCACCTCCCAGCATGTGATCGGGGGGTGGTGGCTCACCTGCTCCGCGATCATCTCCACGTCCCCGACGCGCGTGCGGTGCGTCTCGCCGAGCACGGAGTTTATGGGTTTCTTCATCGGCGGCATCGTGAACGCGCTCTTGGTGCCGCCGCCGGTGCCCTCCTCGCAGCGCAGCGACTCCATGTCCAGGAACAGCCGCAGCACGTTCAGGAAGCGCGTCTCCGCGTCCAGGGAAGCGTCGGACAACGCTTTCCAGTCCTCGTCGCTGCGCTCCGTGCCGGCGATGATCGTCAGCACGTCCTCCGAGGCCTGGATCGCGCTGAACGGCGTGAGGAACGTCGCCGGGAGCTCGAACTTGGTGATGTCTTGCCCCAGCTGCATGCGCCCCACCACCCCCTTCGCCTGATCGTACAGGGACATCTCCGGCGGGTCCTCAACGTCCATGGACATCCTCCGCCGTGCCGCGTACGTCGCCGCGCGGTCGACGTTCTTCTCGCGAGCCACGCGTTCCTTCGTGGCGTTCAGGAGCTCGGCGACCCTGCGCGAGTGCACCTCCTGCGTCCACGACTGGCGGCACAGCTCGTACGGTATCCCCCCCTCAGACTCGACGCGCGCCACCTGCTCCTGCGGGGTCAGGTCGTGGAACGGCGAGTCCGCCATCGCCTCGAACACCGGCGAGAGCACCATGCCGCTGTTCGTGCTCGCGCGCGGCGTTCGGAGCCCCTCGTCCTCGTCTATGGTGTCGAAAGCGTCGACGAACTCGTCGTGCTCCTCCCCGGGGAAATCGGGCGACGGCGACCGATCGCCGAAGTCATCCTCCAGGATGAGCGCTCGTCTCCCGCCCCTCCGCTTGGGCGTGCTGCGTGGCGTGCTGCGTAGGTTCGGTTCGAGCGAGGAAACGAGTCGCGGTGGGCGCGGGGACGCGGCGGGGAAGGGAGACGTCAGCGACCGTTCGATCGGCGGGGACGCGGGAGGGGGCGTAGGAAAGGAACCAAGCTCCGGCCCGATTCGTCGATCGGTCGGTCGAGGACGGACGCGGCAGCGCTGGAGTTCGCGGCGGACGCACCTCGTGCAGCAACCCATCGCGACGAACAGATCCGCGACGATCGCGCGGCGATCGGTCTCTCCGCCCCCGACCTCTTGTCGGTCGCGCGGAACTCGCCGCCCGGCTCGAATGTCGTCGCGCACAAATACGGGCGGGGCTTAAAAGTTCGATCCCTGCTGGGAAAAAGTTCCGACAGTAGTGTCGACTCGCAGGCGCACAGAAGAATCCAAATCGAGAACTTTTGGTGAAAAATTATGCGCAAAAAATTCCACGAATCGATACAAGTATACTTCGAGCAATCAATCAAACAATACACAAGACTACGCGAACACTCGGCTGCTTCAAGACTACGCGAACACTCGGCTGTTGATCATCGCGCGGTACGCCACGATCGCCTCCTCCCCCGCTTGGATGGAAACCGCCTCGCCGGCTTTGGCGAACACCACCGACCCGCGCGCGACTTTTTCGCCGCCCAACTCGCCCTTCCCGCTCGTGACGAGGAACACGCACGGTCCGGGCGACGTCGCCGCCGCGCGCCTCGATCCGGGCGCGAGCTCGTACGTCTCCAGCTGGAACTCGTCGAACGGCGGGACGTACCGCCGAACCGACGACGCGCCGTTCGAGGACGGCGCGTCCTTTTCGTCGTCGTCCGGCACCTCGTCGCCGTCCAGCACGACGGGTTCGCCCGCTTTGTACGTCAGCATGTCGCACAGGATCGCGGTGTCCCGCAGCTTGGGCGTCAAGCCAGCGCGCACGACGTTGTCCGAGGTGGCCATGCACTCCACGCACTCGCCCCGCAAATAGGCGTGCGGCTCGTTGGCGGCGAGGTAGATGCACTGGCCGGGCCGCAACGCGACGTAGTTGAGCAGGTACGCGCACAACACGCCGACGTCTCCCGGGTACTGCGATTCCAAACGCAGCGCGAGCGCGTCGACCGGGGACAAACCGTTCGGAGCCGTTCGGAGCCGTTCGACGAGCGCATCGATCGAGGCGGCGACGCGTTCGCGCGGCGCCGTCATGACGGCGGAGAAGACGCCGCGCAGCGTCGCCGCGGACGGCGCCGCGGCGAACGCCGCCGCGACGTCCTCGCCCGCGGCGGCCCTGAGCTCGGGGACGTTCGCGAGATTGGAAACGAGTCGATCGTGCGCGACGAACCCGCACAGCGCCTCGAACTCGGTGATCGCCAGCGTCATCTCCGGCTTGTGGTTCGCGTCCTTGTACACGTGGGGGCGATCGGCGTGCAACGCGCGCGCCAGCGTCTTGTCGGGGTGCGCCTGGATGCTCAGCGCCTTCGCCACGGACAGCACCTTGGTCAGGAACGGCAGGTCCGCGCCGAAGGTCTCGTGCACGACACCGCCCAGGAACTCCTCCGCCTTCGCGGCGATGGTCTCCTTCAGACCCACACCCGTGCCTTTCACGATGGACGGGCCGGAGGGGTGCGTGCCCATCCACAGCTCGGCGTGCGGCTTTTCGGAATCCGCCGAGGTGCCGGTGTTGCGCTCGCCGAGCGAGGCCACCTCGGAGTCACCCGTGATGCCCCAGTCGTAGTTCTGCACCGCGCACGTCAGCGAGAGCACCATGGCGGACGGGTCGGACGATTCGGTCCCGCGAACGAGGGGTCGCCGGACGAGAAGTGCGCGCCACGGGGGGCAGGAAGCGCTTTTTGCAATTTCGTTCGACGGTCCGAGATATCTATAGCCCCCGCGGCTCCCCTCCGGACGGGAAAGCTCGAACTTTCCAGTTTCGACGAATGGCGATCGGGGGCGACGACTCGTTTATTCCTCTCGTCTCGAGGCATCGGACACACATCCGAACCAGTCTCGCAATTCGGGAAAATGTGTTATTTTCAAACATTCAAGACTAATAACGCAGATCCCGAAAACAAATTATGAAACACCTCCGTCAAAACGTCAAAACGTAACCACCGTGAATACGATTTGGATTTACGAGCGCCGGAGTCGCCACATAGGCACGCGCCGCAACGCGTCTGCGGGGTGCCCGGTAGGAACGAGAGGTCGTTCGCCATGGCGACGCAGGGGGCGTTCAAGCACACGTCCAAGTACGCCGCGACCGCGACCAAGTACGGCACGCGCGAGGGCGAGGACGGGGACGGGGACCCTTCGAGCAAGAAGGAGCCCGGCGTTTGGGACGGTTTCAAGGCGGATGAGCGCGCGCCGAGGTCGAGGAAGAACGCGCGTCTGGGGGACCGCGAGAAGCTCCTGGACAAGGACTACATGGCGGAGATGCGCCGACGAAGGGAGCAGAGCAACTCCATCATGACGCAGGTGCGTGCCCGGGAAGCGCGCGGGACCGCGTCCGAGCCGTCGATCGCGTCCGACACGAAAGAAACGCGAACGAGACGACGACCGCGTTCGAAAGCGCCAAAGCGCGAGATCTCGCGCCTCTCTCGGACGCCTCACTGACGCGAGCGCCCGTGTTCGACCCCGACTCCCAACTTTCTCGATGACCAAAACACCTCGCAGGTGGCCGTGTTGTTCGTCGCCGTGGCGTGCGTGTGGCTGGCGGTGGTGGCGTACCGCACGTGGGGCGGCGACCTGCCGCAGCCGCTCCATTGGAGTTTCTCCACGCCGTCCTCCGACGGGCGCGAGGGCGCGGTGACCGCGCCGGTGGCGAGCGCCGAGGCATCCGAGAACGACGCCGAGACGCGTTCGATCCGGTCGTCGTTCGTGGACGCGTTCGACCCCGACCGCGCGGAGCTCCCCAAGTTCCCGCCGCCGCCGAACGCGCCGCCCGCGGTGGCGCAGAGCCCCGAGAACCAGGCGCGCATCGACGCCGCCGAGGAGAAGCGCTCGGCGGCGAGCGGCGCGCGCGACGCGTTCCTGGACACCGTCGAGGACGAGGCGACGAAGCGCAAGGCTCGCGTGTACTCGGACGCCGCCATCGCGGGCGTCGCCGCGAAGCACGTCGAGGCGGACATCACCGCGGCGGACGAACGCGAGGCGTGCGCGCAGTTCTTCGCCAAGATGCACGTGGACCCGTCGAGCGCGTTTTGCGAGGTTTCGCGAGCCGAGACGGCCGAGGGCGGCAAGAGCTACGTGCAGGACCTCGAGCCGGAGGAGGCGAAGATGGCCAAGGGCGACGTGGAGGAGGCCAACATGGACGCCGTCGAAGAAAAGGCGGAGGGCGCCGAGGGAAGCGCTTCGGACGGAGGCGCGCCGCCGGCGGCGCGAGCGGCGCGTGCGGCGCCGGCGCCGACGAAGGCGTCGGTGGCGGCGCGCCGCGAGACCAAAGAGCTGGAGGATGCCAAGAAGGAGCTGGCGAAGCTGAAGAAGCAGCTGCGGGAGAAAGAGGCGCGCGAGCACGAGCACTCGGAGATGGACGCGTACGAAGACGAGCTCGCGCACCAGGCCAAGAAGGCGGCGGCGAGCGTACCGGATGACCGGAGCGTCGCGGAGGACGACACGCGCTCGTACGAAGACGAGCTGCGCGAGGCGGAGATGGTCGGGTCGGACCCGGAAACGCGCGAGGACGGCCTCCCCACCGAGATGGAGAAGCAGGCCATGGAGGCGGAGATGGAGGCGCTTAAGGAGGACCTGTTCTTCGGCGCAGAGGACGACGCGGGCGTCGAGGCCGCGACGCTGGGGAAGGCGCAGGCGAAGCCCTCGGCGAAGGCGGCGAAGCCCTCCGCGGAGGCGAAGCCCTCCGCGGAGGCGAAGCCCTCGGCGAAGGCGGCGGAGCCCTCCGCGGAGACGAAGCCCTCGGCGAAGGCGAAGCCCTCGGCGAAGGCGGTGAAGTCGGACGCCGCCGACGCCGCGACGCGAGGCGCGACGAATTCGGACGAGAAGGCGTCCGAGACGCCGGCGTCGACGTCCGATGCCTCCGAATCCGACGCTCTGTCCCCCGAGGACGCGGAGAAGCAGAGCTTTCTGGACGCGTACGAGGACGAGCTCCGCGAGTCGCAGGGCGAAGACGAGGCGGAGGAGACGGTGGCGTCGACGGCGCAGTCGGACGTGTACGTGGACTTCGTCGTCGACGCCGTGTTCACGCCGACGGATTTCCCGGCGGGCGTCCTGGACGCCGCGGTGAGCGCGCTGGAGGCGTCGGGCGTGCCCGTGGACGCGCGGGACGAGCAGCCGCTCAAGGTTCTCAAGAAGCTGGAGGGCGTGGACGGGGAGAAGCTGCAGAGCCTCGTGGACGCCGCGGCAGCGGCGGCGGAGGCGGAGGCGGCGATTCTGTACCCGCCGCCGCCCAGCCCGAGCCCGCCTCCGCCCGCGCCCTTCTACCCCACGGCGAACGCGCCCCCGGCGGCGCCCTGGCCCCCCGAGCCCCCGCTCGCGCCGCGCTCGCCGCCGCCCGCGCCGAGGCCGCCGCCCCCGCCCCCGCCTATCGACAACGAGGCGGCGATGGCCTCGATGTTCAGCCACGCGCCGCCGCCGCCGCTGGACGAGGCGGCGGCGAAGGCGGCGCTCTTCGCTGTCGCGGACGGCGACTCGCGCGAACGTGAGGCGCGGGACGAGGCGGACGACGCGGACGACGACGCGGACGACGACGCGGACGCTTCGTCGCCGGAGGAGGAGGTGGAAGAGGAGGCGTACGCGGAGATGGACGAGGCGTACGCGGAGATGGACGCCGCCGACGACGACGAGGACGAGGACGAGGACGAGGAACGCGCCGAGGCGGTGTTTGCGCCGGACCCGGTGGAGGACGAGGACGCGGTGTGGTGGTACAAGCAGCAGGGGAAGAAGCCTAAGAAGGACGCCGACGCCTCTAAGGACGCCTCCGAGGACTCCTCCTCTGAGGACTCCTCCTCTAAGGACGCCTCCTCTAAGGACGCCTCCTCTAAGAAGTCCTCCTCTAAGGACGCCTCCTCTAAGGACGCCTCCTCTAAGGACGCCTCCTCTAAGGTGACTAAAGACTCCTCCTCCAAAAAAGACGGCTCCTCCGGGTGGTGGGAGGAGGAGGCGGCGGCGGAGTCGCGGGAGGCGGACGCGCGCGACGACGCGTTCGAGAAGCTCTTCGCGGCGAACCCGTCGCTGAGCGGCGACGCCGAGGGCGCGGCGGCGGAGGCGGCGGCTGAGGCGTCCGCCACGGGTGGCGACGAGGACGCTGTGGACTACCAGTACGAGGCGGAAGGGGTGTCCCCGGACCAGAAGCGGCGCGAGCGCGCCGAGGCGGCGGCTGAGGCGAAGCGCGACGCCGAGAAGAAGTCCCCCAGAAGCTCTTCGAAGCGAGCCTCCTCGAAGGCGTCCAAAGACCCGGTGGCGGCGACTGGCGACGGGAGAAAGCGCTCGAAGAAGCGCTCGAAGAAGGCGTCCGGCGCGTCCATGACCTCTTCCGGCGTGACGTACGACGTGTACGAGTCCGCGAACGCGCTGCACGTGAGCAAGACGCCTTCGCCGCCGATGCTGTACCCGTCGCCGCCGCCGCCGGAGCCGCCGGACTACAGCGACGTGTACGAGGCGGCGGCGCTGGCGATGACGGACGGAGTCGGCGTGAAGAGCTCGGGTGACGCGCAGATGAAGCTCATCGCGAATGAGATTCTGCTCATGGAGAACGAGATCGGGGTGAACAAGTTCAACCACCTGTTCGAGGCGTACAGCCAGCCCGCGCTGGATGCTGAGCGGGGAAAGACCACCGAGAAGGCGAAGGCGAGCGAAGAGAAGGAGACGAAATCGAAATCGACCGAGGCGTCGGAGGCTTCGAAGACGACGCGGAAAAAACGCCTCAAGACGGTTTCGAAACCCCCGAGGCGCGCGGGGTTTTAGACGACGCGTTTTTTCGCGTCGTACGCGCGCGCCAGTAGTAGTCTTCTTCTGTATACATACAGTGATACATACGTCATTCATTCACGTCATTCACGCGCGCGCGCGCCTACCGGTCCCCGCCGGCGCTCGGTCCCTCGCCGGCGTCGGGCCGCAGGCGCCCCAGCGCCCGGAACACCGCCTCGGCGCCCGCCGCGTTCCCCGCTTCGAGCGTCTCGGGATCGACGCACAGCGACGAGACGCCTTTTTTCGGCAGCGCCCCCGGGTCTGGCGCGACGCAGAACACCGCGGGCGCGTGCGGGAACTCGGAGGGCTCGTGTGGGAACCGTAACGCTCGAAGTAACGCCTCATCCAGCGCGACAGCGGCGCCGTCCCGCACCAAAGCGCGCGTCCCGTCATGCGTGCGCCACGCGTCGCGCATGTGCCGCGGGCTCATCAGCGCGCCGCGCACCGCGGCGTACGCGATCGGTCCGAACGCGCGGGTGACGAGCGATCGCTTCTTCTTCCTTCTCTTCTTTCCCTTCGGGTCTCGCGCCCCCTCGTCTCGCGACGAGTCGTCCAGCACGCGCGTGAGCAGGACCAGGACGTGCGTGCACCCGTCGGCGGCGGCGGCGTGGATCGGCACGGGCTCCATCACCGCCGCGTCCACCAGTCTTTGCCCGCGGTGTCTGACGGGCTCGGGCCCGGCGAACAGCGGCACGGCCGCGCTCGCCTTGAGCGCCTGCTTCAAGTCGGCCACGTCTTTAAAAGGACTGTGCAGGATGACGGGCGTG
>Ga0181563_10006202_pt1 | contig 10757 bp, 10 predicted proteins | sample 011ome_25_FD_133759 | JGI IMG/M metagenome (GOLD analysis project Ga0181563, IMG submission 133759) | Coastal salt marsh microbial communities from the Groves Creek Marsh, Skidaway Island, Georgia - 011512CT metaG (megahit assembly) | ecosystem: Environmental > Aquatic > Marine > Intertidal... | reverse complement strand
TAGTTGCGAAAAATGCCCCATTATTGAGCGTTTCCGCCTAATAATGGGGCATGGGTTTTAAGTGCTTTGCACAAAAGGACTTAGAACGACGCTAATCGCCTACAGGCTGCACAAAAAGGCGGAAGGGCCTTGTCGGCGTGAAGTCCTCCAGTACGAGCTGCTCAATGAAGATTCCTGCCTGCGACAATCTGCCACACAAAAAATCTTCAATTAGTGCCTCTGCGTCATCCTGCAAATGGGCAAAGTTGTGACAAGAGAGCACATCTTTGACTGCGCCACGCACCAGCATGGCCACCCACTCTTCCCAATTGTGGTACGAGACTTGCGTGCGTAGCAAAATCGGATCATCAACGAAGACGATCGCGGTTGCGTTGGCCGTCACAGCCGTTCCGTCGGCAGTGACCAGCGATTGAAAGCCAGCGTCGATTGGGTACTCCGATCGCGGGTACCTTTCAACGTGTGTGATGGCTGGGACATGGAGGACGGGCGAACGTCGCGACTTTGCGCCACCCCACCACGTCTCAACGACAAGCCACTCGTACTCCGCGGGCCGTTGTTCAATCCGAGGGAACAGATCGAAGAATGGCTGGAGTATTCCCGAAATCAGCTCACTGATGCTCATGATCCACCGCCTCCCTGAGTTTCTTCATTGCCGCCAGCGTATGGCTTGCGCCTAGGAGCACTGGCAGGTTGTCGCTCAGTGACGCAGCGCAGACTAGGCTATGGGCAGCCGGCAAGAGTTCTGCCACAGCTTCAAGCGCATCGGCAGACTCGTTAGCCGTGTCGCGGATAGAGGGATCCACCCCCTCTTCACAGCCCACCCAGCGAAGTTGGCGAGCCAACCTTTCAATCTCTACTACAACTTTTCTGCCGCTCATTCTTCTTCTCCCCGATTAAAGTAAGATGGTTTGCACGTTACGTTAGACGGCGGCTTGTCTCTGCCGTACTTGGCCTTGAAGCGGCTGTGATGTGTGGCGTCAGAGATTCGGCCAGCATACCCACGAAGGTGGACATGAGGTCCACACCAATCATCTGCCCACAATCCGATCGCGTGGGGCGGTATCTTGTGCCACTCGTCGTCCATTTCGCTAAAGTATTCGTCATGGCCCTGTAGGATCGTCTCAGTGCGAGGCAGCGCCACAATGTCAAATGGTCCTACGCACCTGACTTCCTCGATCGAATCGTCCACGAGAGGGTCGCAGAGATCCTCCAGCTCGTCGTCAGTTGCCTCTTCGATGGCCCTTTCGATATACCACCGAGCCTTTCTCAGGTCGTCCAGTCGGGACTCCCCGTCCTTGCGGCCGGCCCTTGCCGCGTACTTCACGACATTGCCCTCGAGGAATCCTAGGTGGCGCGTAATGTCAATCACCTTGGCGCCGTTAGGGAATTCGTAGTGGTTTGGTTCTGTCTTACTCATTTCCGATGCACTCCCAATGAATATACTCGGTACGGTGGTCACAAACTTCAAAAATCTCGTCGATGAAGCACCGGTAAGCCGGTGTATCCTCTCCGCAGACTGCACATTTTTTTGGCACCTTGACCGACGCCAGCGTGGCGAGAATAAGCGCCACCCACACGATCGCGAAGCATAGCTCCGAAAATCTACTTAACCTGTTCACTGATCGCTCTCCCGTTAACGGTTTGTCTAGTTTTGTGCCGCCTGAGTCTCCTATCGGAGAACACCTCCGCCCTGCAACGTGGCGAATACGACCTCACGGTCTTGGGCTTTCTTGTCTTGATCTTCGTCATTGTAGCGTATCCTCTTAATGGGTTTCTTCTTCGATTCTGGAAATTAGTTCCTCGAGACTGGAATTCCAGTCGGACAGGAGGACTAACCAAGATATCGATGGGCGGCCATCGAGTGTCACCTCGACCGGCACGGCACCCGCCGAAAGTGCGTACACCTCAACGTCCTCAACCCCGCGAAGCTGCACGAGGGTTTTCTTGATCGCTTGCGCTGGATCCATGACTGCTCCTAATTGGCTGGGAAATGTGAGAGATCATTCTAAACCGCGGAAACGGCTTTCGTCAACCGCTCTCTCGCAGGGAATGACAATATTTTCTGAAATGTCCCACGGATTGAGAACACGGTGGCCACTTCGGTCTGGGCTGGGAGCTGGTTTGTCGTAGTTGCATCGGCACCGAGTCGTGTACCCCCTGAACAAACTCTCCGCCTTTTGACGGAACGTACCGTTGCACTTGTGGCAATGGCACAGAACGGTGAGCTGGCGAGACCAATAAGATCCTACCCTAACTACCCTGTTTCCGTATTTTTCCCAGATCCTCTTGTCTACCTCACTTAACATTAGCTTACCCATCTTAACATTTTACCTCATATTGCGGATTATCGAAACACTTCATGTGTGACAATATGTCACACATTTTGCCAAAAAACGACCCAAAAAAAGTTCCCTCCTTAGACAAAAAAAGTCAAAAAAAGTTTTTTTTCACACCCAAAAAGCACCCCGCGACGCGTGTCCACCACAGTGTAGTGAACACCACCCCCCTAGTGGGGGGTTTGTTCATGTTCACCACTGGGGATTTACAGTGGTGGTGGTACCACCACCACCACAGGGTTGTTATAAACAACAACCCCTGATGGTGGTGGGTGGTGACACACCAACCACTTTTAGCCCTGACAAAGCGCCGAGGAATCTTCCAGTCGCTCTCAGTGGGCCTAGGAGAGCCTCTGTGAGCCTCTGTGACGAAATGTGACAGATCATACCAGCTTTTCCTAGGATCGATTCTGGGGCCTCTCAGGGGCCTTCTCGGCGTTGGTGCCAGAAACCCACTGTAGGTGCCGAACATTGCCAATTATTACCTCTTGGAACTCTCCAGACTCGACAAGATTTTTTTTATATTTTTGGAATGTCGTCCTAGAAGAAATAAATAATTTCACTCTGTCTTGAAGTGACTGGCACGAGATCGGGCTGTGCTCTTTAGCTATCTCCCCCATCATGCGCAGGTTCTCCAAAGTCTCCATCTTACGCTTGTCGTTCACCTGCGACCTCCCAGCCTCGAATGACTTCAGTTCTGGCTTGATGTCGGACACGGACCACAGTGGATACTCGAAGACTCCGGTGACTGTCTCTGGGGACTTCCCCGATCGCGTCACCGCATCGATCACACAGTGGCCATCCTCCGCGTGCGGCCGGATGACTAGGTGAGTGTCGGCTGCACGAGATATTGAACCAGCACCAGCCCCAACATCGGTGACGCTCTTGTCACTCTGTGCGCCCTTGCTAGTGTGATGCACGCAGATTACAGCCGCATCGCACTTCGATGCAATCGCGTCGAGTCGGTTGTAGAGCTGGGTCATGGCCGCATTGTCGTTTTCGCTGGCGCCGGCTGGGAGGATTCGGTAGAGCGCATCAATCACGATAATGTCGAATCTCGAGCCACCGATCTCGTCGAGCTTTGAGTCGAGGCCGTTCACGTCGATATCAGAGCCCCTCAGACAAGTGAAGTGGAGATTCTTATTGCACTTGATCCCCATGGCCGATGCAACGGCCTTCACTCGGTGCGCCAGTTCTTCTCGATGCAATTCATTGTCCGCGATCAGAATCTTCAGATCATTGCGTCCACTTTTGAAGCCCATCCATTGGCCACCGGTTGACAATGCCAGCGCGAGATTGTAGACGAGATACGACTTGCCCATCTTGGGTGCCGCGATGACATTCATCACCTCCCCTGACCTGAGAAGGCCATCGATGATGTACTCCCGTCGTTCGCCGTTGTTCTCCGCGACAAGATCATCAAACCCGATGGTTGGGAACGAGGCCTCAATCTCTTCTCCCGTGAGCCTGCGCTCCCTTTTGCCACCAGACTTAAATGCGTCAATGATCTCGCGAAGGCTGTCGGGATTGACCTTACTGCTGCCGAATCCGTTCTCCCTGAGCTTCTTTGGTAGCCCCCCCTTGTCACAGCCAGTCAGCAAGCCAAATGCGTGAGCGATGGTCACTGATTCTTCTGACGGGAATGTCGGGTCAGATGTTGAGAAGTTGCGCAGCAACAGGTTGCCATTTTTCGACAAAGAACCGATCGTGCCGGAAATCGAAAACGACATATCGGTCTTGTTTGGCCGAGTGAATGTTGCCTTCATTGCTGCGCTCTGGCGGACAGAATACCCACGCGCCCTCAACTCTTGGATGAGGCAGTCGAACCCGCGTCCAGATCGGTTGAAGTCGTCGATCGGACTATCTTGGTATTGGTCGTTGGCATAGTCATTTTGGCCATAATCAACAAGCCTTGGGGCCGGCCTGCCCCAGAAGTCCTCGATGTAGCGCGGAATCAGGGACGGGATCCCGTCCTTTTTGATCTTATATGCGCCGCCACGAGAGTTCGGCCCAATCACTTGGCACCCAGTCTGGAGCATGTCGATCGCGGGATACGCGCTGCACGTCTTTTTGATCTTGAGCGATTCGCTCTTGGTGAAATAGAGGTGGAGCCCGCCGGATGGTGTCTCGACGATCAGCTTGGCTTCAGACAGAAGGTCCGGTCCACCATCGTCTGCGATCATTCCGAGGCTCGCATACCCATCCTCCCCGCCCTCATGGACGTCAACATCGACGACAATGATATGGTCATCGATGACGATACCGTATGCATCGTGGTCATCATCGACAAATTCAAGGTTGACGTCGTCAACAAGATCGCTGACGCGGTGACTCGTTTCTGTCCATTGCTTGATCGACGGGCACTTCTTGCCGTTCCTTATCGGAACGATCCGCGGATTCATCTCCGCAATCGTCCTTGGAATAATAAAACTCATTTTCTAAAGTCCTTTCAGGCGCGGTAGGATGTTTCGCATGGTCAGAGGAAGAAAACCTAGAGCAGATGCCGTCAAAGAGGCGGAAGGTGCATACAAAAACAATCCGAAGCGTCGCCCAAAAACTACAATTAAAGCGGACGATCGATTGCCCATTGCTCCCTTCTACGTCGAATCTGATGAGTTGGCACTATCCGTATGGAACGAAACTGTAGACGTTCTGAAGGATTGTGGAATACTCAGCAGAACAGACACGCACCTGCTAGCCTCCTATTGTACTACGTACTCGGAGTGGGTCAAGTGCTATCTGCACGTATCGAAGCATGGCCACAAAAACGATGACGGAAAGACGTCCACCGAGTCCGTCACATTCCACAAGCTTGCCGATAGGCACACCAAGCTTCTCTCAGAGCTTGGACTGTCGCCATCATCGCGCGCGAGGTTAAGCGTGGCGAAATCTGACGCTGAGGAAGAAGAGGGGGCCTCGATCGCGTCGATCATGCGAATGATGAAGGGATCCTGATGTACCACGATTACGCTCTCTCCGTCAAGGGCGGACATATCGTGGCCGGCAAATATGTCAAGCTCGCCGTTGATCGCTATCTTGATGACTTGGAAAAACAATCCGACGACGACTTTCCATACACATTTAGCGAGCAAAAGGCCGATGCAGCCTGCAACGCTATCCCAGCCCTGTTTAGGCACTCGATTGGCGAACATGCTGGCCAGCCATTCGTCCTAGAATCGTGGCAACAGTTTGCGGTTGCAAACATCTTTGGGTGGCAACGCAAGGATGGGCGCGGGAGAAGATTTAGAAGAATCTATTGGTCGATGGGCCGAAAAAACGGAAAGGCTGAGACGCTCGATTCTGTCCTCCCTACGCCCACAGGAACGACCACAATGGGCGAGGTCGAGAAAGGCGACTACCTAATCGGAAGAGATGGCGAGCCAGTTAGGGTACTTGCCACGAGCGAGATATGGGAAGATCGTCCAGTCTATCAGGTCGAGTTCTCCGACGGTGAAGTCGTCGAGTGCGACGGGAATCATGAGTGGGTGTATCTAAAGAGACACAAGAAGGGCGGTAACGGGGAGAAGCGGCGGATCTGGTTCAGCGAAGAAACTGTCGAGACGAAGTGGCTGGCAAAGCAAAGTCTCAGCAACAGGCAAGGTGCGAAGTTCCGTATCCCGAACGCAGTCGTGCAGGGACAGCACAGGTATCTCCCGATTGACCCCTATACGCTTGGTGCATGGCTTGGAGATGGCGCTACGAACGGACAGAGAATCACCTGTCATCGCGACGATCTGCCGAATCTGCTTGAGAACATTGATGGATTTGAGACTCGTCTTGTATCCAACGGAGGAAAGGGCCGAGACGTTAGGGTTGTTTCAATGCTTGGGTGGAACCCAGCGGCAAGGGGTATTGGCGTGCTTGGCAACAAGCACATCCCAGAGGTCTACTTCACGGCGAGCGTCGAGCAGAGGATAGCACTGCTGCAAGGACTGATGGACACCGATGGCACGATCAGCAAAGAGGGTCAGTGCGAGTTCACGCAAAAGAAGGGACGTCTTGCGACTGATGTGAAACGACTCCTTGCATCGATTGGCATCTACTCCAAATGCAAAACCAGCGACATGAAGCTCGACGGAAAGATCGTTGGCGAGAGGCAGCGAATCACGTTCTTTCCGCCTGACCATGTGATGCCATTTCGCCTTGCCCGTAAGGCAAAGCGTGTCTGCAAAAGGAAGAAAGACGGAACAAGGAAGATCGTTCGCGTCGAGTATGTACGACAAGACCGGACGAAGTGCGTTCAGGTTGAGGGCGGCGTCTATATGACCGGCAATTACGTTCTGACGCACAACAGTACCATTGCGGCGGCAATCTCGATCCTTATGGCCGGATTCGATATCAACCCAACAACCGGCGAGCCGGAAGCGCGTGCACAAGTAATCTTGGCGGCAACGAAGCGCGAGCAGGCTGAGAAGGTGATCATGGCCGAGATCCTGAGAATGCGCCACCAATCTCCAATCATTCGCGGCGGAAGTCATGTTGCAAACAAGCTAATGACGTTCGAGCACAATGGCGGGAATATTCAAGCCGTTGGATCCGATCGCCCCTATGACGGCCTGAACCCCGCGCTGGTGGTGATGGACGAGACACACGCGTGGACGAACCAGCACCGACGATTCTATGACACAATGAAGACTGGTTCCGGTTCCCGTGTTCAGCCGTTAACAATGACGGTCACTACCGCGGGGGACGACCAGTCGCACTTGTGGATCGAAGAGGTTGGCTTTGCAAAGGCTGTGCTCGACAAGACGGTCAACGACGAAGGACTGTATGCCGCAATCTATGAGATCGATGAGGGCGATGACCCATTCTCGGAGGACTGCTGGATAAAGGCCAATCCGAATCTCGGGGTATCCATATCGATGGAATTCCTTCGCAGTCAGATCGAGCCAGCGAAGACTAGCCCACAGGCCCTCAATCGATTCAAGAGATATCACGCAAACATCCTAGTCAGCTCCACCGAGCGTATCTTTAGCCTCGAGGATTATGACAAGTGCAAGGGCGAACTGTCGGACTGGAGGGAGGCAGAGGCAGTTGGTGCGGGGATTGACCTTAGTGGCCGTGACGACCTAGCAGCCGCGGCATTTGTCGCAAGATTCCCAACCAAGAAAAGGGACAGCGAGACAGGACTTCCTATCTACAGATATGAAATACGATGCAAGTCGTACATATCAGCAAACACTCCACGAGACCTCACGGCCGTGCCGTTCTGCAACTGGATCGACGACGGGCTGATCAAGGTCACTCAGACGCCTATGGTCGATCTACAGGATGAATTCATAGAGGACTACTGGAACTACTACTGTAGCGACTGTGCTATCGATCCATACCAAGCTCAACAGTTTGGCGAGCAAGTGTCACAGCAGGGGATCGTTATCGCAACAATGCCCCAAACACAAAGCCAATTCAATGAGCCAATCAGCGAATTCCGACAGGCGATGGCCGACGGAAGGATAAGGCACGACGGAAACCCGCTACTGCGATGGTGCCTGAGCAATGCGGTGGCCGTGAGAGACAGGAGCGATCGGTGGATGCTGGACAAAGCCAACTCATCACAGAAGATCGACCCGCTCGTGGCGACAATTATGGCGTTCCGTCGCGCGATGGTTGCGATCGGGCGCGGCGGCGGGCACTTCATTACATGAGGCGTGGTACTTTCACACAATCTTCGTAACGCAAGGGTCCGTAGGAGATCCCGAGTTGCGAGGAAAAACTACAAAGGAAAAACAAATGAAACTCGGCAAAGTATTCAACTCTTTGACGCGGACATCTACCGCGGCCAATCCAGCCGGATGGCTAATGGAAACGCTCGGCGTCAGTCAAAGCAAGACGGGTCAGCGAGTCACCGTTGAGAGCAGCCTTGGTTTGGCTCCCGTAATGTATGCGGTCAATAAGGTCAGCGGTCACATATCGCAGATGCCAATCGAGGTGTACAGGGACAACCAAGATGGCACGCAGAGCACCATCGAAAACAATGTTTACAGGCTTCTGAACAAGAAGCCAAACAATATCATGACGCCGTTCACTCTTCGCGAGACGATGATGGTTCATGCCCTGATATGTGGAAACGGTCGCGCGTATATCGAACGCAACAGCATGGGTACGCCGATCGGGCTCATCCCGATCATGCCATACAACGTACAGACGATCATGGTAGAGGGTGAGAAGTGGCACATAGTCACGCGTGAGTCTGGGCAGGCGCAGGATATCATCGGAAGAACTCGACCGGTTGGGAAGGACAATTGGTGGAAGGTGCCCGATCGCGACATGCTTCACATCATGAACACGTCGTACAATGGCATATGGGGCCTTCATGTGATAGACATCGCGAGGGACGTCTTTGGTCTCACACAGGCCGGACAAGACGGGGCCGCCGTAACGATCGCGAATTCTGGCAGGCCGGGGATTCTGCTCGAAGCCCCTCCGGGCATGTTCCGCACCCCAAAGGACGCAAAGGAGTGGCTCGACAACTTTAACTCGAAGCACGAGGGGATCGAGAACAGTGGAAGGGCTGGTTTGCTAACCGACGGCATTACCGCAAGCACACTACCAATCTCAGCCAATGATGCGCAGTTCCTCGAGCAGAGGGGATTCCAGCGCGAAGAGGTTGCTTTGCTCTTTGGACTCGAAAGTATCCTTGGAGATAACAGCGGACAAACATACCGATCGATCACCGAGCGAAATCTTGCATACGTGACAAACACCTTGCAGAGATGGCTTGCACGATGGAAGCAAGAGATCGAGTCGAAGCTTGTCAACGACCCCAATACCGAGGTCAAGTTTAACACCGACGCACTGCTAGAGTCAGACCCAAACACCATTGCGGATTACTCTAGCAAGCTCCAAATGCAGGGCATTGCCACAATCAACGAGCTTAGGGCGATGCACAACCTTGATCCGGTTGAGTCGGGTGACAAGCTTCCTCACGAGGTTGCACTGGAAGTGTCTCAAGCTCAAACAACCGTAGATGAAGAGAGTGCTTCCAGCGACAATGCTGGGGCCGACGATTCTGACGACAAAGAAACCAAAACCGAGGAAAGCAAGTAATGATATTGTTGCAAAAAGAAAAGAACACCATCTCAATGAGGGGCACCATTGGTGACATTGAGGGTGGCTGTACGGCAACCGACTTCTCCGCCGCACTGACAGAGCTTGAAGGTCAGGACGTCGTGGTTGAGCTTGACAGCGAGGGCGGAAGCGTTACGGAAGGCCTAGCAATCTTTAATGCGATCGCAAGGCATGACGGGGACGTGACGGTAATCATCGACACACTTGCTGCCTCGATTGCCACGGTCATTTGCTGTGCGGCCTCAAAGGTCAAGATGAATTCCAACGCGAAGTATTTTGTCCACAGAGCGTGGACGGTGGCCGCTGGGAATTGCCGAGACTTCATGAGCACCGCGCAGCTCCTTGAGATGATGGACGGTGACATCGCATCGACCTACGCGAACAAGGCTGGGATCGGTGAGGACGAGGCCCTCAAGCTCATGGACAATGAGACGTGGATGTCAGCACAGGAAGCGCTGGACTATGGGTTTGTTGACGAAATAGTCGAGATCAGCGGCAAGCACTCGGTTCAAAACTCCACACACCTCCCAGCCGAAGGTAACACCGAAATGCTCGACGCTCTGGTAAGAAAGATCAGCAACTTGAGCGCAAGAGTGTCAGTTGCAAAGACGGTAATTCATACGCAAAAGTGAGGCGCGGTAGGATCATTTAGATCCTGCCACCCAAATTCTCTTACACACTACAAGGTCTAAAAATGGATCAAATCAAGGAAATCTCAGCAAAGATCGAAGCGATCGCTGACGAGATCAAGGCTGTTTCCGACCAGCTTGACGCGGAAGTTATCTCCGCGGAAGTTGCTGACGAGCAAATCTCTGCTCTCGGTGACAAGTACGACAAACTTCAAAACGACCTCAAGCTTCGCAAGGACTTGCAGGCACGAATCGACGAGATCCAAGAAGCACGAATCACCCCCGCAGTAGTTGAAGCTGCACCATCCAATACCAAGGAGATCCACAACGTGGCAGCAATTCCTGCACGAGCAAAAGCTCAAAAGTCAAGATTCTTCGCATCCAGCTCGGACGCTTACCTTGCCGGCATGTACTTCGCTCACCTAGCTGGCAGCAGCAAGGCCGGCGAAATTCTCGCAGCGCAAAGCGTTGGCACCGACGACAAGGGCGGATTCACCGTTCCTGACCCCTTGGCAGCCAGCCTCGTTAACCTGCTTGAAGAGTACGGCGTTGCTCGACGAGTTTGCAAGCGAGTTGTCATGAGCGCGCTGACTTGGACCGTTCCCAAGGTTCTTGGCCACGCGACGATCTACTACCCAGATGAAGCGCAAGCCATCACCGAAAGCGACGTGACCTTCGGCCAGATCCAACTGACGGCCGGCAAGCTTGCTGGCCTCGTCAAGAT
>Ga0181563_10006191_pt1 | contig 10770 bp, 5 predicted proteins | sample 011ome_25_FD_133759 | JGI IMG/M metagenome (GOLD analysis project Ga0181563, IMG submission 133759) | Coastal salt marsh microbial communities from the Groves Creek Marsh, Skidaway Island, Georgia - 011512CT metaG (megahit assembly) | ecosystem: Environmental > Aquatic > Marine > Intertidal zone... | reverse complement strand
GATCGATCTCCACCCGTTTCAAGCCATTGACCACCATCAAGTAGCCCATGGTCTCGAAAAAGAGTCGGGGGAATTTCGTCTTGGCTACTTTGCGCGAATCGCACCGGAAAAGGGGCTGCATCATTTAGTCAATGCATTTATTTCTCTTGCCAATCAACCAGAGCATGCCAACCTCACGTTGCACGTCGCTGGTTGGCTTGGCGAGCATCAGCATGATTACTTTGAAGGGTTGCGGCGAAAAATCAATGAAGCAGGTTTGGAGGAGCGTTTTGTTTATCACGGCAGTCCTGATCTCAACCAGAAAATTCAGTTGCTCGCGTCTTACGACGTGACCTGTGTTCCCACTGACTATGAAGACCCTAAGGGTTTATTTGTGCTGGAGTCTCTTGCTGCGGGTACCCCAGTAATCTTGCCAAGACACGGAGCGTTTCCTGAATTGATTGAATCGACCAGTGGTGGGATCTTATTTGCTCCCGGTGAATTGGGTGAACTAATCGATGCGATTGTGTCTTTTAAGAGTAACGAATCGTTGCAAAACAGCTTAGCGCATCAGGGACGTTCAGCCGTCCTCGAAAAACATTCGATTCAGCAATGCGCTTCGGCAATGAAGTTCATCTGTTTTGCTGATCGCATCCCAGATCAAGCGTCCTAACTAGCCTTTGTTAGGGTAATTGCAGACTTTAAGATACAAGCCATCGATTGTTTTCTAAGCGTAGAAAGCGATCGAGTGATCATGCAGACGCGATAATATGATCGCACTCTTTACCGTCTGATACAGGTAATGCGTCTGTCCGAGACAGTCTTGGTTTCGTGGAAATTCTCAGGGGATCAGTCTTTCAAGGTCAAACAGTTGTGATTGCTTGGATGGGCCCATCTTTTCACTTTGTGCATGGGTTCTAGCTCCAACTCTCACGGCCCAGTCTTCGTACGTTTTACTCAGTTCTGCAGCAACTTCCGTGTGTTCATGAATGACGTTTGTTGTTTCACTACGATCCTTGGCGAGATGATAGAGTTCCCACGGTTTACTCCGCTCAGCGACTAATTTCCAATCGCCTGCGCGGACGGCATGGTTGCCAGAGAATTCCCAGAAAATGGGGCGTGCTCTTTCGGTTGTTAAGTCGCCTTTTAACGCCGAAACCAATGATGTTCCTTCCATCGCCGCGATCGGTGTGTCTGCACGCTGCTCCGGGTACTTAGTGCCCGCAAGTTCCGCAACTGTCGGCATGATATCGACAAGGTGCGAGGGGAAGTGGCAAAGATCACCGCGAGCCTGAATGCCAGCAGGCCAATGTGCGATCATCGGCGTAAGGGTTCCGCCTTGATGAGCGTACTGCTTGTAGAGACGCAGCGGCGTATTGCACATGTTGGCCCAGCGAGAATCGTAAGCAATGTCGCTTTCAACGCCACCGGGAACCATCACTTCAGTTCGCAGTCGTTCGTATGGGCAGGCGCCGTTGTCGGAAAGAAACAGGATTAGCGTGTTATCAAACTGATTAGTTGATTTTAGGTATTCGGTCAGTCGTCCGATGTTTTGATCCAGTCGGTGGATCATCGCTGCATAGACTTCCATCATCGGTTCTAGAAATGCTTTTTCTTCTTTCCTCAAATCGTCCCACGACTCAACTTTTGGGTCACGATCGGAAAGTCGCCATGTGTTGTCGATGATGCCGAGTTCTTGAAGACGCTGATAGCGTTGATTTCGAATGATGTCCCAGCCCTGACTGTAGGAACCACGGAATTTTTCAATGTCTTCGGGCAGAGCGTGGAGCGGGAAGTGTGGTGCGTTATGAGCGAGGTAAAGGAAGAAAGGTTGATTGGAGCGATCTTTGTTTTTGGATTCGGATTCAAGAAACTCGATCGCAAAGTCGGTGAACGCATTGGTCGAGTAAAAATCCGCCGGTGCCTGATAGACTTCGCGATCAAGACGCATCAGGTTTTCGTTGATCTGCCAATCGGTTCCTGTGAAAAAGTTGATCGCGCCGCTGAGGAATCCAAAGTAGCGATCGAAGCCGCGGTCAATCGGCGTCGAATTTAAATGCCACTTACCGCTCATGTAAGTTCGATAACCAGCATCTCGAAGGAGTTCAGCGAGAGTTATGTGGCCTCGCTTTTTAAGGTTGTTTGATTGGTGATGCCAAAGCCCGGTCATCAAAGAGGCTCGTGTTTCCGAACACTTAGCGTTGTTATGAAAGTCGGTGAAGCGTAGGCCGGCAGCGGCGAGGCGATCAATATTGGGCGTTGGGATTTCGCTACCATAGCAACCAAGATCCGAAAATCCCATGTCGTCACACATGATCAGCACGATGTTCGGCCTCGCGTCATTCGCATGCACACTGAACATTGAGAGTGATGCGGCAGCCCAAAAAAATATCCATCTGGTCTGATTGAAATAGTAAGAGTCGGGCATGGTGAAAAAATGGTGACCAAGGTGAGAGATAAGTGATTGAAGAGAAATGTTTTTTCGTGGTCGCGTCAATTTCGGTCTCGTCAATTTGACATGCAGTTGCCGCAGCGTTCGGTGTCAATAGCCGGTTCTTTGTGCTGTGTTACTTTTGGTTGCCAGGTATTGTGACTTGGCTTTAGGCTTAATCCAGTTCGGGCGGATGAGTGGCCGTGTTGACCGATTCGGTTTTCTCTTTGCTAAGATCGTAGCACGAAAATACCCGATCCATAGACGGGGGGGTTGGCTGTCGAGGCGTCGGTGGTTTGGTGTCACGCGCGGGGCTGCGTCTTTCTTTTATGGAAATTCAAGTAGGCGAGCGTCGCTTGGCAGCTGCCGCGTCTCAGGATCTTTTGATAGTGATTGACTTTTGATTCGGGGTTTTACGATGACGTCAGCGACTTCAAGATCGCTCAAGATGGAACTTGAGCGATCTAGGGTTTGGGAATCGGATTGTATATTTTAGAGTGGTAGATTCCTGGTTTAGCGTCTTTCGATATTATAGAGGCTCATAGCGGGGCGTGGCTCAGCCTGGTAGAGCGCTGCGTTCGGGACGCAGAGGTCGTGTGTTCGAATCACATCGCCCCGACTTTTTCTGGGGATCCTTTAAAGGCAAAGAAGTCGGTCTTTAGCCGATGCGTTACCAATGAAGTCTGAAGAGATGTTCTTGGTAAAACGCTATGCTGGGAGGATGAGTACTTCAAAATCATCCGTTCGCGACCTTCTCTGGGTGGTCAACAGCCCGCACCTGTTGCAGTTGCAAGACTCATACTCGGTACTGAATCAACCGTTAAGGGAATGCGAGATTGAACCCGAGCACCTTCATCGCTGGCTCGGTGACTCCTCTTCGTTGCGTTTGGGGTATTATTTCGAGCAACTGGTTTATTACTGGCTTGCTTACGTGCGAGGCTGCAGTGTCGTGGCAAGATCGCATCAGGTCGTTGTCGAAAAACAAACCCTTGGTGAAATAGACTTGATCTTTGAAGATGACGATGGGCAACTGACTCACTGGGAAATTGCCGTCAAGTTCTACCTTCATTGCCATCAGGTCGATTCATCGGCCCATGTCTATCTTGGCCCAAATGCTAACGACACGCTTGAGAAAAAGAGGCAGCGATTATTGGATCATCAGTTACCGCTTAGTCTCGTCCACTTCCCGCAGGTGAAGAAGCGGCAAGCTTTCGTGAAGGGGCGGATTTTTTATCACTGGAAAGATTCTAATCCGAATAGAGGATCTAATATCTTGTCCGCAGAGCATCTGAAATCGCGTTGGCTTCGCAGGGACGAGTTGCTGTCGTTCGTTGCGGAGCAGAGTCGTCGGTACTGTGTTTTGCGAAAGCCGTTCTGGCTGGCTGATCTCCTCGCTGACGAATGTTTGCAAGATTCGCTATCGGGTGAGCAAATCGTATCGTTGATTGAAAATCACTTTCGAGATCATCAAAATCCGGTTTTGATATCTGTACTTCAAGATGGTCTTGGCTCGTCACCCGAAGTTGAGAGATTGTTCGTCGTTCCCAACGGTTGGCCAAATCAATGAAATAATCTTTGTGAAGTGTTGGTTATTGACCATGGGGAGCGGGTATTTTGAAACACTTCTCGCTTTAGACAAGTTTTTTGCGTCGTTAGCCAGTGCGGCGACTTTCATCACAACGATTGATTTCAAGATTGATGCCTTTCAAAGCGTTGGAAGGAAGTCGATTTTGACCCGGTCGAGGCAGGCTGAAGTGTTAGGGTCGCACCTTTCGGAGCGACTGAAGGAAAATTGAAACTGCTGTGACCTCGCTGCAACGGACAGTATTGCGGTTGCAGTGAAAATCCGAAAACGCTTTAGGAAAAAGAGGTTTTGCTGATGCGTGAACACTTCATTCTCTCAATCCCCAGCTTGAGTTGCGATCGTTTATACTTAACTCGATTAGATGGGTAGTGATTGGATTCTTATCGCTCCATCACCGTATTGCGGGATTGTGTCGAAAACTGTGTGCTTTGATCGCACTGGGGCTCCGCAGTCTATTCTCATTCGTCTTTGATTGTTTTATCGCAATGTTCGTCTACCGCCTCATTCCGGTCTTGGTTGCCGCGTCGATTTTCAGCGGCAATGTTGAAACAGCGATCGGGCAGACTCATCAATCCTTGCGTGAAGCGTCTCAAGGTTTTTTGCAGCGTTACTGCTTGGATTGCCACGGTGTCGATTCTCAGGAGGGTGGCGTTCGTTTTGATTTTATCAACGAGACGATTGAGGAAGGGAAAAATGCTGCGGTTTGGGATCGCGTGCTCACTCAAGTTCAGATTCGAGATATGCCACCCTCGGATGCATTGCAGCCTGATCATCAAACACGCATGCAGTTTGTTGAACTTATTGAGGCAATGCTCGAAGAATCTGGGAATGATCAAGAGTTGCAGAAAAGGAGGTCGCTGCCTCAGTATGCGAATTACGTCGATCATCAAATGCTTTTTGATGGTAGCGTTACCTTACTACCTTATACCCCTGCGAGGCTCTGGAGACAGAGGCCAGTGATTTACGATGAGATTTGGGGTAACGCATACGGTCGTGCGCCTTGGTTTAGTGTCAAGATTGGTGGCACGGGAAATCATCTGATTGAGAGGGGTCCGCATCGTGGAAAGTTGATGGCAACTCGTTATTTTCAGGATCAGAAGTATGCGAATCCTTTTTTTGAATTCGTTCATCATGCTTCTGGTTTCACCGACTACGCTGCGATCGTTGCCGATCAATCGTCACTCGAAGCGTTGCTGATGAATGCTGAGACCATGGCGCAGATTCTCACCGAAGGCCAGAAGGTACGGATCGTTACTCAGGTCAAGAATAAAGGTAGTCGTACTGGCAATAATGAAGCGATGTTTGTAGGTGGTGTCACCACGACCGCCAATGAGTATCGCGGACGAATTCCCGTTGTATTTCAGGAGATTGTTAATCACCAGGGCATCGTTTCACGCTCATCATTTGATGAGGCGTTGGAGACTGCATTTTCTTTGTTCCTGAGGCGAACACCACGTCGCGAGGAATACTCGCATTATTGGGATGCGGTGTTTCAGCGGAATGTCGAGCTTGGAAACAAGATGGCACTGCAGGCGGTATTAATCTATATCACTCTCACCCCTGAATTCGTCTATCGCATGGAAATGGGATTGAGTGAACCGGACTCAACCGGTCGTCGATTTTTGTCGCCCCAAGAAATTGTCTATGCGATTCACTACGCGCTAAATAATCGGCCAGCATTCGGCGTGAATGAAATTGAGACCATTGATGTTTACACGAAAAATAGTGAAGCACCGATCCAGAAAACGATGGTGACTCCTCGTCCTGCATGGGCTTCCAATCATGGCGCTGTTGCGACCGAAATGATCCAAGGAACTCTCAATAATCGGGAGGACGTAGAACGAGTCGTCCGAGAAGCGTTGCGGGGATCGCGAACGGATTGGCTGACCAATCACAATCGGACGTATCTCACAAAACAGAATCCTAGAATCTTGCAATTCTTCCGCGAATTTTTTGGTTACTACAAAGCACCAGAGGTTTTTAAGGACGTCGATAAGTTCGTAGGTGTCGAAGGGTATCAGCAGTTTGATGAGGGGACAGCATCAAAGTTGGTGTATGACACCGATAGCCTAGTGCTGGAAATTCTTCAAAAAGATCGCGATGTTCTCTATGAATTACTTACCACCAATCGCGGTGTAACCGCCTATTGGAATGGGAGCAACGATGACAAGGCCATTCAGCGTGCTGGTGGTCAAGATAAGTACCGTCGTTCGCATTACATTCAAAGCTATAACCTTGATCCATTTGACGAAGCCTACGACAAAGAAAAAAGTGATGACGCGTCGATTCGACAAAATGGCAAGGTGTTTGAATTGCCCAAAAATCAGCGATGCGGGATTTTGACACAGCCAAGTTGGTTGATCGCACATAGTGGGAATTTTGATAATGATCCCGTTCGCCGAGGAAAATGGATCCGCGAAAAATTGCTCGCTGGTGCGGTTATGGATGTCCCGATTAATGTCGATGCGCAAATTCCTGACAATGAAGAGCAAACACTGAGGCAGCGATTTCAGGTTGTCAAAGATGACGCCTGTTGGCGATGTCACAAGAAGATGAATCCACTTGGGATGCCTTTTGAGGCCTACAATCACGTCGGACGCTGGCGGGCTACCGAGAAAGGGGCACCTGTAGATACGACCGGTGCAATTGACCTCACTTCCATCGAAGGATTCGACCTTGAAGTTGGTGACGTGCGAGAAATGATGGAGCATCTTGCTCGATCGGCGCTCGTACGCCAAAGCTTCGTTCGTCATGTCTTTCGTTATTTTATGGGGCGAAATGAAATGCTTTCCGATTCTATCACCTTGATTCAGATGGACGAGGCTTATCTAGATTCGGGGGGGAGTTTCAACGAATTGTTGGTGACCTTGCTTACATCCGACTCGTTTCTGTACCGAAAGTAAAAATGAAAAACGCAAATCGTCGGGCAATACTGAAAGGTGTGACGTTAGGTGCAGGTTCTCTTGCCTTCTCACCGTTTATTCGTCACTTGCACGCCTCCGAACAAGGTGAGGTGCCGAAGCGTTTTGTTTTTGTACTCAAAAGCAGTGGCCTTCAGGGTGAGTACCTGAATCCAGAGGGGCTAAGTCACGGAACTGGCAAATTGGTCGATGCTCCGCTAGCTGATTATGAACTGCCCTCTGGCCTCGTATCGCTGGAGCCTTTGAAAGATAAGCTGACGATCATTCAAGGGCTGAGTGGGAAAATGACGAGACTCGGTCATAGCGCTCACTATGGAGCCTTAGGTGGATACAAAGCTTCTCCTCATGCGCCGCCGCTCGATGCGACGATTGACGGTCACCTCTCGGAGTCGCTGCCATCGGTGTTTAATCACGTTGGTTTTAAAATGGGCGAGGGAAATCAGGGCGTCACCTTCCCTGCTATTTCTGCGAAAGGAAAGGGGCAGCAACTGCCGTTTCAGCAGAACCCGATGGCCGCTTTTGAAAATCTTTTTGGAAGTATCTTAGAAGACGGAGACCTGAAGAAAAAATACACCCGGACAGGAAATGTGCTCGACGCAATGTCAGATGACATTCGACGTCTGCAGCAATCGCTTCCATCCTCTGAAAAAGAAAAGCTCGGTCATTATTTGAACGGTTTTGAATCGCTTCGTGATCGAAGAGTCAAATTGGTTGGCATGCAGGAGTTGTTAAGGAAAAACGCGCCGGATCTAAACGATAAATATACCTCGCGTTTTAAGACGCATCATTTAGAGGCTCACTTTGATATGGCCGCTGCGTCGCTAATATGCGGACTTACCAACGTTATCACCGTGCATGCCGATGGACTTGATTCGGTGTACACAGGAATTGGTATTGGAAATAACGTTCACGCGATAGGTCATGGCGCTGGCTACGCGACCTTGACGGCTCAGGATTGCCGAAACGCAATTCGATCTTTTCATCTTGAACTGATTGCTTCCCTCGCGATGAAGCTCAATGCCGTGCCGGAGGGTAATGGTACGATGCTTGATAATACGATCATTGTTTATACGAGTGACAATGCTGCAAAACATCATTCGGTGGGTATCGACTGGCCGATGCTCGTGATTGGTAATCTTGGTGGTAAACTGAAGTCCAATGGTCGCTATTTGGCTTATCCGCATTATGGTCACGCGGATCATCGGTATACCATCTGCAACTGGTTCACGACGCTTTGTCACCTCGCAGGCATTCCTCAAGATCTGTTTGGCCAACCAGATATGGCGATTGGAAGAGTTGAGGATCAATCTGGGCCGTTAAGCGAGTTGCTCGCATGATTGGTTGGAAGAATGCGGCAGGAATTGGATTGCTTGTGGTTTCATTCGTATGCTATGCGACGGCAGTGGTTGCCGTTGATGGGTCTACTGAATCCTTATTTACCGTCGAGATGGTAGATAACTACGTTAAGCAAAAAGGATCATCGTTGTCGGACGATGACCTTAAGCGAGTTAGTGCGCAAGCTACCATTGTGGAGCTTGATCTTACCGGTTGCTCGCAGATTAGCGATCGCGGAATAGGCTCGCTTGCAGGGTTGTCTGAGCTGCGAGTGCTGCGTTTAGACGGCTGCTACCGGATCACTGTCGATGGATTGCGATCACTAACGGCACTAAAGAATTTGTCGACGCTGGATTTGAGTCAATCGCGGCTCGATCTTAAAGAAGTGTATAAAGTGTTGCAGGAAATGCCGCATCTGCGACATTTGGAAATTCGTGATGTGCGCGGTCTGGTCACCAAGGGACTAGAGGGGTTGCCAAGATTAGAGTACTTAGATTTATCGACGACTCATGGTGGAATTAGCGATGAGAATCTCAAGTCGCTTGCGTCACTTAAAGAGCTAACATATTTGAATCTCAACGGCAGTCGAAATTGGGGCGCCAATAAAACACTGACCGACCAAGGCCTGTCACATCTTGCGGGGCTGAATCAATTAGAATTCCTCGGGCTTTTTGGTCATTTTAATTTGACCGCGGAAGGATACACCAAGCTGCTCGGTGGGATGCCAAAACTTAAGAAATTGGAAATGGGGTTCAATTGGCCTCTACACGGAGAAGCGTTGTATCTACCTGAGTCGCTCGAAGATTTGAATTTGATGGAGTCGTTTCAGTTGCATGATGCTGCGGTTCTCAATTTGAAACAACATGACCGTTTGCAGCGATTGAACCTTTTTTATTGCCTTGAACTCACCGATCAGTGCCTTGACGTTGTAGCTTCGATGAAGAATCTGGAGTTCTTGCATCTTGGCTGCATCGCAGCTTTGACAGACTCAGGGTTAAAGAAGGTCGGTGATAATCATCGATTGAAGTATTTGAATATTGGCGACAATGATCATTTTACAGATGCGGGGCTTAAACATCTTGAAAAACTAAAGGATCTTGAGGAGTTGCATCTGTGGAGCCTGCCTAATCTGAATGGGGAAGGACTGGCTGTACTTCAATCCATTCCGACTGTCAGGATTTTGAATTTAGCCGATTGCGCGAATCTAACCGATAGAGCTTTAGATCACCTAAAGTCGCGTATTTCATTGACACATCTCTATCTCGATCATTGCGATAAAATCACCGACGCGGGTATTGCTAATCTTGCTGAGATGAAAGAGATGGAAGAGTTGACCCTCTCGGGGTGCTTGCTAATCACGGATCAGTCCTTAGAGGTTCTCCGTCATCTGGACTCACTTGAGTATCTAACGATCGATCATTGCCCGCTGCTAACCCGTGCAGCGATACAGAGTCTTAAGATGCATCTTCCCTCTTGTCGTATCGTTCATGATTAATGTGGATACCTGAAAACTGAGACGGTGGCTTTAAGCGTCAGCGAGATACGCTAGTAAAATTGCAGCGTGAAGCGATTAACAGCAGTGGTTAGGTGCGTTGCCAGTACCCTGTTTGCAGCGTTATGTTTAGAAACGTGTTGCTGGGAAAATAGCCTGGAACTCAGCTTACAGGGATGCATCCAGTGGATTATATGGCCTGAATGAAATTGCGATTCTTTTTCGTGAATCATCCGTGACGCAAATTTCATGTCTCTAGAGTGTTCTTCTGTCTCAATCAAATTTCGGCTCAGCTCGCACCAGCGGCCAACCTGGTAATTCGCCGTGGGCTTGCAATCCCATTACCGCGAACGCTGTGCCAATGTTAGTAAAGTATTGTTTGCTGTCCTTGGAAGGAGAGGGGGTGTACCACTTGCCATCAGAATCTTGGTGATGATTCAACCACTTCAGGGCCTTGGCAACAATCGGCGAGTCGGAGGAGTGTCCAAACTCACGAAGAACCACAAGAGACAGGCCAGTGGCGTAAGCATCCGACTGATTGAGGATCGGTGGGGTATTATCTTTTCTTTTGAAATCGCTCCAATCTGCGAGCAATTTCGCGGTAGACCATCCTCCATCTGGCAGTTGGGAGCTGGAAAGCTCCTGCATGATTGTCTCCTGCTGGTCTTTCGTCAGAATTCCTTCAAGCCGCCTCGATGCCCACAGCAGCATGATACGGTGGTGTGGGGAAGGTGCGGGAGTGGCCTTTAGGTAGGTGATGATTTTATCGATACCGGATTGGGTGTCTTCGTCTTTCGTATTTGAGGTATATGCAAGACTGGAGGTCAGTGCCGCGAGGGTCACACCGTAGTGATCATCAATTTCCATCGGTGCCCATCCGCATTTTGCCCAATCCCAGCCACCATCATCCCGCTGTGTTTCCCACATCAGTCGTAGCGATTGATGGGAGACTGTCGATAGCTTGCCGTTTGTTTGAAGATCATTAAAAACGAGACCGGTCGCTACGACGATCGTTCGGTAGTCACCT
>Ga0181563_10006185_pt1 | contig 10777 bp, 21 predicted proteins | sample 011ome_25_FD_133759 | JGI IMG/M metagenome (GOLD analysis project Ga0181563, IMG submission 133759) | Coastal salt marsh microbial communities from the Groves Creek Marsh, Skidaway Island, Georgia - 011512CT metaG (megahit assembly) | ecosystem: Environmental > Aquatic > Marine > Intertidal... | reverse complement strand
TCTGGGCGCAGTAGTGGGAAAAAGGTTAGACTCACCCCTAGCCAAGTCGCAATAGCGAAGAAATTGGGTGTGCCGCTTGAAGAATACGCGAAATACGTGAAGGAGTAAGGTAATGAGTGAACAGACAATTAATCGGACTTCTCGCGCAACACAAACTCGGGAGAAAACGGCAAGGCGTAAGCCGTGGGCTCCCCCGTCTATGTTGGATGCACCACCTGCACCGGATGGTTTTAAGCATCGTTGGATCCGGGCTGAAACCCGTGGTTTTGACGATACTAAAAACGTCAGCGCAAAAATGCGCGAAGGTTGGGAACTGGTTCGTAAGGATGAGTACCCTGACTTTGAGGCCCCGGTAATCGACTCAGGTAAATACGAAGGTGTGTTCGGAGTAGGTGGACTTATTCTTGCTCGTATACCGTTGGAAACGGTTGCAGAACGGAAAGCATATTTCGATCAACGGAATGCTGACCAGATGCAAGCTGTGGACCACGATATGATGCGCGAGAATGCTCATTCGACCATGACGATTACTAAACCTGATCGTCAATCTCGTGTAACCTTTGGCGGTCCACAAAGATAAGGGCCGCCCTGATTAGGAGAAAAAGCAAATGGCAAACCAAGATACTGCCTTTGGTCTTCGTCCTATCGGGCTTAATGGCGCAGGTGCCAACACTACTGGTGTAACTCAATATGAGATTGCAAATAACAACACAAACGCGATTTATCAGTATTCGCCAGTAATTCCTCTGGCTGCTGGTGTTATCGACATTGTTGGTAATGCAAACGGTGGTACAGTTCCTGCCCTTGGTGTCCTGATGGGTGTTGAGTACGTAGATAGCTCTTCCAAAAAGACTGTCTTCAAAAACTACTGGCCCGGTTCAAACAACGTAAGCGTTGACACAAATTTCCCTGTCAAAGCTTTTGTTGCTGACAACCCAAATCAGTTGTTCATGGTAGCCGCAGATGGTAGCTCAACTGACCGTGCAACTGCACTGTCAAACATTTTTGCTAACGCATCTTTGGCAACTGCAACTTCCGGTTCTACTGCAACCGGTCGTTCCTCTGCTGAACTAGACATTTCCACAGTTGCTACTACAGCAACCCTGTTCATGCGTGTCGTAGGTCTTACTGGCGATGATGCCAACCTCGACTACGATGCCGCAGGTGTGAACTATGTAGTTCGGTTCAACTTCCACCACAACGCGCCGGTTGCAGCTTCGGCTTCGCAAACGACTTCGTTGTCTACTGGCATTTAAGGAGGGAATAGAAAATGGCTATTTCTCGCGCACAACTAGCGAAAGAGCTTGAGCCCGGCCTAAATGCCTTGTTCGGTCTTGAGTATGATCGCTACGAAAATGAACACGCTGAAATCTTCGACGAAGAGTCATCAGATCGTGCATTTGAAGAAGAAGTGATGCTCGGGGGGTTCTCAACAGCACCAGTTAAAGGTGAAGGCGCTGCCATCAACTTTGACGATGCTCAAGAGACCTACACAGCACGGTACACACATGAAACAATCGCTCTGGCCTTCTCAATCACTGAGGAAGCTATCGAAGATAACTTGTACGACCGTCTGGCATCACGCTACACCAAGGCTCTGGCCCGCTCAATGGCCCAGACCAAGCAGATTAAAGCTGCCTCAATTCTGAACAATGCGTTCAGCACAGGTAGCCCAATCGGCGACGGTGCAGCACTGTGTTCTTCTGCACACCCATCACTCTCAGGCAACCAGCGTAACATTTTGTCAACTGCTGCTGACCTCAACGAGACTTCTCTTGAGCAGATGCTGATTGACATTGCTGGTTTGACCGATGAGCGTGGTCTGAAGATTGCAGTTCGTGGTACAAAGCTGATCATCCCGAAAGAACTGCAATTCATTGCAGAGCGGGTGCTCAACTCAAACCTTCGTCCGGGTACTGCCGACAATGACGCAAACGCAATGAAGAACATGGGTATGATCCCAGAAGGGGCAGTGGTAAACCACTTCCTGACTGATACCGATGCCTTCTTCATTAAGACAGATGCGCCAAACGGCTTTAAGTACTTCAACCGTGCACCAATCAAAACTGCAATGGAAGGTGACTTTGACACCGGTAACATGCGGTTTAAGGCCCGTGAGCGTTACAGCTTCGGCGTTTCCGATTGGCGTTGTGTCTTCGGCACAGAAGGTGCTTAATTAAACATCCTTGTTGGATTTTAAAGGGCGGCTTCACAGTCGCCCTTTTTTATTGTAAGATAACTTATCCCTGACAGCCGCATCGGGCGGCTGACATTGGCCAAGACAGGAGACTTAAATGGCTAATACGACTTTCAACGGACCAGTCCGGTCCGAAAATGGTTTTAAAACAATCATTAAAAATAGCACAACAGGCGCTCTTACTAATGAGATGACCCTGTCTACCTACACTGCAACAATTGAAATTGCTGCAACGGGGACTTCTCATAAAGAAGCCTCAATTGGCATTCCATCAAACTTTATTCCAATGGGTTGCGCGGTCACCGTGACAAGTGCTGCGGCAAATGCCGTAAACTTGGTTGATATTGGTACAGATGCGGACACAGATGGCTTTGTGGACGGCATTACTGTTGCTATCAACTCAACAGGCTTTAAGGGCTTCTTCCCATGTAACGGCGTGTTAGGTATGTCTGGTGGCGCAACAACCGCTGCTACTGAAACAGCCGATGAAGTTGAAGTTGTAATTTCGGGTACTGCTGGTGCTGGCGGAGTATTGTCTTTGAAATTCTTTGGCATCTCATCAGACTCACCAACAGCCTAATAGGAGGCTGTAATGGCTGATTCTGATGTAAAATCAAAGCGCATAACCGCAACGGGATCACTCGGTGTCGGTCCTGCGCGTATTCGTCAGATACAATTAAAAACAGCTTCTGGTACACCTCGCCTTACCGTCACGGACGGTAATGGTGGGGCTACCGTTCTAGATCTGGATTTTAACGCATCTGACACGCACTCAGTTAACATTCCGTCAAACGGGCTTCGTGTTAGCGATATATATGTATCCGCTTTTACGAACATTACCGCGGCTACGGTGTTTTTTAATTGAGGTAAAGTATGGCTCCTCGTAAAGCTACGATGCCAAAAAGGAACAAAAAAAATTTCCGCCCCACTTCTAAAGGGGCGGGAATGACTAAGGCTGGGGTAGCGGCTTACAGACGTGCAAATCCCGGATCAAAGTTAAAAACCGCTGTCACGGGTAAAGTAAAAAAGGGTTCTAAGGACGCGAAGCGTCGTGCATCATATTGTAGCCGTTCAAAAGGTCAGATGAAGATGCACAATATAAACTGTAGTAAAACGCCTAAAAAACGTATTTGCGCCGCTCGTAGAAGGTGGAAGTGCTAACATGAAAGCAGAAGACGTATTATCGTTATTAGAGAAGCACGAAGAAGAATGTAACCGTAGGTACGCGGACATTCAAAAACAGCTAGATCGCCTAGACGTAAGGCTATGGGGTATAGCATTTTTGATCATTGCCGCGGCTGTTGTTCAAAAGGTGTTCTAATGGGAAGTGCAGTAAATCTTGGAAGAGGCGCTTGTCCTGCCCCTAAAGCCGTAAAACGCGGTGTTGTGAAAATGAAAAAAGGTGGCGAGGTAAAAAGCGGAGGTAAGATCTGCCCTGAAGGCAAGGCTTGGGCTAAACGAACTTTTGACACGTACCCGTCAGCGTATGCAAACTTGGCAGCCTCAAAATACTGCAAAGACCCCAACTATGCCAAAAAGTCAAAAGGTGGCAAAAGAAAGGGCAAGTAATGGGTCAACTTAAAAAATGGTTGAAACAGGATTGGGTAAGGATTGGTTCAGATGGCTCTATCAAAGGCCCGTGCGGCACTTCAAAAGATAAACGTAACCCTGATCGTTGTCTCCCTAGATCTAAAGCTAACAGTCTTACAAAAGCTGAACGCGCTTCAACAGCACGTAAAAAGAAACGTGCAGGCGCTAAAGGAAAGACTACAGTCGCTAATACAAAAGCTGCGAAAGTAACAAAAATGGCCTCGGGGGGCGCGGTTACTCCGCCTAAACGCCCCTTTAACGGAAAGCGTGTACCGGGAACTGCTGTTGCTAGGGGGTGTGGTGTAGTGATGGCAAACCGCCGTAAGAGGACAAAAGGGTCAGTGTCGCAAGCATGACAGCGTTAGTTTTTTATGTAGATAAAGAAAAACAAATCTGCGATGAGATTATCGCATGGTCCGAGCACACACTACAAAAACCTAACCCTTTTTATAACAATTTACCGGCCTGTCCCTATGCACAAAAGGCGTGGCAAGAGAACAAAGTAGCGATACTTTTTAAGCATGAGCCGAGCTATCAAGCTTTGTATAGCACCATATCTCAATGGGAAGACGTTTTTGACCTTTGTATTATTGTGGACATGCATTTTGAAAAGGACCCTGACCGTTTTCACAATTACTTAGATGATTTAAATACTGCTATCTCAGAAGGTGTTTTTATAGAAAGAGACATGTGGGTGATGGGGTTTCATCCGCATGATGAAGCAAATGATTTTATTGATGACCAGTCCTTTATGCAGATGGTAGAAGATGAATACGCTATGATCTTTGTACAGCGCTTATCTAAATTGCAAGAAGCAGCAGACAAGATTAAAGAAAAAGGTTATTATGACAGCTACCTAGCCGAATATGACGTGGAAGCTATATTCAACAAAAGAGCCAAGCTATACAGGAGATTGCAGAATGGCGATGAAACCCCGTAAGATGATGAAAAAGGGCGGCGCAGTAAAGAAAATGCGCGGTGGTGGTATGGTTAAAAAGATGCGCGGCGGCGGCATGGTTAAAAAGATGCGCGGCGGCGGCATGGTAAAGAAGAAGTAAGATGGCCACTTCTGGCAGCACTAATTTTGAACTCGACGTAGCGGATTACGTCGAGGAAGCTTTTGAGCGTTGTGGCTTAGAGGTTCGCACCGGATATGACCTAAAGACAGCACGTAGGTCTTTGAACCTTATGCTTGCGGAATGGGCTAACCGTGGGTTGAACCAGTGGACAATTGCCCAGAGAACACAGGCCTTGACCTCTGGGACGGGCAACTATTCTCTGAACGCAGATGTTATTGATGTGCTATCTGTGGTGGTCCGTAGGAGTGGCACCGATTACGCCTTGGATCGTATGAGTCGAGACGATTACCTAACCATCCCAACAAAGACAACAACGGGACGGCCCAACCAGTTCTTCTTAGATCGTCAAATAACTCCGGAATTAAAGTTGTGGCCTGTGCCAGAAAACAGCACCGACGTAGTTGTTTACGATGCCTTAACTCGTATGGATGATGCGGACGAATACAACAACACAATGGATGTTCCCTTTCGATTATACCCGTGTCTTGCAGCCGGACTTGCTTATTATATCTCTATCAAGAGAGCTCCGAACCGTGCTCAGTTGTTGAAAGCGATGTATGAAGAGGAGTTTGAACGGGCAATGGCCGAGGACCGCGACAGGGCCTCTTTTAATGTTGTACCGCAGTACCAGTATTTTAGGACGAACTAATGTCTAGGTTTTCGTCAGGTAAAGATTCCTACGCTATATCTGACCGGTCAGGCTTCCGTTACCGGTACAAGGATATGCGCCGTGAATGGAATGGGCTTCTTGTTGGTAAAGATGAGTGGGAGCCAAAACACTCACAGCTAGACCCTTTTCGCAAAGTGTTTGATGCGGAAGCGTTGAAAGACGCTAGACCGGACAGAGACGAAAACGAAAACACCACAATTACTTTTCCTATTTTTAGCTTAACTGACGTAACTTTTATAAAAAGCCCTGTCACGGTTGGCGGGTTAGGTCAGGTAATTGTTGAAACTCTCTCTAATCCTAACATTGCTGTAACAGGAGTTAATTCTACAACCAGTGTTGGCACAGTTACCGCTGGAGTAGCAATAACCCAGACTTTTGTTGTAACAGTAGCAAATCCGGGATCCGGCAATAAGTACTATATTGATGGAGTACAACAAGATACGGTAAACTTATCAGAGGGAAGCACCTATCGTTTTGACCAATCCGATAGCAGCAACTCAGGGCATCCTCTTAGATTTTCAACAACATCGGATGGAACGCATGGCGGGGGGTCACAGTATACAACAGGTGTAACTACCAATGGAACTCCGGGATCGTCCGGGGCATATACGCAAATCACAGTTGCTGTAGGGGCACCAACACTGTATTACTATTGTACAAACCATAGTGGCATGGGCGGACAGGCAAATACACCATGAGTTATACACAAACTACATTAAAACAAGCTATCCAAGATTATGCGGAAAACGATGAAACCACGTTTGTAAATAATCTTGATAATTTTATCCGTAACGCGGAAGAGAAGATACTAAAGCTTGTAGACCTTGATTTGTTTCGCAGAAACGTGTCTGCGGTAATGACTACAGGCAATCGGTTTTTAAGTCAGCCCACCGATTATTTAGCGACCTTTTCTTTGTCGTATAACAACGGATCCGGGACAGACCACGTCTTTCTAGAGCAAAAAGACGTAAACTTTTTACAGACTTACTGGCCTACTCCGTCTACTACCGGGGCACCTAGATATTACGGCATTTTTGATGTTGATAATTTTCTTATAGCACCCACTCCGGATCAGGACTATACAGTCGAATTACATTATTACTACAGACCTGCTTCTATTACGGGGGCGGCAGGTACGTCGTGGCTTGGGGAAAACGCACCAGATGCGCTTTTATATGGCTCTTTAGTCGAGGCTTATATTTTTATGAAGGGGGATCCTAACCTCTTACAGATGTATAAGCAGCAGTTTGAAGAAGCCGCGCTTCGCCTGAAGAACTATGGCGAAGGCGTAGAAAACACCGAAGCTTACCGCGACGGGTTAGTGAGGATCCAAAAAACATGAACGTAGCAATAGTGGCGCTAGGCGGCTCGTTTTCTGAGTACGTCTTATCGCGCATAAACTCGCAGAAATTTGATGAAGTATGGGGCATAAATAGCATAGGTGCTATCTTTCACGTGGACAAAACTTTTATGATGGACCCGGCTAGCCGGTTCTTAGACGACATAAAAGCTGGAAAACAGACCGGTATTGCTCAAGAGTTTTTATTAGAGACGCCCAATAAGGGGCCTATTTATTCTTGTTGCTTAGATGAAAGAGTTCCCGAAATAGAGTTATATCCTTTAAAAGAAGTGGTATCTGATCTTGGTTATTCCTATTTTAACAACACGGTAGCCTATGCAATAGCTTATGCCATCTACAATAAAAAGGTGTCTAAGCTTCATTTGTATGGGGTTGATTTCAGCTACAAGCAGAACATAAATTTTGCCGAAGCGGGTCGAGCCTGTTGTGAGTTTTGGTGTGCTATAGCTTTGTCAAAAGGTATGCAGATAGAAATAGCTCAAACTTCGGGTTTTATGGACACAAACGTCCCCGAAAACGAAAGGCTCTACGGTTACCATCGACTAGCCGACCCTCTTGTCCAGACCATAAAAGACGGCAATCTTCTGATCATGCCCCAGTCCGAGTATATAGCTGAAAACAAAGAAGTTTTACGGCCACCGGAGCCTTTAGATGATCCGGTTCTTATTGGAAGACATGATGTTCCGGGAGTGACGTATAATGATTAGTGTTGGCACAGGTATAGACGTAGGAAGTATTGGCGTAACAACGTCCGATAATGGTGGGTTATCTTCTGATCAAATAGCTGAAATGGCGCGTAAAAAGATTGTGTATGTATCTGATGACGCGCCACCGGCCATCAAAGAGCAGGCACAAGTCTTTGCAGATAGAGTAGAAGACGTTGTGCGCTTTTACATAGACTTGGCTAAACGCGAGGAGCGTGGTACTATATGCCAGACTTTGCGTAAAGCTGGTCACAACGACATTGCTGATTTTATTAGGAGACTATAATGGCAATCACCCAAGCAATGTGTACCTCATTTAAGTCACAACTCCTAACGGGTACACATAATTTTACGAATTCATCCGGCAACACTTTCAAGCTTGCTTTGTATGCAATTGGTGGTGGCGGTAAGTCAGGCACAACCGCAACACTGGGTGCTACAACAACTGCTTTTACCACCACAGGCGAGGTAGCTAACAGCGGTTCCTACAGTTCAGGTGGTGGCACGTTGACAAACGTAACCCCAAGCACGAGTGGCACAACAGCTATTACAGACTTTGCTGATTTGAGCTTCACCACAGCTACCATTACCGCTCGTGGCGCTCTGATCTACAATAGCTCTGCTACAAATGCGGCGGTAGCTGTTTTGGATTTTGGTTCAGATAAAACAGCGACATCCGGCACATTTACCATCCAGTTTCCAACAGCGGACGCTTCAAACGCTATTATCCGCATAGCCTAACGGAGTAAGCCGTGGCTAACATTACGGGATGGGGCAGAGGCACTTGGGGCGAAGGTGCTTGGAATGAAGCCGTTCCCGTTACTGTTACGGGGGTTTCAGCTACGGGTAATGCGGGAACCCCTTTAGCTGGAGGTGGTAGCTTAGTAGGACCCGTTGGTGCAGTAGGCACTATTGGGTTTGGTGACGAACAGGTCACCGCTACCGCTAATGTGTTTCCAACAGGTGTTAGCTCTACAGGAGCAGTTGGCGATGTTGTCGCTCCCGCTGCGGCTATACTTACGGGTCAAGCCGCTACAGGAGCAGTTGGCGATGCGTCTGTTGAGGCTAACGTCGTTGTTTCAGTTACCGGCCCGGCGCTTACTCTTAGTTCCGGGAATGTTGTTCTGGAGTCCGCATATGGCGTTACAGGATTGTCAGCAAGCGGAAATATTGGTATTGTCTTTATCTGGGGTCAGATAACCATAACGCCTGATCAGCAGGCTAACTGGTCTGATATTACCCCTTCTGGTGCGGGGCCGTGGTCCGACATAGTCCCAAATCAGTCGGCTGATTGGAAAGAGGTTGCGTAAATGGCTAGTTCATACACCACTAGAACAGGCATAGAAAAACCAGCTACTGGCGAACAGTCAGGAACTTGGGGTGATACCACTAACCTAAATTTTGATATTATTGACACCGCATTAAACGGTGTCGTGACGCTTAGTCTTAGTGGCACAAGCTCAAATCTGACCACAACAGATGGCACCGTTTCTGACGGTATGAACAAAATGATTATTTGTTCTGGCTCTCCATCTGGCACTCATACAATCACAGTAACACCAAATACCGCAGAAAAGTTCTACTTTGTTACCAATAGCTCGGGTGAGTCCGTTATATTCTCTCAGGGTTCTGGGGCCAATGTAACCGTTGCAAATGGCGAAAGCCGTATTATTCATTGCGATGGTGCTGGCTCTGGCGCGGCGGTAACAGATTTTACCTCGACTATGGTAGCAAGCACCACTTTCATCAATAATATTGCGTCAGGTGACGCCACCGCTTTGGCAATCGCGTTAGGATAAGGATATGGCAAATACATTTAAAGTTGTAACAAAAGCTGGTGTCACCACACTTGATGACATCTACACGGTGGCGGCTTCGACAACCACTGTTATTCTGGGTGTTGTCCTTGGCAACACAACCACAAGTCAAACCACAGCAACGGTTACACTGTCATCTGATACAGCAAACCGCGCAGGTAACAACAACGAGGCCAACCAAGATGTCGAGCTTATTACCAATGCCCCGATCCCGGCTGGATCTTCGCTGGAATTGCTTGCGGGTAACAAGGTGGTAATGGAAGCAACTGATGTGTTAAAGGTTTCAGCAGCTAATGCAACTGATGTAACGCTGTCAATTATGGAGATCACCTAATGCCGTATCTGGGTAATCCTCTCGCATTTGCTTACAGCGCGGTAAGCTATCAGGATTTTACTGGTGGCACTGGAACCAGTTTTACCCTGAACAACTCTGTGTTAAATTCCAACGAGTTGGAAGTCTTTGTTAACAATGTGCGTCAAGAGCCTTCTGTAGCTTACACAGCCAGCGGAACAACGCTGACCATGACAGGCAGCATATCCGCATCAGACGATTTTTACGTTGTCTATCAGGGCATGGCAAAGCAGACCGTCACCCCGGCGGCAAGCACTAACTTGTCAATTACAGACTTGACCTTGAGCGGAGAGCTTTCTCTAGCTAAAGCTGTTCAAGGCACAACGCTTACCGACACCACAAACACAGGTAACGTCACGCTTGATTTTGACACTTACCAAAACTTTGTGTTGACTCTTACAGGTAATGTTACCTTGGTAAACCCAACTACAGAAGCTGTAGGTCAGGTTGGATCAATTATCTTTATTCAAGACAGCACGGGCAGTCGCACCTTATCACTAGGCACCGACTACGAGTCTGTCGGTGGATCTGGTATCACCCTATCAACTGCGGCTAGCACAACCGACATGGTTCCCTATGTTGTAGTCGCATCTAACCGTATCTTGCTTGGTACGCCGCAACTGGCGTTCAGCTAGGAGGCAGCATGTCAGGTCCTTTTGGCTCAAGTCCATGGGGTTACAACCCAAGCACAGGCTTCTACGACTACAGTATTGACCAGTCTCTGCGCTTTAATGATGACGATAGTGCAAAATTAACTCGTACACCTTCTTCTGCTGGTAATAGAGCAACTTGGACTTGGAGTGCGTGGGTAAAAAGGTCTGGCTTAGGCACCAATCAACAATTATTTTGCTCTACTGCCGGAGATTACAATTTACGATTTAACACTGACGATACAATAATATTCGAGGGTGCTTTTGGGACAAACACTAGCGCTGCCGTTTTCAGAGATGTTTCAGCTTTTTATAATATTGTTGCAGTTCATGACACCACAGAAAGCACTTCTTCCGA
>Ga0181563_10006182_pt1 | contig 10780 bp, 17 predicted proteins | sample 011ome_25_FD_133759 | JGI IMG/M metagenome (GOLD analysis project Ga0181563, IMG submission 133759) | Coastal salt marsh microbial communities from the Groves Creek Marsh, Skidaway Island, Georgia - 011512CT metaG (megahit assembly) | ecosystem: Environmental > Aquatic > Marine > Intertidal... | reverse complement strand
GCCACCTTCTTTGAAGATAAAGGCACCACCGCTTGCGTCTAATGCAACGTCTGCTGTGCCTTCAGCACGAATTTTTAGGATGTCTGTGCCGTTCTTACCAACACGAACAACATCACCATTAGTACCATTGTTGTCAAATAGTGCCGCTGTAGTGCCTCCAGTTGCGTCTACATGCAAAGGTTGTGATGGACTAGTACCAATACCAACCCGTCCGCTTGAGTCGATGCGCATGGCTTCTGTTTGCGATGAAATATCAGCATTTCCAGTCGTAAACGTAATGCCGTCATAACCACCAAGATTTAAGAAATTACCTGTCCCTGCATAAGCTCCAGCCGCTCCACGCCAAATGCCTGCGTTAGCTCCAGTAGAAGCAATGTCTCCTAATGAAAGTAGACCACGACCATTGTCATCCCCTAGTTTTGCATTACCATCAACTTGTAATGTAGTAGAAGATTTAAGGGTTACTGGACTGCTAGTGCCAATACCGACGTTGCCGCCATCCAAAATCCTCATGGCTTCTGTAGAGCCTTGAACAAATATAGTGTCTTGCGGTGTTGTTATCTTAAAGTCACGACCACCGTTTTCTACGTTTAATTCTGTAGCCGCAAAGCCGTTGTCGGTGTCTTCTATTTTGATATTAGCGGCACCCGTGCTTGCAACGTGTAGTAATCCAGACGGGCTGGTAGTACCAATACCCAAAGACTCCGCAGAACTATCCCAGAAGAACTTCGCAGTCGTCCCCGTATCCTCATACAGCGACACATCTCCGTTGTTGGCAAAGTTAGCGGCTAGTTTGTGGGCCGTTGCACCATCAACATAAATTCTTACGTCATCGCCAGCACGTAAATCTAGCTTATCTCCTGTTCCTGCACCCGCAGAAACCTGCATATTCTGACCAGTATCGCCTTGTATGTTTCCATCAAGGTTCAAACCATCAGCAGTCACAGTGCCCGTTACGTCGATGCCTGTGGAGGTGGTGGAAAATTTTTCATTGTCATCGTAGTAAAGTTCAACGCCCAAGTTTTCTCTAAATCGAGCGTAAGTTTCTCCAGCAACGCTTCTCAAGAAAATGTCATCGCTTGCTTCAATCCTTAAATCACCAGTTCCGTTATCTCTAATAATACTGTGAGTACCACTGTGGAAAATCTGTAGGTCGCTGCCAGCACCAAAGATAGCCTTGGAGTCATCCGCAAAGGTGATGTCATCGCCAGTGCCTACAGCAATGTCTGTGCCGCCAGTAGCGTTACCCGCAGTCAAAACTTCCGCCAGCGTATCCGTCACACCGGGGTCAACCCCAGCCATAGCGTCAACTACCGCAGCGCCAGAGCCTGCGCCATCCAAATAAACAATCGCAGTTTTGCCCGTCGCAATCGTTACATTCGCGCCAGAGCCTTGGCTGATCGCAATAGATTGCGAACCAGAGGTTGCGTTCTCAATAAACATAACGCGAGAAACGGTGTTTGGCGCAATGGTAAGCGTTCTAGTAGCCGTCAGACTGACTGCGGATGTGACCTTGAAATACATGGCGCGAGCGGGATCAGAAACACCGTCAGCTACTGTAGTCGTAGCGTCTGCATCCGAACCAAAAGACTGTTCAGTCGCGTATCCAAGGGCTTCACCAATCAACTCAAGGTTAGTGTTCGTACTAGTTCCCCAAGTACCTGATTCATCGCCGGTAGATATTTCTTTTAGGCGTAGATCATTAACGTAAGTTGCCATTTTTAAGCTACCTCATCCCAATTAGGAGTTTGACTGTCGCTAACAGCAGTCCAACTCGGTGTCTGTGTATCTGTAATCGCCGTCCAACTTAGCGATTGTGTATCTGTAACGGCAGTCCAACTCGGTGTTTGTCCATCGCTTATAACGCCCCAGTTAGGGGTTTGAGCGTCATTTACTAGCCCCCAAACATTAAAATACCCTATCTCCGCTGTCGCAGATACTCCCGTAACACTAACAACAGCGCCACCAACAACAACTACATTACCAACCGCTCCAGTGCCTTCGACCCCCGTTGGAACAATCGTTTGGCCCAACCCAATAGTGACTGTGCCGACTGCTGAAGTACTTGCCACACCTGTAACAGCAAATACCGCATCTCCTGTCGCAGTAACGGTGCCAACTGCCCCTGTACCTGCAATTCCAGTGACTGAAACATTCGCATCAGCACTGACTGTAGCTGTTCCAACAGCTGAAGTACCTGCAATTCCAGTGACTGAAACATTCGCATCTGCGCTGACCGTAACTGTACCAACCGCTCCAGTGCCAGAAATGCCAGTAACACTAACATTCGCATCTGACGATACAGTAACCGTTCCGATAGCTCCCGTTCCTGCCACTCCCGTAAGAGAAACAGTGACACCCGTTCCTTCGATGACCGTGACTGTACCGACTGCCCCTGTTGCAGAAACACCTGTAACAGAAACATTCGCATCCGCAGAAACTGTAACGGAACCGACCGCCCCAGCAGCTGCAACACCTGTAACCTCAACAGGAGTTGCTTGACCCCACGGGCCTTCGCCCCAAGTGCCTCTGCCCCACCCATTAAGATCAGCCACATATTACTCGCTATGCGATACGAATAATGGCGTTAGATGCATCTGCTGTAGGGAATTGAATAGTAAAATCCCCTGAGCTAGATGTTTTATCCGCGCCAAAATCTAAAGCACAAACAGACGGATCACCTGACGCACTATCATTAAATATCAGTGCGCCTCTTGCAGTAATACTACTTGAGCTAAACGTCAAATCATCAAAATCGGTAAACGCTGTGGTTCCGGATGTCGTTGGATCTACACGAGTTAGCGCCGCACCTTTGGCGGTATATCCGGTGCCAGATACCTCATTTGTAGCAGAATACGCCGTGGTGCTTGCGTCTAGTGTCGCAGAGCTTGTGTACAACGCTAAGTTGAACGTACTGCCGCCAGAGTTCTTAAAGTTGTGTACTGCTTCCATAAGTTCTTTTTTGAAAGAAGTGCACATTGCAGTCGTAATCGCCATTATAGACTCCTAATTATGTCTGCCATGTCTTTATGGCCCTGACGTTCTAATTCAGCAATTAAAGTTGTTCTATCACTTTTAATTGCCTCTTGTATGCAGTGTAGCGCCGTAGCCTTAACTGCCTCCTTAAATGCTTGCGCTTGCTGCGCTATTGCAGGGTGGCAACTGCTACCTACGCTTACGATACGGTCTGCCGCAGATTGTGCCCAGAACGCAGGATCGTGTCCACCATCCACCGTGGTGGTCACGAGTACATTTCCTATTTCCATTTGTGGCGCTTCAATCAGCATGTTTTATCTTATCCCTTAGCAATATCGTATCGGTATTCATCTCTTGAACCATAGCCCTGACCTAAGTTTTTAAGACCGTTAACCGCTTGTACAAAACGCTGTTCATATTGCGCAACTTCTTCAGGAACTTTTAAAAAAGTAGCTGCTTCAACTAAAGTGCCGTATAGCATCGCATCGGGAGCATTATCAGAAAGCCATGTCGTTTCTGAACCTGAAGTCGTTGTTAGCGAAGCGGGGCGATATTTATAATGTAGCTCAAATGAATAACCTTGATCTGGAGTAGGCGCTAACATGAACGAATTGTCGTCAAATAAAGCGTAATACTTAGGAACCCCTGTTGTCGCGGGATTAGGAGTATAATCTCTAATAAAAGAAACGTGCTTATATAGTAGATAACTGTATACGTTGCTAGAAATCACAGCCAAGCTGTAAGGTGCTAGAAAATCATCCGGCGTACTTAAATAGGTATTACTCGCAGAAGCAGAACCTGTTACGTTTTTTCTAAAGACTGGCAGCTCTACTGCCTTTAAAATTCGTTCTTCAGCCTCTTTAATAAACGTATCTAAATCAGAAACAAAAGTTGTTTCTGCAGTTTCACAGTAATCCTGTACGGTAGATTTTAAAGTCGCTAACGTAAAACTCATGTTGTTTCTACCTCAACTTGTCCAACGCCGCCTGTTGCAAAAACACCTTCAAACTTAGTACCTATTGGGTCAACTATCGCTAAAGGTTGTCCCCCAACATTTACTCCGCTGACTGTAGTATTACTAGGCCCAGTTGTAGAAACTCGTCCTAATTCAGACTGCGGTAACGGTACTTCAGGTCTTGCTTGTCTCAGGGCTTGCGGATCAGTTAGATGGTGTGGCGGATCTAACTGTGGATGTTTAGGCTCATAACACTCTGAACAAACTTTAAACCCTGTCCACTCCATACGCAGATCAAGGTACTTATACCTAAAACCACAGCGATCACAAACAGCGTGTGAATACTTCCCTACCGCAAAAGCCATTAGAGATATGTCCGTCTAGGAACCAACCGTAATGAACTATCGTCATCGTACTTAATTGCGTTAACTAAATTCTGCTCATACAACGGCTGCAATAATCCTGCTTTTTCAGGGTTCTTTTTCAACGCTAGATTAAAAGCTAATCCTGTGGTTAAACACGGAAGAAAACGACTAGGTAAGTCAACATCGTCTACGGAAGCAGAAATATCTTGGATACGCTTCCAACGATAAGAAACAAACTTATCCGTAGAGTTTTCAGGAGCAGGCCAAACATATAGTTTGGGAGTTATAGTTCTCTCAACATAGTATTGAGTAACTCTTGCTTGAGTCTCTTTATTTGGTATATCTAGATAATCCCCGCGATTTATACGGTCTATTTGAAAATCTGTTTGTATACCATTAGTCGTTCTTCGAATTACTGCATCTAGCACATCAATGTCGTACTGATTTAAGTCGTAAGTAGTTGTCCCTTTAACTAAGTCAAGAGAAACCTGCTCTACTTCCCAAATCTGAATACCTCGGTTAGACCAGTCTGCGAACATAATATTCATAGACCGTCTAGCCGTTACTCCGTCATATCCGGTACGGTATTCAAGACCTGCTAGTTCGTATGCTTCTTCGATAGCATCGGCTGCAGTTAAAGTAAACGTCCTAGTCCCAGAGGTCGCCATTATCCGTAATTCTTTATTAAGTTAAGAACAATAACGTAAGTGTCGTTTGACGCAGCACCTAACGTAGTTAAGTTAATGTCGCCATTTTTACCACTGCCTGCCGTATTGTATAACCCTCCAAACTCGCTAAAGTCCATGTGGCCATTACTTGCTTCGGCTAAAGCTAAAGCAATTGTGTCCGTCGATGCATTCCACAGAAGCTGTACTTGAGTAAACCCTGTTATGGAATGTGTTACTTTTTCAATTCGAACACTTGAACATGCTGTGCCGTCTGCTCTCGCAGTCAAACTACTAACGTCTACTTTTGTAACTGCTGCTTCGCCAGTGCCGTCACTAAGGTTTGTTATTTGTATAACAGCCCTATGAGTACCGTCACTTAAAACAGTTGTACTAACTGCATCTGCCATATCTTATCTCCTATAAGGGGAAGAACCCTTCCCCCTAATATAATCGTTATAACTCTTATGCGTCAGCAAAAGGCGTAACAATCGTTCCGGAGCCAAGCAATAAAGTATTGTGTACGAGATAGGTCGCAGCATCAATCGCCGTTACCTGAATGACGCTGCCGACTAAACCGCCCTTAGTTGAGCCGTTGAACGTCATTACGTCATTGTCAGCACCGGGGAAGAAGGCTTTCTTCGCGCCATCGTCCACAGCAACCATTGCTGCACCCTTAAACTTGTCGGTGCCATCGGTCTTGATGTCCAAGTCAGTTGCAGCGGTCTCAATGTAGAAGAAAAAAGACGCACCTACATTATTAGCTTGATCAGGAGACGTAGGATCAGTTGGAGCAGTAGTAACAATCGAAGGAAGTGTAAACTTTCCATCCGCATCGTTGCACAACAGAATTTTACCTGCGTGAGCTGCAACAGTTAGCGAAGTGTCTGCAGTTAGGCTAACAGTAGTGTTAACGCCTGCATTTATAAAACCCGCCAAAGATTTGATCGGGCCAGCAAAAGTGGTCTGTGCCATTGTAATTACCTCTTACGAAAGGATTCGCCTTAGAGTCTTCGTAACGTCCGTCTGAGTCGGTCGCTAAGGCTGTTTTTCTCAGATAGTGGGTTTATACAGGAGAAAAAGAAAAGGGGCAACTAGTGCCCCTTTCTTTTGCGATATTACGCAGCTCCAGGAGAGCCGAAAATACCACGCCAGTCACTAAAGCCAAAGCTGTAGCGTTCTCTGGCCTTATAGCGAACATTTCCGGTTTCAAAGTCACCTTCCATATTCGTAGAGACAGGAGATCGCACAAAGTGCTTGAGACCATTAGGCACGTCAGTCTTCAGGAAGAAGGCATCAGTATCTGTTAGATAATGATTGACCGTATATCCTTCAGGAACCATACCCATGTTACGCAGTGCGTTAATATCGTTATCCGCAGTGCCTACTCGTCCTGGAGTTTCCAGTAGACGATCTGCAACGAATTGCAGAGCAGATGGGATAATCAACTTACGAGCCTGAGCATTGATCTTTAGACCACGCTCATCTTCGAAAGCTGCGATATCAATCAACGATTGCTCTAACGAAGTTTCGTTCAAGTCTGCAGCAGTTGACAGTTCGTTGCGTTGGTCTTGATTGCCCACGGTGGGGTGATCAGTTGCACAAAGCTCTTTACCGTCTCCACCAACAAATGAACTGTTAAACGCATTGTTCAATACGTTCGCAGCTTTAATTTGCTTCGTCTGCATCATAGAACGAGCTAGTGCTCGTGTATAACGAGAAGACAGGGTGTCGTACAGATTATCTTCAATTGCTTCTTCAGTCAAAGAAAACGCCAAAGCGACAGTTTCGTGAGTGTAGCGAGCAGTGAAAGATTCTTGTGCGGTATCGTAAGATACTGCAGAACCTTCAAATTTCACAGGTGCCTCACCAAAACCACTAAGCATTACTTCCTCTTCGAAAGCTCGTTCAGAAGTCTCCGTATCGAAGATTTCTTCATGCTCAGGTGCATAGCGTTCATACTCTAAACCGAAGAGAGCGTGAAGGCCAGGAACAAGCTCTTTTACGAGTTGCGCTCTTGAAATAGCCATTAGTTACTCTCCTATACCGCAAATACGTTAGTTGGGAACGTAAAGTATCCACGAGCGTTAGCACCAATGGTGTTGCTCGGAGAATCTACGAACCTGTTTAACAACGCGATGCCGCTGCTGGTTGTCGCTGTTACACCTTCTTTGGATCGTCCATTGTTGGTGCTGCCAGCGGTAGTGCTGATAGTATATTTACTACCGATGAAACTTACAGCAGGAGTACCTGCAGTAAATTGTGCCTCATACACGATCGCTGGATCGGTATAGACATACGCTTCCACGTCAGCACCACCTAGTGTAACTACGTCTGCTGTCCACATGTTTGCGAATGTCGGCGTACCATCGGTTGCCGTGTAATAAACGCCAGCAAATACTCCGCAAGGAGTGCCTGTGGCGGTGCCTTGGATTACATACCCAGAAGAAAGGTTAACTACGTCACCATTAAAAATGGAGGCGTTAGTACCACTTGCAATACGCAACTTCTGAGGACGAATCACACCACCATATAGGTGGTAGGCTGGGGTGAACCCGTTAGGGGCGTCAATATTAGCCATGATTTAATCCTCTAAGGAAAATGATGAAATTAATCAGCAGCCGGTTCTCGACTACCAAACTCAACTTTTGAGTCCCTTCGAATATCGCTTTGTCTAAGCGGCATACGAGGGTCACTATCTCGCAAAAGATCATTGTCAACACCGTGAAGCTGATCTGCCGTCTTTCCTCGGAAATATGCATTTCTTTCATCAACGGTTTCGTCAGGAATCTTTGCAAGAATTAAGCCACCAACACCAATCACGCCAGCGTGCTTCCCTTCGTCAATCGTAGGAGCGTCGAAGTCAGGATAGTCTTCTGCTCTTACTGGCTCGAATCCTTCACGAATACGCTTAGACATATTCGCTCGGTCATCGTGCCCACGAACTTCTGCACGAACCCATCTATGCTTATAGCCAGCTGGGGCTTGAGGGGCGTCCAACATTGAAGGTGGTTGCCAAGGTTTACGGCGAGCTGTTTTTGCTCGAGTTTCAGCAGATCTGGAGGTACGATCTGTCATTTTCATCTCCTATACAAACTTTGCGTACTCTTCTAGAGGCACACCTATTCTTTTAGCAATAGCTATCTGTGAAGGTGTGAGTTTCACACTGCGTGCTCCTTTCTTTACAGAACCAGCACCACGGCTGGCACCTGCTACAGAAGATTGCACGTTTTTCGTCTCATCGGCGAACTTTTGTGGAAAGAGATCTCTCATTTCCGCATCTACCCGTTGGTAATAATGCTTGGAACTAGGAGGTACTCCTTCCTTAATTAATTTTTGATGAATGCCCATAGCAGCATACGTCATGCCTTCGTCTTCACCAAACCAGCTATTCTTTTCTGCCCATGCTTCCGCACTTGCATCTGGAGCAGCCGGTTGTATATTCCGTTGCGGCATTTGCGGCGGGTATGTTAGCTGGTCAGAAGTTTGCACTTGTTTAGGTGCGTTTTTCTGTCGTGCTACTAATCTTTGGGCATTTTGCGCTTCGTAAGAAGTTTTAGCAACCGCTTCTGTAGCTAATGCAATAGCTTCAGCGTCGCCAAGCTCTTGAGCTTCTTTAAGTGCTCTACGCGCCCGTTCCTTATCCAACTCAATCCGCTGAGTATATTCATTGACTAAAGTAGAGTCAGAAGACTGTAACTTAGTTTGAAGTTCGTTGTTTTGCTCAGAAATCTTCTTGGCAAACTCAATCGCTTCTTCTCGCTGACGTTCGGCTTCTCGCATGCGATAAGTTAGTTTATCGATGCGTTTTTTAACACCGTCACTGTATTCTTCTAATTCATCAGAATTAGAAGCAGCTTCTTCTGGGGCAGACATATCAAAGTCTTGCGCAGGCTCCTGCGAAACATCCCCCTCTCTAGGATCAACTTCCTCTTCAGGAAGGATTAGTTCAATATCTTGAGACTCAGCCATTTCATATCACCTTATTGCAGAATATCTTCTGGATTATTTACAACAGCTAAAATTTCATCATCGTTCAAAAGACGCATATCACCTCCATCGATGTTAAATCTAGCTCCTGCATAGCGACCAAAAATTACCCAATCACCTTCTTCACACCAAGGGCCATCTGGAAATTTATCTGGGTCGGAATAAGCATCTGGGCCTTTTCTTACAACAAGCCCAACTACGGTAGCTATCCGCTCTTTATCAAGAGTTTGTTTAGCTAACATAATGCCGCCTTTTGTTTTCTCCGGAGGAGTAAACGGCAGAATCAGCAAACGATACCCCGTAGGGTTCGGCAACTTATCTGCATGAGTTTCATAATTTTCGGAGGTTATGCCCTCTTTAACAGGTTCTATAGGCGTATCAGAACCAAAATTAAGAACTCGTTCAGGGGTAGCACCTATGCTACTTAGGTCAATTTCCTCAGTCGTCTTCGACATCTTCCATCCTTCCATGCAGGGCAGTTATTTCTTGTTCAGCGAAATTAAGCCCTGAAATTTCACCAACAATACGTTGGTACTGAACAAAGTCTTGTGCGCCACCAGTGGCGAGTGTCTGCGTGAGATCCTCTTGTCTCTCACGCAGCTTGCGGAGTAAAAACTCCGAATATTTTATAAAATCCATTAGTTGATGTAGCTAGTAAAATCCAATCCCTTGGTTGCTGCACCAGTGCCTTTTGTCCTTACTTTCTTTCCAGGAAGATCAATCGTTTTTTGATCCAACATAGTCGCTTTCGCAAAACCTTCATTAGAAGGTTCTGGAATAGAGGGCATAACCCCAGCTTTTTGAGTTTTAGGAGACGGATACGGAAGTTCCGTAGATCTAAAATTTCTCACTTCTTCTTGCCTCCAGTTTTACCGCCGCGCTTCATTCTCATCGGCATTTTCTTAGCGGTCTTTCCGCCCCTGCCCATTTTCTTAGGCATCTTTTTGTTCTTTTTGTATCCTGGCATTTTAATCTCCTTCGGCGTACAAGTTATTAAACGTAATATTCGGATCCATGTAGCTGTCGTCAATCTCCGCACTATGCACGTGTTGACTAGGATAAAAGTCCGGTGCTCCTGAACCTGTCTCCCATAACGCAGGATTAGTCGCTCTTACACGATTGTTAGGCAGTGCTACAATATTGCCCGTCCATTTCCCCGCATCAGTAAGCTGAATGACATGACTCTGCTTATGTTGAGCAGGATCATCAGCTATATCGTTCCCTGTATAATCAACAGTGAACAAATACCTTCCTGTATGAAACTCGTTATCTATCTTACACAGCCAAGGGCTAGAAGATACGCGATCCATAACAATAACCTCATGGTCTCGGGAACTACAATCCCAAGGTTGCGCTAGATGAGTTGCCATCGCTTCAGGCATCTCATCAATAAGAGCGTCCCCAACTAAGGCGGTAATAGGCATCCTAGCCCACATCGCTCCACCATGAAGATTTTCAGAATCTTCTTCCTTATCAAATTCGTATCCTGTGAATACGACTTGAAAGGATAAACATCTATCAGGGATGGTATTTACCGCAATCGCTATCGCGTGTAAATACTCTCCGTAATAATCTAAATGATTGTGCGTATACTCTTTTCTAACCCAGCAATTAAAATGAGGGATATTACTTATTAAATGAGGCAATTAATCCTTTTCCTGTGACTCCCGAACAATCTTTGCAATCTCAGTTAGATTAGAGTCTACTTCTCTATCGTCGCGCATCTCTGCTTGCTGTAGTTCAGAGGCTACTCGGATATCCGTTTGCTGTTCTTGAGATTCAATACGCTCTCTTTCCAACTGCGCTTTACGCTCGGATTCCCTATCACG
>Ga0181563_10006179_pt1 | contig 10782 bp, 6 predicted proteins | sample 011ome_25_FD_133759 | JGI IMG/M metagenome (GOLD analysis project Ga0181563, IMG submission 133759) | Coastal salt marsh microbial communities from the Groves Creek Marsh, Skidaway Island, Georgia - 011512CT metaG (megahit assembly) | ecosystem: Environmental > Aquatic > Marine > Intertidal zone... | reverse complement strand
TGCGTGTGTGTGTGTGTGTGTGTGTGTGTGTGTGTGTACGCTTTGTAATATGAAGAAAACAAGAGAGAGAGGAGAGATGCGCTGAAATAATACCTGAAACGCTACCCGTACTGCTTTTTGTTTCTGTTTTTTAATACTGAAACGCTTAAACGCTTTTTTTTTCGTTGAGTTGCAGATTTTCTCCACTCGTTCGAAGCGCGCTTTCTACGCAATCATTACGCATCAGAAACCGTATAATGGTGGCCATCGCCTCTCTCTCCGCGGGAACTCTCAAATTCCGCAAGTTTCCCCCATCCGTCGAGCTGAAAAACCCAAGCCCGTCCGAGTTTAATCCGCACATTGCCGTCGCGCTCGGGACGAGCGAAGGCCATCTGGTCCCAATCATGCGAGTTGAACTACCGGACGGTAAAATTCTCGAACCGGATGCTCGTCGCAACTTGGAGATGCTCGAAGAGTTTGAAATTCGAAATCCGAGCGAATATTTGCACTTTGAAGTCATAGACGTGGAGAGAACGAAAGAGGATAAGGAGAACATCATCGGAGGAGAAAAAGGAAAAGTCCAACAGACAGAAAATCCGAAATACGTGGTGATCGCGAGCACGTCGATTGCAGTTTCGCACATGTTGGAAGATAATTGGTCGCATAAGTTATACGGGCACTGCTATAAATTCATCGAACTGGCGTCTCCAGATGGCAAAGAGCAAAACGTGTGCACGATGAAGCTGCAGATGGATTACAAAGTCGTTTCCGAAGACTAATTGGAATTCTAAGTTGTTGCGCAAAAATACAAGCGTGATGTTGTTACAAAATATTTATCTAAACTGGGAAATCTAATCAACGTCTCTTCCGTTTCTTCTTTTTCCCACCTTCCGTGGAAACGTCTGGCGCAGACAGACCGTCCGGTCCACCTCTCTTCTTCTTCTTCTTCAAATTCGAAAGCGGGTTCGGTCCTTTCGTCTTCTTCATCTTAAACCTCACGTTCGTCTTTACGTCGTACATGCTCCTCGTCAAAGCCTCTCCGTTCCCCGCTTTGCTCAACATGTCAATCTCTCTCTCCGAAACGCCCTCGTTTCGTTCCTTCTGTCCCGCAAACCCGCTCTCACTATCCGCATCTACCGGTGGTTCCATCTGTAACCCGCTCACGTGGCAAAAGATGATTGGCACTTTCGCGCTCGCTTTTCGCAGTTGTTTCTTCAAATCGCCGTCTTGCGTGCAGACGATGAATCGCTCTCGATTGTCCTCTTTACACGCGTGGACGATGCTCTCTTTAACGTTTTCTATGTGCGCCGCGCTCTTCTCTCCGCCACCGTTATTGCTTCCTAAATTCTCTTCGTTGCCTAACAACAACTTTTGCGTTTGATTCGCGGCTTCTTGAAACTCTTTTCCCAGCGACTCCAGCTCTTTCCTCACCGCTCGCGTGGTGAATATTTTGCATTCGGTCGGCGAACAGGAGAGGAATTTGCACACGTGATGCGCGGCGGAGTCGTCGAGTTTACGACCGACGCACGCGCTGACAAAGTTCCCGTCGAGCAAGATTTTGTACGGCTCGCGGAACCCGTGCACGGTGCGGTAGTATCGGAGGTATTTTCGGACTTTGGTTTTGCGTTTGACTCTCATTTTTTATTAATAATAGGAAATAGAGGTTCGCGGCGTTGCTGTTGTGACGGCGCGTTATTTATGATGCTTCTCGTACGTAAAAAAGTACGCTCGTTAAAACAATAAAATCACAGCTCTCTCTTCCGCTAAATAATACTTACATATATAATGCTATGAACTTTAAGCGACTCGACCTCTTTTCTCTTCAAAGGCGTCGTCGTTCCAACCGTTTTTATTTGTTTCCATCCTCTCGCTGTTGTTGTTTCCCTTGTTCATTTTGTTGCTGTTGCTGCTGCTGTTCGGAAGCCTCGTCGGAGGACGGTTTCACTTGTACGCCGGCGGCGGAGTAGCAGTTGAACACGTGTTTTCCGACGACTGGTTTCTTAGCCAAGGTGCTCTCTTCCGCGAGAACTTCGTCGACAGTCGATTCGAGACCGAGAGAGGAGCGCGCTTCTAAATCGGCTTGTTGTTGTTCTTGCTCTTTGGCGCCGCAGATGACTCCTCCTAACCAGTTTTCTAAGCTCTCCTTCGGCGCGTTCATGTCTGAACTCAAAATGAAATCGAAAATCTTGTTCACAAACTGGGCCGAGACGATATATGCGTTCGCATTGGTCGCATCTTGTGTGCCTTGCCACTTCCGGATTTCAATGACGTTGCCACTCGAGTCTGGAAAGGTCTCAAATATTGGGTCTTTCGTCCCTAAATTCCCCAAGAACATGATGTCGAAGTCGTTCGACGCGTGCGCTGAGATGACTCGAATCGCTTCCATGGGAATGGCGAGATTAGACGTGTCTAACAAACCATCGGCGTCCAAGATTAACGCCTTTTCGTTTTTCGCGTCTTTTGCGAGTTGCCACCGGTAAACGTGAGAGAAGAGTTTCCCTAATTCCGGAATCTTTTCGGTTTGCCACCATTTGGAGGATAATTTGCCGGTTTCTTTGTCGCGATCGACTAACGCTTCGAACCATCCCATGCCTCTTAAGTGGTTCAAGTTCCAAGCGTTCGCTGAAGTCATCTCCTTGTCGTTCTCATCCTCATCATCGAACGCAATAGTTGATTTACTGCCGATCTTTTCTAAATTACCCTCCAAACTTTCCTTTTCTTTCTTCTCCTTCTTGTACGCTTTGTACAAGACTTTCACGTCATCGGCTGTGAGCCCAAGCGGCTTCAAGCTTTCGATGCTTTCGGGGGATTCTTCGATCGGGTTACCGAGCGTCGGTTCTCTTTCGTCGCCGAGCGAGGGGAGTTTCTTTTCCACTGTCCTTTTTTTCGCACCGATTCGAGTGCCTCTGCCCAGAAACGAGACCCCGACTTCGTCATCGCTAGTAGAGGTCTTTTCTTCCGGAGCGGGCGATAACGCATCTTTGACGAAATTTCCGAGTTCGAAGTAACCCAAAGAGCTCGTCGAAGATTCCTCCATACTGTCGCCGAGCAAAGCCTCCGAGGCTTCACTAACACCGACGGTACTAGCCGCTCTTTCGTCGTAATCGTTCTCGTCGTCTGCATTTGCTTTGTCGTATGCTCTTCCTTTAATCACGTCTTGTACGAAATTACCCATCTCGAAATAACCGAGCTTTCCTTCCTTGATCTCTTCGCTTTGCTCCTCCTTATCGTTTGATTTCATCAAACGTCTTCTTTGATGTCGCCTTCTACGAGTGGCGATTTCACGCTCAATCTCTTCATTGTTTAAGAAGTCACCCAATTTTGCTTCCATCTCCGCCGCTTCCACCGCTTTCGCTTTTAATCTAAAAATACTCTTCAACGCGTACATCGCTTTATCGATATTCACGGGCCATTCGCTCGGGTCAATCGGTTCGACTACTTTGACGTACTTTTCCAACTCTCTCTCGTCTCCTCCCGCGGAAGCAAGCAGCGCGACTAAACTCTCCGCTGAGTTTTCGGAGTTTAGTTGCACGTTGAGATACGTGCTCAAATCCCACACTCGCGACGCCTCCTCCGCTTGCGACTGCTCCTCGGCTTCGTCCTCTTGATCGTCTCTATCTTCTTGCGTTTCTTCTTCCTTCTTCTCTACTACTACTTCTTGTTCTTGCTGCTGCTGCTGCTGCTGCTGCTGCTCTTGCCTATTACTTATCATCGACGACCGGGAGGATAAAATGGACACAGAACTGCCACGAATGTCGTTCCCGCCCTCCTCGCTCGCGCGTTCCTCCTCCTCCTCTTCCGAGAAAGAAGCTTCTCTCTTCCCCATCATCGGTTCTTTACTCGGTGCGTTCCTCTCCTCCGCGTTGTTTTTCTCTATCCTCCTTCGCATCTTTTCCTCTTCGCGTTCGGTCCTCTTCTTCTCGTCTCCTTCCAACGCCGCCGCGATGACCGACGCGATTTCCTCCTCCGTGTGAAACGCCAGTTCCGGTTCCACTTGCTTGTAATTTTGTCGCATCATCTCTTCGTCTTCGTCGTCTTTGTCTTCTTCGTCCCCGTTGTCGTTGTTGTTAGTATTGGCGATCTCGTCGCCGCTCATCATCGACAAAGAAGAAGAGGCGTCTTTTACCATTCCTCCTCCGTCGTCGTTGCTCGCGGCGATCCCGAATTCACTCACGCGACGCGCACCACCACCATTAAACGCGGAGCCGCGAACGATGAATACGGACGCGCCGCAGAGACACACCGCGGCACAAAAAAGAATCATCACCATCAAAAATCCGCCAAATCTCCTTTCTTTCCGTTGCTCTTCTTTTTTCGAAGAGGAGGAGAGAAGGAGCAAAGGTTGGTCCTCGTCGTCGACGACCATCGCCGCGTTGTTCGTGGAGAACTTCTCCACGCGCCACTCGACTCGTGCGCCCGCGCGTGATCTCTCTCTCTCTCTCTCTCTCTTTGTGTGAATGTAATAAGCACGCGGTTCGGTTTTTTTTTATTTTGTCGTTGCGAAGAGTTCCCCAAAACGAGTTCCGCAAAAAGTTGATGATCACAATAGTAGAAAAGGTCCACACGTACGAAAAATTAAAACGTCGACACGTCGAGAAGGTCTCTCGTCTCTGCGTTGTACTCGATCGATTCTATAATTGTAATAATTTTTTTCTCTGCATTTTTTTCAGTGTAGGTGTGTGTGTAGACTCGGCCGCGAGAGAAACGTATATACCTTCACAGTAAACTCACGAAAACGAAGAGAGAGAGAGACTTACTTCTTTATACGCCTTTGCGGTTCTATTTTTCAGAGGAAGAAATAGGGAGAAGAAGAAGAAGGAGAAGAAGGAGAGAATGAGGACGAACTCTGTCTCTCTCCGCGTCGCTCTCTCTCGCGAAAAAGAAGAAGAAGAAGAAGAAGAAGAAGACAGCGCGAGAGTTGTCCGTTTTTAAGAAGAGAGGAGAGGAAGTGAAGCAAAAATGAAGGACGACGACGACGACGAGAACGCGCCTTCTTCTTCTCCTCCTCCCCCTCTTCCTGATATTTCGAGAAGAAGACGATCCAGAAAAAAGAGAGGGAGAAAAGCGAGCGTTTTTTTCGTGTACAGAATAGACCCGTGGACGAAGGAGAGAGTGAAAGTGAACGAGAACGGGGAGGAGATCGAGAGCAGTTCCGCGTCGTCTTCTGACTCGGATTCGGAGGCGAGTCGATATTCGTCGTTGTCTTCGGATGATGAAGAAGAAGGAGAAGAAGAAGACGAGGAGGAGGAGGAGGAGGAAGATGATGAAGAGATCGCCGAAGAAGAACGTGAGCAAAACGAAACGCTTTCGTTTGATGAGGACGACATCGCTTTACTCGCCGCGAACCCTTCGACGAATAGCGACGGTATCGAAGACCCGCGAAACTATTGTTTGTTTCGGTTCCGATGGTGTTGGAAGTTTGATTCGCTATCGTGGTGGGTGGCCATTTGTTTCTTACTCGCGGCTTTGTTTTGCATCGTTGGATCCGCATGTTCGTGCTTTCGCCGAGTGACGAGAAATCCAAAGATGTACGTGAGAGCTGAACTGGTTCCGTATCTAGTCGGCGGGTTGTTTTTCTTCTTCGCGAGCGCGTTGACGTTGTGGGCGTCGTATCGAGCCAAGAGAAAATATTCAAGAGCGAAAAGAAAACGACGGATGAAATTCAGTGCGAACGATGCGAGATTGAGAGAGCAAATACGTGACGAAAACGATTTGAACGCGGTACTGTTCGAACAAAGAACTCACGAGATGGAACCGAGCAGACAGATGTGGTTGAGAGAAAACAACGACGAGTGGATAAAACGAACGAGAAAGTTAGAATTGATTGGAGCACTGTTGACACTCATTGGAAGCGGTCTGTTTGTCGCAGAAATTATAGCGACGATGGTGATTGCAGATTCTGAGCACTGGATCACCGTCCCGGTACATACCGATTCGAGTAACGGTACGCATCACGGCCACTGGTGGTATCACACGCACTTTGATTCCTCGGAAGATCGAAAACAGTTCGTTCAAATGTCCACCGTAGTAGAAGTGCGCACGGGACACTTCGGTGCATTAGCCTATCTTTTCGGTTCGTGGTTTTATTGGTGCGCGAGTAAACGCAAGTGGGTATGGAATCCGTTTCTGTTACCAAACGGCGCGCACGAAAAAATTTCGTTCTATTCCTTAGTTGGATCGTGGTTGTTCTTAATCGGGGCGATAATGACACCACCGGCGTCGACGTTTGCTGTGGCAAATAACATACCGAACGGAGCGCCTTCGAGTGCCTCCACAACGACGCATAACGAGACCGCATCATCGGCGATTATATCGGCGGTATTGCAAAATCTCTATGATGAGATGGTGAGCAACCACACGGCGACGACGACGAATAGCAGTGGTAGTGATTCTTCGAGCGCGCTGCATGGGAACGATTTTCCGACAAAGGATAATAAAGTTGATCACGCGCGATTTGTAAAAGGTGCGCTGTGGTTATTTGTGGGCTACGTCATGGGGAGCGTTTGCTATTGCGTGCAGGCGTTATTGATGGTGCACACGATTGCGCTTGCCGAGCAAAGAAAACAGGCGCACGCGAACTCGTCCCACCACTCCAACCGTTTACGAACGCACTTGCGACGTTCGCATAGTCACCGCCGAAACACTGCGGTTTAAGCGTAAAAACGAAACGACAAATATTAGAAATTTAGAAGCACGTGTACGATATGTAGCGCGATAGAAGAAATTGTAAAAGAATACTTTGACGAATGAAATTTCAAAAAGATGCTCTTGTCTCTCTGTGTTTTATACACGTTCATATATTACTCGTGCGACTAAAGTTTCGCACGCTATGTCTCTCTCTGTGTCTGTCTGTGCTCCTTTTCTCTGCTTTTGCTGCTGCTGTTCTACCTACCTATCCCCTTTTTCTTTCTGTCCTGATCACGGGGCCGTAATCGGGGCGTTGAAAGTGTCGTCCAAAATACTTTGGCACTCGAACTGTAACTCTACTTTCAAAGCGGTTAAGCTTCCGGCGTCGGATTTTCCACTCAATCCACTCGCGGCGGTGTATGTGTCCCCGGTCATCACGCACAAAGGTACTCCGTTCATTTTGGAAATGTTCGCTGCCAAATCCGGAACTAACTTAAACGTCGAGAAGTACTTTTTCACGAACGTTTGCGTCAAACTTCCTCCCTCTGGTTTCAAATCATGGATTCCATCAAATAGATCCTTGATGTACTCGCTGTGTTCGCACGCCGCCCACATCTGTTGCGCCATGTCGTCCATTTGTGCCTGCGTGGTTTTCGTCGGAGTGAATGGACTGTGAATTCCCCGCGGCGTCGACGTCGGCTTGTTGGCAGTTTTGTCAACTCTCGTGAATACCATCTTCTTCACTCTCGCTTTCAACTGATTTTTGATGTCCATATCAATCATCACGTCTTGAAACAACGCGTTCTTGGTGACGTCTTGAAACAATCGATTGAAATCAACGTCGTCGAACGACAACGGCACGACTACAGATTTCACCGAAGCCAATGCCAATTTCGTTAAAACACACGCCGAAAGGTGGTCGGTGTCTACGAAAACCGTATCGAACTCCTTCGGCAGCGCAACGATCGCTTTTTCCATCTCCTTCGCGGCAGGAAACCACTCGTCGCCAGTTCTCGCCCACAACGGTATGTCTTGTCCGGAGCCGTCGTCCATCACGATATCCTGCGTGTGTTCCAAACTCCAACTCTCCTGTCCACAACCGGCGATTAAATACAAGTTCTTCGGCACGTTCTCGTTATAATTCCCTGGCTGCGTCGCGTATTTCGTCAAATCCACGATTTCCTCTTCTTCCTGCTTCTTCCTCATCTGCTCGATTCTGCCCGGCGACGGCGTGAAATACGCGCCAAAAATCGAGCGGTGTTGCAGCGTCGACTGCTGCGCACCACTCACCAAATCATCCTCTTTCCTCAACTTTTTCCTCAGCGCGGCGAGTTCTAAATCTCTCACCAACGCGTCCGCTCTTTCGTCCGGATCGACCGCGTCCACGGCCACTTGCAAACCTCTCATCGGCCTGCCGAAACCGTCTCTAGAAGATCCGCCCATCAGCAAAGCGGAAATGTCCGAATAAATTGAAAAATCAACCACCAATACTTTCGAGTTTGGTTTCGCTCTCGCAGCTTCGCACGCGAGCTGATACGCCATGAACGTTTTCCCGGCGCCGCCTTTGTTGTTCGCGAAACATATGCCTGCGTTGTTGTTTTTTGTTTACGAGAAAGATAGAAAGGAAGAAAGGAAACGCATCGCGTGTCAGCCGACTCGAAAAGTTCTATTCAAAGTGCTTACAATTTTGGATTCAAAGAGAGAAAACGCGCTCGGCAGAAAGGGAGAAAGAAAAAAGAAAAAGCGGGGTCGCGTCGAGTAAAAGATACGAAAAGGAAAAAGGAAGGCGCGCGTTACGCACTGTGCGTGGGCGACATCTTTTTTAAGACGACACTGAGATGTTTTGCGCGTGCGTTTAAAAAATGCGGAGATCTGAAATTTTAGGAAAAGAAGAGGGTGCCTTGCAAGTGAGTGCAAAAAAAAAAAAACAGTAACCCTAAATATGAAGCAAATGAAAAAAAGAGAGAAAACAGCAGACACACACCATACACACACGACGCCGGGGGAAGAGAGAGAGAGAGAGAGAGAGAGAGAGATGTCTTCTCCTAAAGCGCTTCTTCTCTGCCGCGCTTGCGCTCCTCGCGCTGATTTATCTTCTTCTTCTTCTTCATTTTCTCGTTCTTCCTCGACTTTGACGAAGAGCAGCGGCAGACGAGCTGCGTTGATTTTACCGACGCTGTCGTTTTTAACCACCGCCGCTCCTTCTTTCGCGACAGAAGGAGCGAACAGCAACAACAACGACAACAACAACAACAACATTGTAACTTCGTACGCGTATTTCGATATCGGAACGTGTGAATCGATCGTTCGCGCGGAACGCGCGTTAGGTGGTGATGCGGTGTGTTCGAAAGCAGACGCGGAGATGTTAGGGAGAGTCAAGGTTGGTTTGTATGGCAATTCAAGCGCCAAGGATACGGTGTCGATGTTTAAAAAATTAGTCGAGAGCGGCGCGTACAACCGAACCGTATTCCACGACGTGAGGAAAGGGGAGTTTGTTGCGTTTGGTTTAAACGGCAGCAAACGTTTGGGGCAAGTTTCTATACCGGACGGTACGTTCGCCGTCGGCGAAAGAAACGCGGATTTTACCAAAGCGTCGGCGTTTAGCGGTAAGCATTTAAAACCCGGTGTTGTTTCGTTGGCATTGAGCTACGACGGGAGTCGGACGGCGAGTCCGTTCGATGGGAACGTGTACACGGAGGTTTTAATAACGACTGGTCCGGCGCCGGTGCCAAGCTTAGATGGGAAGAATATCATTTTCGGACAAGTCGATCGAGAGAGTTTGGACGTGATTGCGAAAATCGCAAACACACCGGTGTTTTCGCCATCGAGTCAAGTAAAGGCGTGGAATTTCATAGCCAACCGTGTGGGTGACGAGCGCGCAGCGAAAAGTAAGCTAATTTGGACAAAACCGACGAAGGCAGTGGCAATTTTTGATAGTGGCATATTAGAAGTTTAAGTAGTTGTATGCGTTTAGGATCGCAGTTCGCCGCATCTTATGATGAGTAGTTTCCCTTCTGCTTCAAGTTCTTCTGAAAAAGTACAAGTAGCCTAATCCGAGCGGCGGATTTTCACTGACCGCGACTTTTTCGTCGTTAAAAAGAATCCACTGATTGTCTTTCTTCACGTGGGCGACGTAATGACCGCATCCAGTGTTTGCACCCATGTGACTGACGACACCAAATAACTCGTACTCTCCTTTCCCGTCGATTATTTCATCCGCGATGATGGACGCGTCTTCTCCAGAGCGTTTCTCTTTCTCCTCCAATTCGCGCTCAGCTTTCGCGCACGCCTCGTCAATGTTATCCATGTTTGCAAAGAGCCACTCGCACGCAGCTTCGACGCTATTGCTATTCCCGCTCACGCGCAAAGCCGTTCGGCTGGCAGCGCTCGAAAATCCCATCGACTCGAGTTGCGAAAGCGCTTCAGCCGAAACGCTATTCGTCTTGTTTTCGTTTTTACTCGAATCTGTCTTAGTTACTGGTGGATCGTTGAAATCCGGGTCCTCGGAGTGTGCAAAAACCCACTCCATGGCCACTTCTGCACCTGCGTTGCTCGTGGCTATTGCGGCGCGTTTACTCCCATTCTCGCTGAAGCCCATGGCGACGAGCTGCGCGACAATCGAATCGTCTGCGGTGATTTCATTTGCCGCATTTGCATCCATGTTCACATCTTCTGGCATCAGCTCATACGCATCCACGTCGTTTTTCTGGTCAACGCGCAAACTCTCAAGGTCAATTCTTTCGGGAACGTTCACAACGCAGTCTATCTTCTTCGGTCTCCAATCGTCGCCGTAGTAGTATCGATTCACACACAACGCCAACACGTTTGGGCACGATTTCAAGAACGTCTTTCTCTTTGCAAACGTTTTGCCTTGAATCGCAGGCGAATCGTAGTCTTCTGTGATTGATTCTTGCGTGAAAGGTTCTAAACACGTGGCAAACGGAATTTCTAACGGCGCAGGAGCGTCCTCTTCGCCTTCCTTTTTTTGCCTTTTCGCCGCAGCTGCTTCTTGTTCTTCTTTTGCGGCATCTATTTTCATCGCCAATTCTCTCGGCACGGGCACATCCAACACGACGTGCGAGCCGGTTTGGAAACCTGCTTTTTGAGAGCTTCCACACACGGTCCTTTCTAAAGTCTCGAATCGAAATTCGGAGCTAATTGAACTAAGTGCACTAC
>Ga0181563_10006178_pt1 | contig 10783 bp, 5 predicted proteins | sample 011ome_25_FD_133759 | JGI IMG/M metagenome (GOLD analysis project Ga0181563, IMG submission 133759) | Coastal salt marsh microbial communities from the Groves Creek Marsh, Skidaway Island, Georgia - 011512CT metaG (megahit assembly) | ecosystem: Environmental > Aquatic > Marine > Intertidal zone... | reverse complement strand
CCCGCAGCAAGGTGGAACGCTATGAGGGAGTCATACTGGTGCTGTTGTATTGTGTCTATACCAGCTGGTTGATTATTCGATAGAACCCGGCAAGCCTGTTACTTTTTCAACAGACTTATTTCAACAATCATCGAAAGCGGATTTACCAGCCCCAGCCAGTAGGTGATTGATAAGGTACAAGCACACCCACCGCTTCAATCTCGTGAATCTGGCCTTCCGGTCCGATCTTGAAAATATGCATGGCAGGCATATCAAAGGGATTAAACATACTCACATCCCGGACGCTCTGACCTTGCACACCATAAATTGGCGTTTCTTTTTCATCAAACGAATGTCGAAAATGGGAAAGCCCGAAAACCAGGCCGGTCTCGGGATCAGCTATGGTGACACGACGATTATTGATAGTATCGATATACTGAAAATAATTGCTGCTCAGTTGCGGACCACAAAGCATTTTTCCGAAGATACTGGCGGCGCCGGAATTGTTACTGGTCTGCATACCATTTTCAAAGCGCACACAATCATCAGCGAGCGGGTACAGTATGCCATTATTTTCATCCAGTGCCGGGTAGTAGGAATAGCCTATGGAAAGCAATTCCTCTCTTGTCAATTGTTGTGATTCTGGAATGGACGTTAGCAGTCCTGCTCTCGGATTTTGCAGATTCGCCAGCATGGCGTCATTGGTTATCCAGGAAATCAAATGCTCGGCAGCGATAATTTGGCCCTGCTCTACCTGCAGGCGCAAGCCCAGTAGTATGGGATCACCCTCTGCTTCCATCAAACCAATAAAACCCACCTGTGCTGAAACCGGATCTGGCACATAAATTCTGTAATTGTTTGGCAAAGCGGTGGCGGTTTCCCAAAGACCGGTACCAATGGCTTTGCGTTCAACGTTTTCCACAAAGACTGCATCCTCGGCAAACGGCAACTGTTCAGGATTGCCTTGCACCAGAGCTTGCAGATAATTGTCAACAAGAGTCTTCAGGCATTCGCGATCTGAACAAGCCAGATTCTCTGGTGCTGGACTCACTGCTGCACAGGCAGACAGAATCGATATAAATGCCAGGATCAAGAGTTTCTTTAACACCATATTATTCATTTTTTGCCTATCAGTTTAGTTCGAGGTACTGCCCTTTGTTTTTACAAGGGCTTCTTTAAAATCTAAATCACTGGCAAAACTATTTCTAAATTAATATAAAAAAAAAGGGTGCAAAATTGCACCCTATTTTTATTCCTGCTCGGGGCAAGTCTTAACGACCGCCAGAGCCCAGTCTGTATTTGAAGGTCAGGCCCCAGTTAAGAGGTCTGCCCCGGGTAACACCCAATGCTGAACGCAGAGGGGCTTTCAGATTAACCGGTGCGGGTGGACCTCCTTCCCAGTAACCGCCACCAAAGCGGCTGGCAAAGTTACCATAGTTCTTGTCAGTAAGATTATTACCGAACAAGGCCATTTCCCAGCGATTATCGGGGCTGGTGTACAACAGTCGGGCATTAAGCAAACCGTAGCCGGGTAATTCATAACGGGAATCCAGGAACCATTCCGCGACAGGAACTCCGAAAGGACCGGTACCACAACCGGAAGAGCCTGGCCCGTTAGGGGCTTCAACACCGCCTGGATGGGTCTGCTGTGGTCCTGTATAGGCATAGTTGACTGACAACTGCAGTCCGCCATTATTTTCCAGATCGAAATCCCAGAGTCCGCCTACCTGATAGCTTCGCTCGGCGGGCGATGGAAACAGAAAGATACCGTTATTGACACAAACATCATTCACCTTGCTGTCTATCCAGCCGGCGCTGGCATTCAGGGAGAAGTTATCGGTGACTGCCAGCTGGGTATCAATTTCGACACCGTCCAGATCAATCGTTCCCTGGTTCGCCAATTGAATGGCGAAGCCTACCGGAGAGGTCGGATCAGACACAGCGGTCGCATTCTGCCGATCGCTGTATTCCATATCGAAATAAGTCAGGTTAAAACGCAACCTGCTATCGAAGAACTCACCACGGAATCCCACTTCATTATTGATGACTTTTTCCGGCGGTATGGCCGTAATGAAGTCTCCACTCTGTTCAGGTCCCGGCACATTGTCCAGAATCTGATAGGCAAAAGAGCCAGCCCGATAGGCCTTGGATATGGTGCCATAGACCATCAGGTCGTCAGTAAGGTGATAATCCACCGTGCCGCGCCAGTCCACTTCTGACCAGGAGTCATCTGTGTTAACGGTGGTGGAACTGGTACCTGGTGCCGGGGTGAAGTTGCCGGAAGCATATTCTGTTTGCTCATAATCCTTTTCGTCATAGGCAAAACGCACACCTGCGGTAATATTCAATGCATCTGTTGCATGCCAGGTGCCATTGAAAAATGCTCCCCAGGAATCCGATTTCTGGGTAGTGGCGGTATCACCGGTGACCAGTCCACCGGTCCAGCGATTACCATTGGGATTCTGGTTTGTTGGCGTAAAAAAAGGTAATCCGGGTGCACCAAAAATACTGGTGCCGGTTGCCTGTAACAGGGCGTTGCGCGGACTATCAGCTGTTTCGTGGAAATAACTCAGCCCGGACACCATGTCGAGTTTGCCATCAAAGTGACTGGAGTTTAACTGCAGCTCCTGATAAAAAGTCCAGGACTCTGCCTCACTGGGACGACGCTCCATTCCCAGTAATTGCCAGTCAGTAATACCGCTGCTTTCAAAGTCCGAATAACCACTAACAGAGGTCAGACTCATGGTGTCGGATAACTCCCAGTTCACTGTCATGTCGTACTGGGTATAGGTGTTTTCATTGACCTGCTTACACAGGTCATCCCAATCCGGATCCGCATCATCGAGGAAACAAAAGCTGGGCATGGTGTAATCATCCAGCAACAGACGCGGATCATTGTTCTGCAGGCGCGGTTGCCCTGATGACTCCAGGAAGTCAGACATCCAGTCAGCATAGCCGCCCTCAAAACTGATCACATTGCTGACACCATTGATAGGATCCACCGGGGACATATCAAAGGTTTCCAGATCCTGAGGGTTGCCGTCGGAATCAGACTCCAGATGCATGACCCCGAAATTGACACTGACAGCAGCACTGGGTTCCCAGGCACCACGCAGTCGCAGAATCAGGTTTTCCGAGCTGCCCAGTTCCTGGGGCCCACGATCCACATAACCATCCTGACTCAGGTAAGCCGCTTGTCCCCTGATAGCAAAGGTATCGCTGAGCGGGGTATTGAACATGGCATTGAAATCACTGCGACCATAATTACCGCCAGTAAGCTGAACATAGCCATCTTTTTCCTGGGTCGGTTGTTGTGAAAAAACACGAATGGCACCGCCGAGACTGTTGCGCCCGAACAGGGTGCCCTGCGGCCCCCTCAATACTTCAACCCGTTCCAGATCCAGCACCTGCATATAGGGACCGGTCTGTCGGGGTACAAAAACACCATCAAGATAGAAGCCTACTCCACGCTCACCAGTGGCACCGCCGCCCCCTGAAATACCTCGAATCTGATAGGTTGGCGAAACATTACCGGTACCTCGTGAGCCCTTGATATCCAGGTTCGGCGAGTTGGTGGCAAGATCCTCTACAGTTTGCACACCGCGTGCCTGCATCATCTCGTTGGAAAATGACAGTACTGAAATAGGCGTATCCTGCAAAGCCGTTTCACGTCGTTCCGAGGTAACGACAATTTCCTCAAGAACCTGCGCATGCAGGGTCGGTGCAAAAACTGCAGCCAGACATGCATAACGCAATAAATCAGATTTCTTTCTGAATAGTTTTTTATTATCCATTTACTTCCCCTTAAAGATTACTATTTTTATTAGTTTTGACGTATTCCCCACGTCAATTTTCTTCTCTGTTTTTCCTGATTTTTACTTTTTTGTTTTGTTTTTTCCTTATATTTTTTAATTTAATTTTTCCTTTTATTTTTTTGCCCCCTCAAAATATTCTCTATTTTCAGGAATCCTATTTTCGATCCGGATAAAGGTTATACATTTGCTCACCTACTTTCAGGCGCTCGGTTTTCATTTCGAAATTATCCCCTTCACTACGTCTGTGACCATAGGCAGTAACTGTATCCCCTACCTTGACGGCGTCACTGGAAAGCCCGGCCCTGCGACTGCGCGACGGTGGACTCAGCAATACATTCCATTGCTGACCACTGTCATCTTTCAGGGTTAATCTGTCATGGGGATTACCAAAAGCCACATCGACGACTTCAGCAGTAAGAATAAAAGGCAGGTTACCGTACCAGCTCCAGCCATGATGGGCATGGGCAAGCATTGCTGTGGTAACCAGCACTATTGCGATAATTGTTTTTATAAGTGTTTTGAAAAGAATGATCGGTTCCCCCTCACCTGCTTCCGTGAGGATATGACAGGGGGCTGGGATTTTCAATGGATTGCTGACGATTCAGGAGGTCACAAGTCACAAGTTGCAAGTTGCAAGAAAAGGGAGAAAAGATAAAGGAAAAAGGTGGGCAGTTCAGTGGGTCGGGAGGAGGCAGTAAATAAGTCTCAATTCTCAAGCAGGCGACCGGAGGTCGCCATGTCGGATGGCGCTGCGCTTATCCGACCTACGTAACCAACAAGCTCAATGCAGGTAGCGTCGCGAGCGAAAGTCAGGCTAGGCAAAATTTTTTCTGGATCCCGGGCGCATAGAATTGCTATGTAACCCGGTCCAGAAAAAATTTTAACGACGCCTGGCCGAGTACAGTAGCTACAGTTGATCTAAAAAAGCCGGGAATTAAAATTCCCGGCTTTTGGTTTAGTTATTTCGAGTCGCCTCTTCGACTTCCTCGACATCTTCTGGCGCCACATCCGGTGGCGGTCCGAAAGGACTTGGGGTGTTCATGGCAATATGCGCCTGGGAAATCACATAATGCCTGATGGCATTGGCGGCTTCCTCATCCAGCACTGCGGCAAAACTTGTCATGCCCCGTTGCGCAAGCGCGCCTCCAATCACAATATTGTTAAAGCCTTCTTCCGAATGCAGCATGGGTGACCTGCGTAAATCCGGGAAGGAGCTTCTCGCCATTCCACCGACGTCATGGCACATGGCGCAATTTTCGCCGTAGATTTCAGCGCCGCGTGCGATAACATCGGCGGTAGCGATTTCGTCTGGCGGAGAAAATGGCCGCTGGGTAAATTCTGTTTTCGGTGGTAATTGTGCAGTACCACCCAACTTATATACCAGCAGCCGTGCGTAGGTCGGTGCGTAATAACCCAGAAATGAAGGACCACCTACCACCTGGGCTACATATTGTTCACCTTCATGCATATAGGTAATCGCCCCGGCAAAAGTTCTTGCCTGGGTATCCAGCAATTTAAGTTCGGTACCGTCTTCGGCGTTATAAATCCCAAGGGATTCACCACGACCATTGCCCTTGAATAGAAGGCCTCCGGCTGTGGTCAGCGTTCCGCCAACATCCACATCTTCAATCGCCCATACTTCCTCGGCAGCCACCGGATCCCAGGCCACCAGCCTGGAACGACTGCCACGCACAATAGTATTCTGGGGATCATCATAGGCATAATCACCACCGGTATATTCCATACCCAGATTAAATCGGCCATCAATGTTTTCCGGCGCATTGGTAAATGCCATACTGCTTTCCATGGCGGGAATATAGAGAAGTCCGGTGTCCTGACTAAAAGACATCGGGGCAGCGCCATGAGCCCCGGCAGGACCAGGCTGAATAATCGTGGCTGCGGTGCGCTTGGTGTACTGCGCCGCTTCGTTAATAATCGGACGCCCAGTGGCCATGTCATAACCGGATGTCCAGTTGACCGGCACAAAGTTATTGGCACGGATGAGCTCACCGGTATAGGCATCATTCATGTAGTAATACCCGCTTTTGGCAGCCTGCATAACGACATGTCGCATCTCACCATCGACTTCAATATCCGCAATAGTGATCTGCTGCACTGAATCGAAATCCCACTCCTCAGCCGGAATCTGCTGGTAATGCCAGACATATTCACCCGTATCGGCATCCACAGCCACAATAGAGTTCAGGAACAGGTTGTCACCGCCTCCGGGGCTTCTCACCAAGGGATTCCATGGCGCGCCATTGCCCACTCCAAACAGTAGCAGATTGGTTACCGGGTCATAAGTAATGCCGTCCCAGGTGGAACCACCACCGCCGAGTTCCCACCAGTTGCCGTTCCAGGTCTCTGCGGCCATACGCATGGCTTCATTTTCAAAGCCCAGTTCAGGATTGCCAGGCACAGTGTAGAATCGCCAGACCACTTCACCGGTTTCAGCATCCAGTGCAGAGACGAAACCGCGGGTACGAAATTCCGCACCACCGTTACCGATAAAGACCTTGCCATTGGCAACACGTACTGCACCGGTAGAGGTATAGTTCAGCGATTCATCAACAGTCTGGGTTTCCCAGAGCACGTCACCGTTGGCTGCATCAAGAGCAAACATGCGGCCATCATAGGCCGTCACATACACCTTGCCTTCGTACACTGCCGCACCACGATTATTCACACCGCAACAGCCTTTACCGGCTACATTGCCCGCCACTTCAGGATCAAAGCGCCACAGGATTTCCCCACTGGAGGCATCAATGGCATCGACCTGCCCCCAGGACTCGGTCATGTAAAGCACACCATCCACATACAGTGGCGTGGATTGCTGTCCCTGGTTGGCCTGGATATCGACATACCAGGCAAGCGCCAGCTGATCGACATTTTCTGTATTGATCTGATCCAGTGAACTGTAGCGTTGCTCATTATAGGAGCCGCCATAGGTCAGCCATTGTTCAGGTTCATTTTCAGCATTGGCCAGACGTGCCTGATCCACATTGCCAAACGCTGAGGCTGCGGCAGCAGACTGTGCTGATGCTATGCTTGAAGAGCCGTTACCAGCCGCTTCAACGTTATTGTTGGCACTGCTATTATCGTCACCACCACAGGCAGCCAGAAAAAAACTGCAGAGCGTAAGCAGCAGAAATTTGAATTTCGACATAATATTTTCCTTAATTGACTATTTCACTGCGGTATTTAAATTCGAAGAGTATTGATTGAATAAGCGAAACCAGACCGGGAGGATTTATTGTTTTTATCCCTCTTTGCAGGCGCTCACACTACCGCAACAGGCAAGTATCGCCCAGCTTGCTAAAGGATGCATCCTTTTTTGGGACAAAAACATGCTGGAACAATAATGAAACGGTGATGCCGTCAGGCTGAATGCATCATGCGTTTGATTATCGGAGATATGAGCAACATCACTACAGCGATTGCCATGGCGATATAGCCTACCTGTGAATAAACCGCTGCATAGGTAGCCTTGGCGGCCGCTGTGTCGGCTAACTGTCCGCCAATTGTTTCCGCGCCCGTGGTGGATGCAATAACCCCCGCCAGATAATTGGATAGCCCGCTGTATAGAAACCAGGCCCCCATGGTCATGCCAACCGCCTGGGGCGGTGCCAGCTTGGTCACGGCGGACAAGCCAACCGGGGATACCATCAATTCACCCATGGTATGGATCCAGTAAATCAGGAAGATAAAATACACTGCTGTCATACCGTCATCACCTGACAGCTTCATTCCCGCCACCAGAGACAAAAACCCGAGGCCGGCCAGGAAGACACCAAAGGCAAATTTCACTGGTGTGGAAGGATTTAGATTGCGCTTCGCCAGGCTAATCCAGAGCCAGGCCAACAGCGGTGCGAACAAAACAATGAACATGGCATTCAGGGACTGGAATACGGGCGCTGGCACCGACATCCCAAGCATGGTGCGATCCACCAGCCGATCGGTAAACAGGTTCAGTGAAGAGCCTGCCTGTTCAAACAGTGCCCAGAATGGAATCTGGGCAAGGATAAAATAGATGCCGGCGAGCATGCGGTCACGCTCTACACCTTCACAACTGACAAAGGCATAGCCCAGCAACAGGATAAAAATAATAATTCCCAGTAAGCCCACATAGCTTTCATCGACCAAATGCGCGTTCATCACCAGCAGCATGGAAACGATAATTATTCCCAACCCCGTTAAATAGCACATGTATTCGATATTGATCGGGCCCAACACTTTTTCACGTAACTTTTCTTCACTGGGCGGTTCAGCCTTACCCTCAAGCCAGGGCTGGTATTTCAGAAATATCAGCAAGCCAAACAACATCCCGATGCCGGCGAGACCAAAGCCGTATTTCCAGCCATAGGCGATCCCAAGGTACCCGCAAAAGATTGAAGACAGGAACGCACCCATGTTGATGCCCATATAAAAAATGGTAAACCCGGAGTCCCGGCGCGCATCACCAAAGCCATAAAGCGAGCCAACTATGGTGGAAATATTGGCCTTGAGAAATCCGACACCGGCAATGATCAGTGCCAGTGACAGATAGAGGATATTCAGATAAAACGCCTCGGTTTCCACCCTGAGGCTGTAGCTGTCGGTAGGGATGGAAGCTGGGAGTCCGACAACAGCTGGTTCTGCGATCAGCAGATTGGTGGCCCCCTCACTGAAACTGATCATGGAAATGCCCTGCCCGGAGACAATAATCTGGTTGGCATCACCGCCTCGACCATCCAGGGTCAACTGGTAATCTCTGCCGTTATAGGTCATCAGCTGGCGTGAACCGTTGCCTTCAAAAGCCATACCGAAATGACCAAGCACCAGCAGGATGGCACCAAAGGTCACTGCTTTCCTTGAGCCCAGGTATCTGTCTGCCAGTGTTCCGCCGATGATGGTCATGACATAAACCAGTGCGGTATAAGCGCCATAAAGGACAGTGGAACGTTCATCTGAAAACAGAAAATGCTGGGTGAGATAAAGGATAAGCAAACCACGCATGCCGTAATAGGAAAAGCGTTCCCACATCTCGGTGAAAAACAGTATTACCAGACCACGAGGATGGCCAAGGATAGTATTGACGGAGCCGGTTTCAAGCGGGGATTGATCGGCAGACGTATCCGGAGAATTAGAAATATCAGTCATGACAGGATCTGGTAAGTAAATATCAGGATAGGAAGGTAGTCGGTATCTGCAGTATTTTCAAGGCACCTGAAGTAATTCCTGTGAAGGATAAAAGCCTGATGCTATTTTGCCTTCCGGGATGTATCTAAGTACTATTTAAGCATGCCTCAAAAGAGTATCCCATATTGACTACCTAAGAGGCAGTGACAGTTCAGAACATTTTCTTTAAGAGCGCATCAGAAACAACGATTTACCGTAAGCGTTTTACGGCTAATGAAGAAAACCTGAATACAAAAAAAGAAGACATATAACAGCACCGTTACTATTTGTTTGAAAGGGGAAATCAATGCAATCCAGCTTACGCCATTATCTATACTGCATCCTGGCCTGTGCGTTGCTGCAGTCTTGCAGCGGGGAGCAGGATGTGTCGGTAACGACCGCGGGGTCAGCTGAAGAGCGGCCCAATATTCTGCTCATTGTTGCCGACGATCTGGGTTATGCCGATCTTGGTTTTTATGGCAGCGAAATACCGACACCAAATATTGATGCGCTGGCAGCCAACGGTATGCTGCTAACCGATTTCTTCAGTAGCCTGACTTGTGGACCTACCCGCTCCATGCTGATGTCCGGCACCGATAATCACATGGCTGGCGTCGGTGTTCAGAGCGCACCTTCCAATCCCAGGCACATGGATCAGCCCAACTATTTGGGCTATCTGAGTTTTCGCGTGGCCAGCCTGGCAGAACTGATGAGCGATGCAGGATATAACACCTATATGACCGGAAAATGGCACCTGGGCTCTGATGTGGAAAATGGCGCCCATGCGCGCGGCTTCAAGAAAAATTTCGTTTCTCTGGACGGCGCAGCCCACCTTGGTCCCTGGGACTGGCGTGGCCCGCAAAATGCCAATTATCGTGATGGCGATGAGCTGGTGCAGGTGGATGACGACTGGTACACCACCCGCGATTACACAAAGAAAATGATTGAGTACATTGAGGAAGACCGGGATGAAAATAAACCGTTCTTTGCCTATTTGGCCTACACCGCACCGCACTGGCCCCTGCAGGCACCTGCGGATGTAATAGCACGCTTTAAAGGCACTTATGATGAAGGTTATGAAACAATCTATCAGCGTCGCTTTGCCAGTATGCAGGCACTGGGTCATATTCCTGCGGATGCTGAACCCATGCCCCTGGATGTTTTTTCACCCCGCTGGGACGAACAAAGTGATGAGGAAAAGGCCCTGTCTGCCAAACGTATGGAAGTCTATGCCGCCATGGTCAGCGAACTGGATACCTATGTTGGCCAGGTAATTAACTACCTGAAAGAAACAGGACAATATGACAAGACTTTCATCATGTTCATGTCTGACAATGGTGCTGAATCCAGTCGTCTTGACTTGAGCCCACGCTTCCAGAATGTCATCACACCGGAATACTATGACCAGACTGTCGATAATCTGGGTAGCCCAACCTCCTATGTCATGTACGGGCGTAACTGGGCAACAGTGAGTGAAACCCGATTTCGTCGGCATAAAGCGACAGCATTTGAGGGTGGTATTCATGTGCCGGCCTTTGTTCACTACCCATCCATGATTGATGGCGGTACCCAGGCCGATGGTTTTGGCACGGTCATGGATGTCATGCCCACCTTTCTGGCCCTGGCTGGCACACAGCACCCTGGCACGTCCTTTAATGGCAGGGATATTCTGCCGATAAAAGGAAAGTCGCTGCTGCCGATGATTACCGGCGAAGTGGATGAAGTCCATTCAGACGATGAAATCACTGGTTGGGAACTCAATGGCCACCGAGCCGTGCGCCAGGGCGACTGGAAAATTGTCTGGGATCTGGCTGCCCGCGAGGATGCTCACT
>Ga0181563_10006172_pt1 | contig 10787 bp, 7 predicted proteins | sample 011ome_25_FD_133759 | JGI IMG/M metagenome (GOLD analysis project Ga0181563, IMG submission 133759) | Coastal salt marsh microbial communities from the Groves Creek Marsh, Skidaway Island, Georgia - 011512CT metaG (megahit assembly) | ecosystem: Environmental > Aquatic > Marine > Intertidal zone... | reverse complement strand
ATGAAAAGTATTACTTCACCTTTAAAACTAAAAAGCCTAGAAATTATTCCTAATTCAAAACAATCTTCTTTTTTCATATTTGTCAAAAATAAAAAAGGCTATCCGATTAGGATAGCCTTTTAAAATTTATTTAGAAAGAAATTATTTTTCTTCTTCTTTTGCGTCTTCTGCAGGAGCTTCTTCTGTTTTAGCTTCGGCTACAGGCTCTTCAGCTTTTGCTTCTTCAACTGCAGGAGCTTCTTCAGTTACTGCTTCAGCTACAGGAGCTTCTTCAGTTGAAACTTCTTCCGCAACTTCTTCTGTTGTTTCCTCAGCAATCGGCGTGTTTTTTGCAGCTACTTCAGCAGCAATTTTTTCATTTTTCACTTTTTCAGCAGCTAGTCTTTTTGCTGCATCTGCATTTGCATCTTTTGCCAATTGATCAGCTTTACCTTGAATCTTTCCTGCTTTTTCTTCTAACCAAGCTTCAAATTTTTTGTCTGCTTCAGCTTCGGTAAAAGCACCTTTCGCTACACCACCTAGTAAGTGTTTTTTGTACATAATACCTTTGTAAGATAATAGTGCTCTTGCAGTGTCAGTAGGTTGAGCACCTTTCATTACCCAATCCAAAGTTTTGTCAAAATCAATTTCTATTGTAGCTGGGTTAGTGTTTGGATTGTAAGTTCCTAATTTTTCGATGAATCTACCATCTCTTTTAGCTCTTTGATCCGCAGCTACTACGTGGAAAAATGGTTTTCCTTTTCTTCCGTGTCTTTGCAATCTAATTCTAGTTGCCATAATTTAATTGTTTTATAAGGGTGTTCAACCCGGTTAATTATATGAAATCATCACGTGATTCCGTTTATCAGGGCGCGAATATCGGTTATTTTCTTTGATTACGAAAATGAAAATGAAAAAAACTCATAATATTGCTACATGCAAAGTGAAAAAGAAATTTTAGAAAATGTTAAGTCCGAAATTCAAAATCAATTCGAAGGAGAAGCAACGGGACACGATTGGTGGCATATAGTAAGGGTGGTTAATACAGCAAAGCAAATTGCTGTAGAAGAAGGAGCCAATTCATTTATAGTGGAACTTTCAGCTTTGTTGCATGATGTTGGAGATCATAAATTTCATAAAGAATTGGATGCTCAGGAACGTTTAGTTGGGAATATTTTAGATAAAGTACAGGTTTCCGATAAAGTTAAAAAAGAGGTGGTAGAAATTGTTGTAAACGTATCTTATAAAGGCGCGAATGTAGAAACCTTGCCTTCCTCATTAGAAGGAAAGGTTGTTCAAGATGCGGATCGTTTAGACGCTATTGGGGCAATTGGCATTGCCAGAGCGTTTGCATTTGGAGGAAATAAAGAGAGGTTATTATATCATCCGAATCAGCCACCAGTATTGCACGATGATTTCAATGCATATAAAAACGATAAAGGGCATACTATTAATCATTTTTATGAAAAGCTACTGCTACTGAAGGACCGAATGCAGACAAAAACAGGAAAACGAATAGCAGAAGAACGTCATTTATATATGAAAGATTTTCTAAAACAGTTTTACAAGGAATGGAATTGGAAATAAAAAAGAGGTTACATTCATTTGTAACCTCTTTTTTGCTTTGTAGTTAAATTTAAATTTCTCCAGCAACTGCTTCAGAAACATTGATTATATGATCTCCTACTTTTTCGTAAGAAGAGTAGATGTTACTATATATCACAGCACTTTGCATGTTGTATTCTGGGTTTTTCATTTCAGTGTGGTGTGCTTTTTTTAGTTGATTTCTCAATTGATTAATTTCTCTTTCTTTTTCTTTCGCACTTTCTAAGGAAATTGTTCCATATCCGGATTCAAGATTTTGCTTCATTATATCAAATGCTTCTCCAACAACTTTATTCAGGTTATTTAACCCTTCTCTTTGTTCTGGCGTGAAGTATCGCTTTTTCTCATCTTTCTTTTCAAAAGCTTTTCCTATTTGAAAATAGATATCTCCGATTCTCTCAAGGTCATTTGTAATGCTTAACATCGCTCTCATTCTCAAAGCACCTTCATCGCTCATTTCAAGAGTTGCGGTTCTTCCTAAATAAGTTGCTACTTCAACTTCAACTCTATCAGTAATCTCCTCATACTTTTCCAGTTTGGTAATCATTTTATTCTTCTCTTTTGCGTCTGATGAATTAGTCAGCGTGTTTGCAAATTGATTCATTCGAGCAGTTACTGAGCCAAATTTAGAAACTTCTTTTTTAGCTTCCAATAAGCAAAGTTCGGCTGTAGAACCTAGAGCTCCATCTATGAAATCTAATTTAAACTCTTCATCTGCTTCCCCTTTAGATTTGACTGTTCTTTCTGCCATTGCGACAAGTTTTGGAACAAATCCAATCAGAAGAATTACATTCAAAAAGTTAAATGAGGTGTGGAAAATTGCTAGTCCTAGGTTAGATGCTTGTCCATCTGTTCCATCAAATGGATTTCCCCATCCCATATTTCCCATTACAGCTTCTATTCCATCTAGTATGAATGGGAACATGATGACTGCCCATGTAACACCTACTATATTAAAAAGCGAGTGTATACGAGCCGATCTTTTTGCATGAACATTTCCTACTAATGAGGCGAGTTCTGCAGTAATGGTTGTGCCAATGTTTTCTCCCAAAATCATTGCAGCAGCAACTTCAAAAGGAATTATTCCTCCTGCAACCATTGTCATTGTAAGTGCCATTGCAGCAGAGGATGACTGAACTATTACAGTTACTAATGTTCCTAGTCCAACAAACATTAAAGTTGCTAAGAAACCGGCATCTTTATACGTTACAAAAAATTGAACAAGTCCAGAATTAGCATCTAATGAAGGAACAGCTCCTTTGAGTTCTCCTAATCCCATAAATAATAGAGCGAAACCTACAATCGCAGTTCCCCAATATTTCATATTCTTTTTTCCAAAGAATAAGAATGGTGCCCCGAATGCAATTAATACAAGTGCATAAGATCCTATACTAACTTTAAAACCAAAGATTAATATTAACCATGCAGTAATTGTTGTTCCAATGTTAGCTCCCATCATGACACCAGCAGATTGTCTGAGAGAGAGCAAGCCTGCATTAACAAAGCTTACTGTCATAACCGTTGTTACAGAGGATGATTGAACTATTGAAGTAATTCCAAATCCAGTTAAAACTCCGGATATTCTATTGTTTGTAATAGAACCTAATAAACCTCTAAGTCTAGAACCCGCAGCTTGCTGAAGTCCTTCACTCATTATTTTCATTCCAAAAATGAACATACCTAAAGCTCCAATCAAAACAAGAAGTTTAAATATTCCCCATCCCCTTTTCGTTTTAAATTTAGTTTTATCACTCCAAATAGACTCTCCGTTTTTTGTTAAACCAACCTTAAAAACATATTTAGCACCTCCGCTTAAACCCTCTGCCTTGTAGGAAGTTTTATGCAAGTCAATGCTGTCAATTTGTGTCCAGTGAACACCTTCCATCTTCGCTTTGTATTGCTTTTCTCCAATCGCAGTTATATACTTAATAGAAAGAGTGTATCCATTTTCTTTCAAGTAGGCAACTTTGCCATAGTCCAAAGCCCAACTAAATTTTGCATTTTGCGGCCCTGGTTTTGCGGACACATTATTAAAGATTTCAGCTGTAATGTCAATACTTTGGGGCAATGTTTTCTCAATTGTTTCTATTACATTAACCGAACTGTCAGGTCTAATTGAGTCCGGTGAAACAGGGTCCGGATTTCCTAAAATAACAGTTGAAAATAATAGCTGTATTGCAATAAGTAAATTTAGTTTTTTGTTCATTTTATTATTTGTTAAAAATTTATTTACATCGCAAAAATATTATTACCCCTTGTAATTTTTAGAATTTCAATGTTAAGCAATTGTTAACATTCCTTGTCAATGTTAAGTTTTCTTTAAGTGTGCGTTATGAGTGTAAATTATACATTAAATGATATAATATTTGCACCGTCAATCAAAAACAACTTATACAAAAGAAGACATGAAAAAAATTAGTTTAATAGTACTATTAGTAATTATAGCAAACACTTTTGTTGCTCAAGAAAAGGTGAATACAAAATTTGGAAAGGGATTGTATAATGTAATTGCAGAGGATAGTTCTTGGAGTATGAAATTTGCGATGCGATTCCAATCGTTATATATAGGGGAGTGGGACGTTAATGAAAGTGATGGAGTAAGTGGAGGAACATCTCAATTTTTAATGAGAAGGTCAAGGTTGAAATTTGGAGGGTTTATTGTTAATCCAAATATTGTCTATAAGGCAGAGTTCGGAATTTCAAATAAAGATTTAGGTAAGGTAGATAGCAGGAACAATATGGCTCCGAGAATGATATTGGATGCGGTAATAAAATGGAAGTTTCATAAGAATTTTACCTTGTGGGCTGGTCAAACAAAACTTCCTGGTAACAGAGAGCGAGTGGTGTCCTCAGCTAATATGCAACTGGTAGATCGTTCCTTATTAAATAAACGATACAATATTGATCGTGATATGGGATTTCAGTTGCGTCACAACTTTACTATAGGAGAGAAATTTGTTGTAAGAGATATGATTTCTTGCTCTCAAGGGGAAGGCAGAAACCTAGTTCAGGATAATTTAGGAGGTTATCAATGGACGAGTAGAATTGAATTGCTACCATTTGGTAAATTTCAGAGTAAAGGAGATTATTCTTGTGGAGATTTAAAAAGAGAAGATCAACCAAAATTATCTATTGCAGCTACTTATGATTTCAACGATAGAGCTGTTAAGGATAGAAGTAATATGGGAAGTTATATGCAATACGTTGACAAGTGGGGTAATGAAGGGTACTTTATGACAAACATTCACACAATTTTTGTTGATGCAATGTTTAAGTACAAAGGATTCTCTGTAATGGCTGAATTTGCTGATAGACAAGCGGATGAAGCAGTTCAAACAGTTTATGATGCTGATAGTACAATGTATACAGGAAGTGTTTATACTGGCACAGGGTTAAATCTTCAAGCAGGATATCTATTAAAGAATAACTGGGAATTTGCTGGAAGGTACACTCAGATAAATCCAGCAGCTACTACAGGGAAAGATACTCATGCGCAATATACATTCGGAATTTCAAAATATGTGGTTGGACATAAGTTAAAGATTCAAACAGATGTAAGTTATATGACAACTGAAGGAAGTGATAATAGTGACTTAATGTATCGTTTACAATTTGATTTACATTTTTAACATTTCTTTATTAAAGATGCAAAAAAAAAGCGCTAGGAATTAACCTAGCGCTTTTTTTTGATTAGTTCATTATAATGACCTAGTCCAAGGTAATGTCCAGTCATTTCCTGATTCTATTGCACCTATGTAACTAGCAGCTTCAAACCATGAGTCTACTGTTGTAGGGTCAAAAGCATTATTGGTTGATGTCCCAATTAAACCATTTAAAAAGGTAGTAATTGAACCATCAGTTGCTGTTGTATTGTTGTTCAAAACATCAATAAACATGTTGGTAACAATCGTGTCATTACCAGCTGATGAGGTAAATACAAATGGGTTAGCATTGTCAACTATTGAATTTGACATTACTAAGTTCTCATTATTCATGTTTGAAATTGTAGCATCGTGTTCAACTTGGATTCCTCTTTTTGGGAAACCTGTTACGATACAGTTGTAGAAGCTTCCTTTTGTACCTACTCTAAGTTTCATTCCTTGATTTGAAGCGTCTCCATCATCCGAACCAATTAAGGTGATATTGGATAATGTAGGGTTAGAAACCGGGGTTGCATTATTATTTGAACTGTTATTATCTCCTTCAAATCCTCTGTCACCAGCATCTGCATTTTGCTCAACGACTAAAAATTGACCTTTTCCTCTCCAGCCTTGGGTCCAGTCGAATGAGTCATCTTGATTCCCAGTTGAAACACAGTGTTTAATGTTTACCGTACCTCCAAAAAATTCAAAGCCGTCATCAGAACCCCTATAAGCTTGTAAATGATGTACAGTTGTTCCAGATCCAACTCCATTAAAAGAGAATCCGTTTAATTCATTATCTGTTCCTAGTATTTTTCCTGCATATTCTACACGAATATAACACAATGATCCAGAGTTGTCCGAATCGTTTGATCCACCATATATTCCAGTTCCACCTTCACCCTCAGCAGTTGTTCCTGAATTAATAGTTGCGAAACCATTTACTATGATACCTCCCCAATCACCTGGCATTGGATTAGGACTAGCTGGTGTAAAAATAATTGGATAACTGGCTGTTCCACATGCGTTTATCATACCGCCTTGAGTAATTGATAAAAAAGGAGTTGTTCCGTCATTGGCTGCATGAATAGTTGTTCCTGCGGCGATTGTTAATGTCACTCCATTGTCTACAAAAACTCCACCACTAATTAACCAATCTGTTGTTGCATCCAGTGTGTTGTTTTGGGTTATCGTACCAGTTATTTGAGTGTAAGTAGTTCCATTGTAATCAACTTCTGTAGTTGTCATACCAGGGTATTCTTCAATAACTGCATCATATGTACATGGATTATCAGGGTCTTCTTTTTTTGCTTTTGAATTATAATTGTTTGCATTTGGGTCAGTACATCCTTTTTTTGAGCATCCGACTAATGTTAATGAACCAATCATTAAAGACATTAAGCTGATTTTTACAATTTGTTTTTTCATTCTTTTCTAAATTTTATTTTTCGTTTATTATTTGATAACAAATTTCCGATTCCAAGTTCTTATATGAGTTAATAGAGTGTTATAGATGTTTTAAAGTTATGTTAAGTAGGGTGGCTAATGTTACTGTAATGTTAAGCTTGATATAATAAAAAAAGCCCCAAATATTATAAGATTTGGGGCTTTTACTAACTACAACAAAAACTAATAAATTGTTTCTTTCTTGTTTGAGTTCTTTTCGAATAGTTTATAGGTTAATGAGCATCCAATTGTTATTCCTCGTTGGTAAGAATTAATAATAAGGTCTTTTTCTTGACCTTCTTGAATAATAGAGTAGGTAGGATTTGTAAGGTTTCCTAATGTAATTCCTGCGACAACACGATTATTAAACTCTCCTCTAAAAACTAGATTTAAGTTTCCAGCAGAATTTTCATACGAATCTCCAATTCCTTGCGCACCTGCTGCATATAGTCTTTTTCCGAAAATGTTGTACGATAGAGCAACCGTCCCTTTAAAGTTATCAGTGAATCTCTTTTTATGAGTCAAGTCTATATTTACTAAATAAGGTGAAGCACCTTGTAATGGTCTATTTAGGTTTGTAGATATTATGGACGCACCTTCTACTCTTGCGTCGATAGCTACTTGTGAGTAGATATATGCAGCATTAGCATTGAAACTTACATTTGAAAAGAAATCGTTAATTCCACTTGAGTCTCTACCTATGAAAGTTAATTGCTTAGTTATTTCGAATTCAAGACCAGTAACAACACCTTTTTGCACATTCGCAAAAGATTGTAGCTGGCCACTAGCTGTTGCAAGCATAGTTTTTTCAATTGGATTAGAAATAAGTTTATAAAATCCTCCTATTGCTACTCTTTCTCCGAATCTTGGGTACCTCTCAATTCTAGCATCAACGTTATAGATAAATGCATTTTTCAAATATGGGTTTCCTTTGGATTTAGTTCCTGCAAACATTTCTACGTATTCAAATGGGGCAACCTCTTTAAAACCAGGTCTAGATACAGTTTTACTCATGGTGAAACGAACAATATTTGTGTCGTTAGCGGAGTATTTAATAACAATACTTGGAAGTAATTTGTCAGAAATATTCCCTGCATCTACTTCATATTTTTCTGTTATGGTTGGGATTTGTTGATTTTTAGTAATTAGATACTGGTATCCATCCTCATACCTAGCTCCTGTCAATAACTGAAATTTATTATTAGGCTTCCAGTCAAAAGCTCCATAGTAGGCTGTTATGTTTTGATAAACATCATATTTTGAAGCAGGATCTCCCATTTCTTTAATATAAAAACCGCCCTGATCCATAGATTCGTTGTTGATATAGCTTTCAGGAGAACCAGCATTAACAGAAGTGTAAATATTATCCATGTTTTTCACATTGTAGTTAAACTGGCGATAATCGAATGTTCTTGATTTTGTTTTGGTATCGTAACCGGCAATTATAGTCGCTTTTGGATGTTCTATACCTTCCTTTTCTTCGGTTACGATGTTATATTTTATTTGGCCTTTTACGGATATTTCATTTTCATTTAGCTCACTAAAAAATCTATGATTATCATTTACATCCATATCATTCATAATGTATTCATCATGGTTAGCACCATCAGCGTACCAATAAATTAGCTGTCTTCTGTCTGGTTCAATACTTTTAGTCGTGTTAAAACCAAGACCCCAGTTCATTTCTAATTTATTACTAAACAATGTGTGGTTACCTGATAGTTGGTTTGTTTGTAGGTTGCTTTGTTTGTAGGTTAATCTTCTAGAAAATACATTATCCACATAATCCCAATTGAAGCCTGAAGTCTCTCTTACTTCATCCGAAGAAATATTAACGAATAAACTATTTAGTTGGATTTTATGGTTTTTATTTAGCTGTAAGAAAACATTACCTAAAGCCGATCCTTTGGTATTGTAGTTCCATTTTTCGAAACTGTAATCTACCTGTGTTTCATCTTGAGCATTTATAATTCTATAGTTTCCGTTTTGGTAGTTGTGTTTGTTGCTGTAGTTTGCTGCGAACGTTACTCCTAAAATCTTGTCTGAATTTTTCTTTTCTTCTCCTAATATGAATTTGTTTCCTGCAAATATCCCAAAACTTGTGTTTATAGGAGCTGAAGTTGTAGATGTGTTAAAATTATGTTCAAATCCATTAGTGTTCCCGTCTGTGTTAGAACTAGTAGCTTCTGTATTAGAACTAGTAGCTATGTAATATTCTGATTGTAAAGCATCGAAAGGCATTGATCTTGATCCATCCTCAAAGCCCCAGAAGTCATTTTTTCCACCATTGTAGGTTTTAAAATCTTTAAAGGTTGATTGAGTATTCATACTAGTACCTATTTTAACATTAAATGTTGGTTTCGAAGGGTATTGCTTTGTTCTAATGTCAATTGCTCCTCCAGCAAAATCTCCATATAATTCAGGAGTGAAAGCTTTCTTAACTGAAATACTTTGGATAACTGATGAAGGAAATATGTCTAGAGGAATAACTTTATTGTCTGGATCAGGAGAAGGAAGAGGTATTCCATTTAAATATGCATAATTGTATCGATCTCCCATACCTCTAACGAATACATACTTTGAGCCGACTACAGATAAGCCTACCATTTTTTTTGTTGCATCACTCGCCGTGCTAACATTTTTTTCTGTCATCGATTCATAACTAATGACATTCTCAACCCCAGTAGCATTTTTTACTTCCGTAATTTCAGAAGCTTTGGATTCTTTATTTATTTCAGCTACAACCTGCACAGCCATTAGAACATCTTCACCAGTTATTAATTGTTTATTAATTACCACAGGGGATGAATTTTTGGTGATTACCGTAACCGTTTCTTTTTTATATCCAACAAAGCTAATCGATACATTGTAGGTTCCTTCAGGAACGTCTAGTTTAAAGTTTCCATCGAAATCAGTATTGGTGCCATTGGTAGTTCCTTCAATTACTACATTTACAAATGGAAGAGGTTGGATAGATCCAAATTCTTCAGCTGTAATATTTCCAGTTATTACTGATTGGGTAAAAGCAGTTATACTGAATACTATAATGAGTGTTACTATGATTGCAATATTTCGTATTAGTTTCATCTTTTATTTATTTCTAATTTCTTTCTGCAAAGGAATTTCAAAAGCATTATTAAGTTATTATGTGAATATTAAACTTATGTTAAGCAAATGGATATTATTGAGCTAAATGTTAACATATGATTAAAGTATCCTTAACTTAGCCCAACACATTCTAAACTAAATTTGCATGGAAACAATTGAAGAAGAAGAGATGTTAGGAAAAGTCCTATTGGTTGATGACGAACAAGATATTTTGGTGTTACTTAAGTATAATTTAGAGAAGGAAAACTTCTTAGTCCAAACCGCATCAAACGGAAGAGAGGGGATAGAGGTAGCAAAATATTTTATGCCAGATATAGTAGTGTTAGATGTAATGATGCCAGAAATGGATGGCATTGAGACGTGTTTGGAGTTGCGTCAAATTCCAGAATTAAAGAATGTTTTAATTACTTTTTTAACTGCTAGGGGGGAAGATTATTCTCAAATTGCAGGATTTGAATCTGGAGCTGATGGTTATATCACAAAACCTATAAAGCCTAGAGTCTTGGTAAGCAGGTTAAAAGCTTTGTTAAGAAGAAAGCATGGTGTGGTGGTTCCTGATGAAGAAAATCAAGAACTTAAAATTGACAGGGAGAGATATATTGTAATAGTTAAAGGTAAAGAAACAAATTTGCCGAAAAAGGAATTTGAATTATTAGATTTGTTGCTGTCTAAACCCGGAAATATCTTTACGAGAGAGATAATATTAGATACTGTTTGGGGAAGTGATATCGTTGTTGGAGACAGAACAATCGATGTTCACATTCGGAAATTGAGAGAGAAAATAGGTGATCATTATATAAAAACCGTCAAAGGAGTAGGTTACAAGCTAGCTATTTAACAGTTGTTTTAATTCAAATTTATTATTGTGAAAAGCAAAGGAAGTTTACTTGAAGTTGCTCAAGTGTTTTTTAAAATGGGATGCATTGCATTTGGTGGTCCTGCTGCGCATATTGCCATGATGGAAGAAGAAGTGGTGAATAAAAGAAAGTGGATGAGCCGGCAACATTT
>Ga0181563_10006169_pt1 | contig 10791 bp, 6 predicted proteins | sample 011ome_25_FD_133759 | JGI IMG/M metagenome (GOLD analysis project Ga0181563, IMG submission 133759) | Coastal salt marsh microbial communities from the Groves Creek Marsh, Skidaway Island, Georgia - 011512CT metaG (megahit assembly) | ecosystem: Environmental > Aquatic > Marine > Intertidal zone... | reverse complement strand
CGCGCGGACCCGTCGCGCGGCGTCGTGCGGTCTCGGGCGGTTCGCGTCGCGCGTCACGCGTCGCTCGCGACGCGCCGCGCGACGCGCCACGCTTATCCGTAATCCTCCGTTCGTCCCGGAAGCGACGACGCGAACGCGTCTCCGCGTCTCGCCGCCGAGTCTGGAGTCTGACCTTTTTTCCCACCGGTGAACGCCACTCAAACGCAGTCGCGCCAGTCGCGCCCCGCCGCGCCGCGCTCGACACGCGCGCGCTCGCGGCTGACGTGGCGAAGGTTTCCTTCGAGGGCGCGTCCGCCGGGACGGCTTCGCTGGACCTCAAGACGGCGTCCCCGGATGTCGCGAAGGGCCTCGTGCACAAGTACGTGGTGATGGTGCGCCAGAACGCGCGCCGGGGCACGGCGTCGACGCTCACCAAGAGCGAGGTGCGGGGCGGCGGGCGCAAGCCCTTCAAGCAGAAGGGCACCGGCAACGCGCGCGCGGGGTCGACGCGCACGCCCCTCAAGCCCGGCGGCGGCGTCATCTTCGGCCCCAAGCCCAAGGACTGGTCCATCAAGATGAACAAGAAGGAGCGCCGCCTGGCGATGGCGACGGCGATCCAGTCCGCGTCGTCCGCGATGATCGTCGTGGACGACCTCGCGAAGTGCGCGACGCCCAAGACGAAGGCGATGGGCGAGGCGCTCAAGTCGTGGGGCGTCGCGGAGGGCGAGAAGGCGTACCTCATCACCAAGGATGCCTCCGACAACGTGACGCTGGCCACGCGCAACATGGCGCGCGTCGTGCAGACGGACATCAAGCACCTCAACGTGTACGACGTCCTCAACGCGGACAAGGTGGTGGTGGAGGAGAGCGCGCTGCAGTACATCAACGACTTTTACGGCGCCGAGGGGGGCGCCTGGGCGTGAGCGTACCGCGGCGAGACGCGATTTGTTTTTGTTTAGGCGCGCGCGTGTACAGACACACATATTCGCGTTTATTGCACAGTCACGGTGTGTGTCGTCACGACAGAGCTCACGTACGCACACGAAAAGACGCGCCCCGTCTCGGACGGCGCGCGCGGATACGATAACCCCCTCCGGCGCTTGCGCTGTCGGACGAAGGCGCTCGTCGGTTCTCACTCGTCGTTCCGGAGAGCGAACCGTTTTCCGATTGGGAAGACGAATCACGGACCGACCGTGTGTCTCGCGTCTCACGCGCCCGTGGGGTGCATCGCGCGCGCGGCGGGGATGACCTGCTTGCACTGCGCCACGAACCCGTCCACGTCCTCGGGCTGCATGAAGTACGGGATGTGGATGAGCGGGTTCCCGTCGGGGGGGCCCCACAACCCGCAGCAGTTGCAGCACCAGTTCACGCGGTTGGGGAAGCAGCAGCAATAGCTGGCGACGGGCACGTACGTCATGAAGTCCTTGCCGCAGCACGACTGGTGGCAGGTGACCTTCGTGCAGCAGATCATGCACCCGTTGTCCACCTTCTCGATGTACGGTTCGAACGAGCAGCACCCGCCGCATTTTTTTATCTTGGCGTAAGGCTTTTTGTCAAAGTACTGCAGCGAGATCCAGTCGGGCTGCTTGTTGCACGGCTCGAGCGCCTTGATGCAGCACTTGTTCACCCTGTTATGCTCCAGGGCGCCTTCGCGCAGGTACATGTACGAACGCTCCTTGTCAAACGCCAAGCCGGAACAGCACAGTGCGTACTTAGCGCAGCACGTGGGTTCCTGCGGCTCCGCATTGAACCAGATCTTGATGTGGGAGGGGTCGGACAGCCTCGTCGCGCCCTTCTGCGCGGTGGTGCGATCGGAGATCTGCTGCAAGTTCATCGCCTGCTTTTCGGGGGCGGCCATGATTAATGCGTGGAACGACGAAGAGCTGCGGAGAGGGAGGCGTTTGGTACTAGGGTCAGCGATCATTTCGCGATTTCGCGATTCGAACCGGATTGGTATGGTCGTTTTCGGCGCGAGACGGGGCGGTCGCGCGGAAACGGGGGCACGACGCGCGCCCGCGCGGCCGGAGCGAGCGGAAGTGCCGTTCGCGCGCGTGCGCCGGAAGGGGGGCGCGTCTCGAACGCGCCCGCGTCGGGAGGAGGAGGGGCGCACCGTTGCGTCGCGCGTTCAAGTTGTGATGGATCGGGGAGTAGTGTTCGACACGTTCCGCTTTTGGAAACAGGTCGAAAACCCCCAAGCGGGCAAAATTCGCCGGGGCTCGGGAGAGTCTTCCACCGCATGCCCGAACTCGAAAACTCGCATCGACGTTTCTTCGTCGCTTTTCTTCGTTCGCTTTCTTGGCACACCTGCCGAGATCGCGCGCACTTCGTTCGGCGCGGCGTCGACGCCGCGGGGCGTATCTTCCGGGGCGTCGCGCCTCTCTTCTCGGCGGGCACGGCGTGGGCGCCGCGATGGATCGCGCGCGCGTCGCGAGCGCGGCTGAGGCGTCCAGGGCCCGCATCGAGGAGGACCTCGGGGCGGGCGAGTCGGTGTCCGAGCGCGTGGGAAGAGTCTTCGCGGGGTACCGGTGCGGGACCATGACGGTGCGTTTCGAGAGACGCGCGCGCTTCAGACGAGACGCGCGCGTCATTCTCGCCGACCGCGCCGACGCGCCGGTGGCGGTCCCCACCGCGCGACCCGAGCTTCGCGAGCCATGCACGTGCTCGCTTCCGAACAGTGGGCACCAGTGTCGTCCGCCGCGCGATTGTATCATCGCGCGCGTCCCGTCGGGACGCGACGGCGCGCGCGCGAACTCGATCCCATCGCTCCCTGACGGGTACTCGTTCGAGCTCGAACGTCGTATATCCGCATATCATAGCGTTCTGACCCACACCTGTCTCCGTTCCATCACAAACGCTCGCGTCGCGAAACACTTAAAACACGCACACAGCGCGGCGTCGAGCACCCCGGCGACGTCGCCGAGGCGGCGTCGCTGTCCTCCATCGCGTTGCCGCCGTGCGGTTACCCGACGCACGAGACGCTCGGCGCGGCGATCGACGCAGGCGCGCTGTCGCGCCTGCAGCTCGAGGGCGTGGCGTACGCGTGCCGCAAGCACCTCGAGCGTCTGCCGGACGGCGTGCACCGCGCGGGGTTCATGATCGGCGACGGCGCGGGCGTAGGCAAGGGCAGGCAGATCTCGGGCGTCGTGCTGGACAACTTCGCGCGCGGGCGGAAGAGGCACGTGTGGGTGTCGTCGTCGCGCGACTTGAAGCGAGACGCCGAGCGCGACCTCGCGGATCTGGGGTGCGCGGGCCTGCGGGTCATCGACGGCGTGCAGGAGCTGGAGCGCGAGACGCGCGCCGTGGGTCTGTCCAGGTCGTGCGCGGAGGGCGTGCTGTTCGTGACGTACAGCGCGCTGGTCAGCAAAAAAAGCGGGCCGGGGGGGAAGACGCGGCTGGAGCAGATCTGCGAGTGGTTCGCGGGCGACACGAACGGTTCCGAGACGGTCCGACGTGACGCGCGAAACAAACACCCGGACGAGTCACGTCTCGAGCGCGAACGCGACGCGTCCGGGTGTTTGATCTTCGACGAGTGCCACAAGGCGAAGAATCACGTCGCCGGCGCGGAGACGGGTTCGCGCGTCGCGTCGTGCGTGATTGAGCTGCAGCGCCGCCTCCCGAACGCGCGCGTGGTGTACTGCAGCGCGACGGGGGTGAGCGAAGTGGGGAACATGGCGTACATGGCCCGGCTCGGGTTTTGGGGAAGAGGCACGCCCTTTCACGACGCGAAAGCGTTCATCGACGCGATGAAACACCGCGGCGTCGGGTTTCTGGAGATGCTCGCGATGGAGATGAAAGCCGGCGGCAAGTACGTCAGCAGAGGTTTGTCGTTCCGGCAGGCGGAGTTCCACGTCGTCGAGGCCGCGCTCGACCCGAAACAGCGAGCGGCGTACGACGCGTGCGCGGATTTCGTGGCGAAGCTCAAGGCGTGTTTGTCGCAGGCGCTGACGGAGACGCGCTCGGGGCAGACGCGCGCGGGCGCGACTTGGAAGGCGTACTGGGCCATGCACCAGCGGCTGTTCAAGCTGCTCTGCGTCTCCGCGAAGGTCCCGGAGGTGGTCAGGCACGCGAAAGCCGCGCTGGCGCGGGGGCAGTGCGTCGTCGTCGGCATGCAGACCACGGGCGAGAGCGCGGAGGCGTGCGAGGCGGAGAACGCGGCGATCGCCGCGGGCGCGCCCGGTCACGGGCCCGTTCCCGCGTTCGTCAGCACCACCCGCGCGATGCTCCGCGCGTTCGTCGAGACGCACTTCCCGACGCACATCGTGGACGTCGCGGCACGAAACGACGCGTCTCCGGAGACAAACGGATCGGAGGCGACGAACGGCGCCCTCACTGGTACGGGTCGCGTCTCCGACGCGTCCCGTGAGACGCTTTCCAGCCGGGGCGTGCCTCTGCGTCCGCACCCGGAGTGCGTCGAGGCGAAGGGCATCCTGCTGGACCTGATCGACGGACTGGACCTGCCTCCCAACGCGCTGGACGAGCTCATCGACGAGCTCGGCGGGCCGACGCAGGTCGCGGAGATGACGGGCCGCCGGTGGCGCGTCGTGCGGCGCGGCGGGCGCTTACGGCGCGAACTTCGAGTGAAGACGGATTCGAGTTTCTCGAGTCCCGCGGATTCGGCGGACGGCGTGAACATCGCGGAGAAGCGTTTGTTTCAGAGCGGCGAGAAGCTGGTGGCGGTGATCTCGGACGCGGCGAGCACGGGCATATCGCTGCACGCGCGCGCGGGCGAAGGGAACCAACGGAGGCGCGTGCACGTCACGATCGAGCTCCCTTGGTCCGCGGACAAGGCGATTCAGCAGCTCGGGCGAACGCACCGCTCGAACCAAACCTCCGGGCCGTCGTACGTGATGGTCAGCACCAACCTGGGCGGCGAGCGGCGGTTCGCCGCCGCCGTCGCTCGGCGGCTGCAGAGCCTCGGCGCGCTGACGCGGGGAGACCGCCGCGCCGCCACCGGCGTGGATCTGTCCGAAGGCAACCTGGACTCGCCGCTGGGCAGGCAGGCGCTCAAGAAGATGTACGACGCGCTCGTGCTGCGCGGCGCGGGGAAGCAGGGCCTCGCGAACGGCGTGCCGCTCGAGGCTGTGCTCGCGCACCTGCCGACGCGCGCCGAAAACGGAGAAATCGGTTTCGCGGAAAACGAAAACGGCGACGCGGCGCCCGACGCGTCCGCGTACCTCTTCGCCGAGGCGACCGAGCCGGGCGCCGGAATCGCGGCGCTGCACGACGAGCTCCGCGCGTGCGTGGTTTCTTTGGGCGTCCAGGTGGGCTTGAGCCCGGTTGGTTTGACGGACCAGCAGCGGGCGACGCTCGCGGAGACGGGCGCGGGAACGCGCGACGCCGCGGACGTCCGCCGGTTCCTGAACCGCGTCCTGGGTTTGCCGACGCGGGCGCAGAACTTGCTGTTCGGGTACTTCATAGAGGTTCTCGGCGCTGAGACGCGCGTCGCGAAAGCTGAGGGCCGACACACCGAAGGCGTCTCGGACCTGAGCGGCTCCAGCGTGGTGATCGAGACGAGCGAGGTTTTGGTGCGGGACCCGTTTTCTTTGGATAGCGGGAGCGAGCTTCGCAAAACCACGGTCGCGATCGACCGCGGCGTGTCGTTCGCCGAGGCGCGGCGCGCGCTCCGAGAACACGCGCGGCTCTTCGGCGGCTTACGGCCGCGCGACGGGTTTTACCGCATGCGCCGGGAGATGTACGGGCGCCCGCAGGTGATTTTGGCGCTCACAAAGCCGGGAACCCGAAACACGTTCGCGGTGACCCGCCCGAACACGGGCGCCTCGTTCTTCGAGATGGAGCTCGAGGACCTGGACGCGAAGTACGTCAAGTTAGAGGTGGACGTGTCGTTCGCCGAGGCGTCGGACGAAGGCGAAGACGAAGACGACGAAGGCGGAGACGACGACGACGTAAACGGCGAACGGCGTAAAAAACCGAAGAAGGGAGGCTCGTCGCGTCTTCGGCGCGACGCGGATGACGCGGACTTGACGTACGACTCGCGAAACGACGATTCGCGACGCGTTCGCGACGACGCGTTCGAAAGACAGGAAGCGCACTCTCTGCGCTCCGCGTGGACGGAGACGTTCGCCATGACCGAGTTCGGGTGCATGCACGGCCGCGCGTGCGTCGCGAACTCGGCGTGTCGGATCGGGACGCGCAAAGTGCGATGCTGCGTCGTCTCCGGCGCGGTGGTGCCCAGCTGGGGCGTCTTGGAGAAGGTTTTGGAAAAACACGCGCTCCGTTTTCCGCGGAGCGACCGGGGCATGCGCGCGGCGCGCGTCGTCGCGGAGGACGGCACGAAGGTGGTCGGCATCCGCTACCCCGAGGAGCTTCTGGAGGAGGTGCGGGACAAGCTCGTCCAGGAGTGGGCCGCGCGGGACGACGCCGAGCGCCGGCGGAACGGCGACGACGGGACCGGCGAGACGCTCGGCGACGACGACGCGAAGCGTCTTTCGCCGGAAAATAAAAACGCGCTTCGCCGAGCCGCGGACGAAGTGACCCCGGTGGACGCGCGGTGCGCGCGGCGCGCGGCGACGGCGCCGAAGACCATGCGCTCGTTCTTCGACGCCGGAACGCACGCGCCCGAGTTCGACATCGCAGACCCCGTCCTTGGCCTCGCCGAGCCGGCGCGAACGAAGCGCGCGAAGGGTGAGGATTCTTCTCACCCTCGAAAAAAAACGCGTCTCGAAGGATCGAGCTTTTTCGCGCCGCGGGCGAGGCAACGGCAGACGTGTCCCATCTGCATGCACGTGTTCCCCGCGAGTTCGCTCAACACGGACGTCAACGCGCACGTCGACAAGTGCGTGGAGCGCGCGGGAAGCTGACGTTCGGATGTCGTTCTCACGTCGCGCTCTCGAAAAAGAGTCAGGGGCGTAAGATAGTAACTAGACTAGTCTACAGTAGGAAGTTCGTTTGATGAAAACGTCGTCACTTCGGCTCTCTAGCTAGTGCGAGTGGCCGTGCCCGTGCCCGTGGCTCTCCTCCTTCTTCTCGCCGTGGCCGTGGCCGTGGCCGTGGCCGTGGTCATCCTTGCACTCCGTCTTGCCCCCGTCGTGCGAGTGCCCGTGCCCGTGGCTCTCCTCCTTCTTCTCGCCGTGGCCGTGGCCGTGGCCGTGGCCGTGGTCCTCGGTGCACTGCGTCTTGCCCCCGTCGTGCGAGTGCCCGTGCGCATCCTGGCTGTGGTCCGCGGTGCACGGCACGCCCCCGTGCGAGTGCGCGTGCGGCGCGGCGTCGGCGGCGGGCGCGGGCGCTTTCTCAAACTTCACCTCCGTGACGTCCCCCGCGCTGTCCGAGACGCGGGGCGTCAGCACGTACTCGTTCACCTTCTCGCCCGCGGGCTTCTCCAGGACGATGGACACCGCGGCGCCGCTCCTGATGTCCACGGAGAGCATGTTCCCGGGCGTGCCGTTGATCTTCACCGACGCCGCGAACGACGTCGCGCCGATGGAGACGTGCGTCGTGCCCTTGGGCACGACGACGTCGTACGCCGTCACGGCGCCGTCGAACGCGGGCTCGAGCGTCGCGGGCGCCTTCTTGAACCCCGCGCTCGCCTTGAAGTTGACCTCGCCGCCCTCCTCGAGGGGGAGCTGCGCGTCCACGGACAGGAAGTTGATCACGCAGGCCATGGTGTCGACGGCGGTGAGGCGAAGAGTGATCGAGCTGTATCAAATCACGCGCCAAAAAGCTGCACGCGCCGGCGTGTGCCTCTCGGCTCGGAAGATTTTTCGTGCCGGCATTTCGCAGCTTGCAAAGCGAACGTGGTACTATGGATAATCAGTCGGAATCGACGAGTTAACATAAGTTATTGACTAATAAATACGGTTCGTGCGAAAGAATCCGACATAGATACGAGCGACACTCTTGCGCGGGCGTTCCATTCGACCTCGCGCCGACCACTGACTACCATGCCGCTCGACGTCTCCCCCACCGCCACCGCGGAGATCCGCATGGGCGCCGGCCCCGCGGGGCGCACGCCCGAGACCGTCATGCAGGTACGTGCACGCTCCCTCGATCCGTCGCGCGCCATTTTCCCGATCTGACTCGGCAGCCCGCGCGTGAGGAGGAACCAACAACGCGCTTCCGCCGCGCGAGACCGAGCCCGCGACGCGTCGCGCCGAGTCATGAGGTGTTGCACGTCGTCTCCGCGACCGTCGATACGTATCTTCGCGCGAGAGGCTTCGGCGTGGACGCCTCGCGCGCGACGTCCGCGACCGAGAGTCGAGCCCGCGCCTGTGATCGTCGCATTCGCGAGACGCGCCGATCCCGGCATGATCGGGACTGACCGTCCCTTCCCCCTCGCAGGTCTTCAAGAAGTGCTCCGAGCACAAGCTCGCCAACACGATGGCCCTGAAAGGTGCGTGTCGCGCCCTCGACGATCGCACCGAGACCGCGCGCGTGCCGTCGAGCCCACCCGTACGCCCCGCCTCCTCCCGTCGCGACGCTTCGCTCGCGACACCTCACGAAACACCGCCGTCTCTCCGGGGGCCAGCCGTGCGGGATTTTTTTTTTTCGCGCTCGCGAGGTCGCTCGCCGCGTCGTCGGTTAGCGTCGCCCGTTCCGGGGATCGCCACGTTCCGTTCCCCGCCCGCGACTGACACGTGTTCTGTTTGTTCTGTTTGTCACCGCGTGTTTCGTATCCAGCCTGCGACGGCACGACGTGGACGTGGAAGGAGTACTACGACGACACGCTGAGGACGGCCAAGTCCTTCATGGCGCTCGGCGTCGGGCGCTTCGAGTCGGTGAGCATCCTCGGGTTCAACTCGCCGGAGTGGATGTTGTCCAACAACGGCGCCATCGCGGCGGGCGGGTTCGCCGCCGGCATCTACACGACCAACGAGCCCCCCGCGTGCAAGTACATCGTGGACCACTGCAACGCGCGCGTCATCGTGGTGGAGGGCCAGAAGCAGCTGGACAAGATCCTCGCCATCCGCGCCGAGCTCCCGAAGCTGGCGGCGATTGTCGTGTACGGCGGCGACTTTGACAAATCCGCCAACGACGGCGTCGGCCCGGGCACCGCCAAGGTGTACGGCTGGAAGGAGTTCATGGCCCTCGGCGAATCCGTGTCCGACGCGGATCTGCAGGCGCGCATCGACGACCAGAAGCCCGGCCACTGCTGCACGCTCATCTACACCTCCGGCACCACCGGTAACCCCAAGGCGGTGATGATCTCGCACGACAACGTCACCTGGACCACGCGCGCCAACCTGGACCACCAGCCCGCGATCACCTCCGGGCCCCTGCGTGTGGTTTCCTACCTCCCTTTGTCGCACATCGCCGCGGCGATGTGCGACATCCACTCGCCCATGTGCGGGCTCCTGATGGGGCTCCCGGCGGAGGTGCACTTCGCGCGCCCGGACGCCTTGAAGGGCTCGCTCAAGCAGACGCTCATCGACGCTAAGCCCACGGTGTTCTTCGCCGTGCCGCGCGTCTGGGAGAAGTTCGCGGAGGCGATGCAGGAGGTTGGCAAGAAAACCACCGGCGTGGCGAAGCACGTGAAAGAGTGGGCCAAGAGCTTGGGCCGCCAGATGCACGCCGCCGCGCAGGTTGGCTCCAAGCGCTCCAACCCGATGTTCGGGTTTTTAGCGCGGGCGCTGCTCAAGAAGGCGAAAGCCGCGCTCGGCCTGCAGGAGTGCCGCGTGTTCCTCAGCGGCGCCGCGCCCATCACCCTGGACACGCTCAACTACTTCGGGTCGCTCACGATTAACATCGTGGAGGTGTACGGCATGTCCGAGAACTCGGGGCCGCAGACGTGCGGCAAGCCGTCGTGGTTCAAGGCGGGCACGTGCGGCACGACGCTTCCCGGCGTCGAGATCAAGATCGACCACGACCCGACCAGGGACAAGCCCGGCGAGGGCGAGGTGTGCTTCCGCGGACGCCACGTCATGATGGGCTACATGCACAACGCCGAGAAGACCGCGGAGACGATCGACGCTGACGGGTGGCTGCACTCGGGCGACGTCGGCCGCATCGATCCCAAAACCGAGCTGTTGGGGATCACCGGGCGGATCAAGGAGCTCATCATCACCGCCGGCGGCGAGAACATCGCGCCCGTCCCGATCGAGGACCGCCTCAAGTCCCTGCTCCCCGGCATCTCCAACGTGATGATGATCGGCGACAAGCGCAAGTACAACACCTGCCTCATCACGCTGCGCCAGGTGCAGGACCCCGACACCGACGGCGGGTTCCTGGATAAGCTCTTCGGCAACTCCACGGAGGTTTCCGCCGCCTCGACGACGGTGACCGCCGCCAAGAAGGACCCGAAGTGGCAGGCGTACATCCAGAAGGCCATCGACACGTACAACAAGGAGGCGGTGTCCAACGCGCAGAAGATCCAGAAGTTCGCCATTCTGGACTGCGACTTCTCCGTTCCGGGAAATGAGCTCACCTCCACGCAGAAGCTCAAGCGCGGCGTCGTCACCGAGAAGTTCAAGGCGGTGATCGACGGCATGTACTGAGCGTCGAGACCTCGGTATTAATAATACCTCGGTACCGTACGCGTACGGTACCGTCGCGTGAGCGCGAACGAGACGAGACGAGACGCGCGTTTTTTGTCCATATCACGACGAACGAGACGAACGAACGACTTTATGGTACCCACGCGATAAATACTGCCGTGCGACTCTATAAACGCTTCACGACGCTCCGGGGTGGTCGTCTCACGAGACGGCGCAGCACCCCGTCTCGGGAGACGTCGCTTGTTGTTGTATTCGTTTTCGTTCGGAGACGCTTTTTTTTTCCTTCGCGCCGCGCGCGTCCGTGAAGAGCGCGTCCGCGACGGCGCTCGACGCGTCCAGCGCGTCGCGCAGAGAGACGGGGCGG
>Ga0181563_10006165_pt1 | contig 10797 bp, 5 predicted proteins | sample 011ome_25_FD_133759 | JGI IMG/M metagenome (GOLD analysis project Ga0181563, IMG submission 133759) | Coastal salt marsh microbial communities from the Groves Creek Marsh, Skidaway Island, Georgia - 011512CT metaG (megahit assembly) | ecosystem: Environmental > Aquatic > Marine > Intertidal zone... | reverse complement strand
TAGATTGCTTGACTTGTGAAGTAAACGGAAATTGTGAGCTACAAGATGTGGCCGCAGAGGTTGGCATTCGTGAGGTGCGTTATGAAGATGGCGACAATCACCTGGACAAGACAAAAGATGTATCGCACCCGTACATGACTTCGGACTTTTCTAAATGCATCAATTGTTATCGCTGTGTAAGGGCTTGTGATGAAGTTCAAGGTGAGTTTGTACTAAGTATGTCAGGTAGAGGTTTTGATAGCCATATTATTAAGGGTATCGATCAAAGCTTTATGGAATCAGATTGTGTCAGTTGTGGAGCTTGTGCTCAAGCTTGCCCAACCAGTGCTATTTCTGATGTATTCCAATCAAAGTCTGTCAAACCAGAAGAAACAACTCGAACTATTTGCACCTATTGCGGTGTAGGATGTAATCTTGAAGTTGCTACAAGAAATGGAGAAATACTATCGATTCAGGCGCCATATGAGGCGGAAGCCAATGGAGGTCATACTTGTTTAAAAGGTCGATATGCATTTAAATTTTATAATCACCCTGAGCGTCTAACATCACCGATGATAAAGCGTAATGGTGAATTTGAAGAAGTAAGTTGGGATGAAGCATATGATTTTATAGTAGATGAATTTCGCCGTATCATACGAGAAGATGGACCGGACGCGATCGCTGGTATCAGTTCAGCACGTACCCCAAATGAAGAGAATTATTTGATGCAGAAATTCATGCGTGCCATCGTTGGAACAAATAATATCGATTGCTGTGCACGTGTTTGCCACTCTCCTACTGCACTTGGAATGCAAAGAGCATTTGGAACAGGAGCTGCTACCAACTCAATTGAAGATTTAGACCATACCGACTGTATTCTTGTGATTGGAGCCAATCCAACAGATGCGCATCCCGTTACGGGAGCCCGCATTAAACAACAATTCATGAAAGGCGTTACGAGTATTGTAATCGACCCTAGAAGAATTGAATTGGCAAAATATGCCAATTATCATTTACAATTAAAGCCCGGAACTAATGTTGCCCTGCTTAATATGATGTTGTATTATATTATCAGTGAAGGTGTTGAAGACAAAGCATTTATTGAAAGTAGATGTGAAGGCTATGAAGAGATGAAGGAAGAAATACTTCGTTTAGACATGGATGAATTGTCTGCAATCACGGGTGTTGACAAAGATTTGGTGCGTGAAGCGAGCATGGCTTATGCGAACTCAAAAGCGGCTATGGAGTTTCATGGATTAGGAGTAACAGAGCATTATCAAGGAACGTTCACCGTACAATTGATCGCTGACTTGGCGATGATCACCGGTAATATCGGCAAAAAAGGTGCGGGCGTTAATCCATTGAGAGGTCAAAACAATGTTCAAGGTGCTGCAGATATGGGTGCTCAACCGCATCAAGGAGCTGGTTATTTGGATGTTACGAACCCAGAAATCAACGAGAAATACAAATTGTTTTACGACTCAGATGTCGTTCCTTCACATGTAGGATATAAGATTCCTGAGATGTTTAACGCTGCGATTGACGGAAAGTTAAAAGCTTTATGGCTTATTGGTGAGGACGTCGTTCAAACTGATCCAAATACAAATAAAGTAAAGAAAGCCATGGACAGTCTTGATTTGTTGATTGTTCAAGAGTTATTTATGACTGAAACAGCTAAGCACGCTACAGTCATTTTACCAGGGGCATCGTTCCTTGAAAAAGAAGGAACGTTTACAAACGGTGAACGACGTATTCACCGCGTTCAGAAGGTAGTAGAGCCATTAGAAGGCACAAAGCCAGACGGGCAGATCATTGTTGACATCATGAACCGTATGGGATATAAACAGGCAGATTACACTGCGGCTGGAGTCCTAGAAGAAGTCTCTCAAATTGTACCATTCTTTAGAGGTGTTGTGTGGGAAGAGCTTGGTGATAATGGAAAACAATGGCCTGTTCAAGCAGACGGCACGGATACTCAACTACTCCATATTGAAGAATTTAAGCGTGGAAAAGGACAGTTCTCTTTCTTCCCGTACAAACAATCATTGGAAGTTGAAAAACACGAAAAGGACTTTCCTTATATCATCACAACCAATCGTGAGTTAGAACATTATAATTGTGGAGCAATGACGAGGCGTACTGGAAATGTTGAGATTTTGACAGAAGATGTGCTGCTGATTCACCCAGATGATGCTAAAGCAAACGGAATTGAACAAGGTGATATGGTTTGTGTGGAATCACCAAGAGGAAAAGTTGATATTAAAGCAGAGATAACGGATGAAATGAAGCCTGGAATTTTAAGTTCAACGTTCCACTTCCCCGAAATCATGTTGAACATTATAACTTCTGATGAGCATTGTACAGAAGCCATGTGTCCAGAATACAAGGTTGTATCGTGTAGAATTAGAAAAAGCAAAGGAAAATTCAAGCAAATGGCCAATGCTTAACCTTGAACGCTAAGTTTATCGACTACGTATAGAATCGGATTCAAAACTGATTCTCCAAGCAATATTGATCTTTCATCAGACCAACCATAAATGGGGTCGGGTAAATCGTCATTATCTTTGAAAGGCATCTCTATTGTAAAAGCTAGACAGTTAAAACGATGACCTACTGCGTTTGAACAAACCGTTAGATTAGCCGTTCCCGGTTCATCCTTTCCATAATTATATTCATCCTGAAAATCGGGAGAAAAAGCCATCCAGACATCTTTAAACATTTTCTCAAGATTGGCGATATGTGCTGAATAACCAGGAACACCCTCTCCACCAGCAACAAAATTGTATGGAATCTCTTCATCACCATGAACATCCAAAAGAAGGTCAACTCCAGTTTCATCCATCTTTTTAAGCACATGATAAACCTCAGGACTTCTTTCTTTTGATGGATTCGCCCATTCGCGATTTAGATTCGCTCCAGCCGCGTTAGACCGAAGATTTCCTGCAATTGCACCATCTGGATTCATGTTTGGAACAATATAAAAACAAGCCTGCTCTAATAACTTTCGAGAAACAGGATCAGCCTCATCTAAAAGACGATCGACAAAACCTTGCATAAACCATTCCGCCATACTCTCACCTGGATGTTGACGTGCAACGATCCAAATATTATTTCCAAACCCCTCATCACCAACAACCAATAAATCGATATCCCGACCTTCAACGGTTTCTCCTATCACATCAACTCGACATAAATCTGACAATTGTGCGCGGTGAATCAAATTTTGATGTGCTTGATACGAAAATGGAGCAAAATAGGCAAAGTAAATACTATTATTAGATGGTTGATAATCAATTTTTAACTGACCATCTTCATAACGTGTCGGAACGCGAAACCATTCAATACAATCATATGAAGCACAAGCATGATAATTCTCCCAACCATCAGGATAACTTGACTCACTCGCATTAATGATGCTCATTTTGCAAGGGACATCTAATGCACCCGTCAATCGAAAATGAAACCATTGTAAAAAGTCAGAATTTGTATCCTTTCTAATTTTTAAATCGATTTTACCATTTTCTTCAAGCGAGACAATTTCAATATTGCCACTGTCAAAGTTAGAGGAGATTTTCATATGCTTGTTCATTTATATGAGGTATGTAAAAATACAGATTTTGCTATGATTTTCAGCAAAATACCGGCTTATCTACTTATCCTTCTTAACCAGTTCAGGAAAATCTTTTTTAAAACGCTTCAAGCGAGGAACCGAAACGGCCTTTATATAAGGATGATCCGGATGCTTTCGCTCATAATCTTGATGATAGTCCTCACCCATCCAAAATTTATCAAACGCTTTGACTTCACTCGCGACTTTGTAACCTTGGTCTTCAAGTACTTTAATTTTGGCCTCTATTATCTTTCTCTCCTGGTCATTTTGATAGAAGGCAATCGAACGGTATTGGCTTCCAATATCATTTCCTTGGCCATTGACTTGCTCAATATTTTGTGTTCCAAAATAGACGTCAACCAGTTCCTTAAAAGAAACTACTTCTGGGTCATAATAAATCTCAACCGACTCAGCATGACCTGTTATACCGGTATTAGATGCTTCATAAGTTGGGTTATCCGTATGCCCTCCAGCATAACCATTGTACACTTCCTCTACCCCTTCAATATGCTCATAAATGGCCTCGACACACCAAAAACAACCACTAGCAAAATATGCACGTTCGTAACCACTGAGATCCTTTTTATTGGTTATATCCACTCCATCAATACTTTGGCCTGCATCACAACCGACCGCCACAAAAGCAAGACCTACTAACAATAAAACATTACTTAAACTCAACTTCATATAAATCATTTTAGCTTTGGTCGCATGCGCCTCTATTTTCTTACAAAGACTGCTCCAAAATAAATTCCAATCAATTATTTATCTATCTTAACCGAATATATGAAATTTACAGAATTAGAGCTTAAGGAACAACTCTTAGAAGCCTTGTCATACATGGGATTTGAAAATGCTACTCCAGTTCAAGAGATGGCAATCCCAGTCATTTTAAAGAATCAGGACATTCTCGCATGCGCACAAACAGGTACGGGAAAAACCGCAGCCTTTGTATTGCCCATTTTAAATAAATTAGTCGGAAAACCCGACACCAGTATCAACACATTAATCATTGTCCCAACCAGAGAGTTGGCTGTCCAGATAGAACAGCAAATCCAGGGATTATCGTATTTCCTTTCGGTAGGTTCAAAAGCCGTTTATGGCGGAGGCGATGGAAAAGATTGGGCAGAACAAAAAGTAGCACTCACTGAAGGAACCGATATCATAGTCGCGACTCCGGGTAAATTACTCTCCCATTTAAAGATGGGTTATGTAAAGTTTGACAAAGTTGAACACTTGGTCTTAGATGAAGCCGATCGAATGTTAGACATGGGGTTCTATGACGACATTATGAAGATTAGCTCTTTTTTACCAAAGAAGCACCAAACATTATTGTTTAGCGCAACCATGCCCAGTAAGATTAAGACATTGGCTAGAAAGCTACTTCATAACCCTGAAGAAATTTCATTGGCCGTTTCAAAACCTGCTGCTGGGGTGTCACAAAATGCCTACCTGGCCTTTGATAATCAAAAACAGGCTGTTTTAAAGCATATACTTGATGAGCGTAAAGATTACGAAAGTATTATTGTATTTACTTCATCAAAAGCAAAGGTTTCGGATATCAACCGTAATTTACGCAAAGCCGGGTTCGCTTCTCGCACGATCAGCTCAAACCTCAATCAAACTGAGCGCGAAGAGGTCTTGAGAGCGTTTAGAGCCCGCAAGGTCAGAATACTCGTCGCAACAGACGTTATGTCTCGTGGAATTGATATTAAGGAAATCAATATGGTCATTAATTATGATGTGCCACATGATCCGGAGGATTATGTCCATCGTATTGGCCGAACGGCAAGAGCGAATACAAAAGGAGAAGCTTTTACACTTGTCAATCCAAAAGATTTTTCAAAACTAAAAAGGATAGAGAAGTTGATCGAGGCAGAAGTTCCAAAACTAGAAACACCTGCCGAATTTGGAGAAGCGCCCGTCTGGGGTAAATCAAGTTCACCCAATCGTTCGCATGGAGGGCAAAAAAAGCGTTTCCCGAATCGCAACAAGAAAAAAAGACCTCAATCCAAGCAAAACGGCGGTCAAAACAACGTAAAAAAGGATAATCAATAATTGAAACGATTACCAAATAATTCGTTTTAATGCGCGAAAGATAAATTGTTAACAGGTTTTAATCATCTTTAACAATCTAGCCGAAAATTTCCTTGTATTTTTGTGATTCATTAACAAAAACATCTATGTATAAAAAATCATTTCCCCTACTCGGGCTGCTATTCTTAGTAGCCTTAAATGCTCCCGCGCAAAATAAATCATATCAAGGCCTTTTATGGGAGATTTCGGGAAATGGACTGGAAACTTCGAGCTTTTTATATGGAACGATGCACGTTTCAAACAAACTGGCGTTTAACGTAAGTGACTCATTTTATTATTCACTAAATAGCGTTGATGCAATAGCGCTTGAATCTTCTCCTGCTGATTGGATGGAAGATTACCGAGAGATGGGTGCGTTTAACAATCGTGGCTACGGTTATGAAGGCTTCTATAAAGAAGCTTTTAAATTCAAAACACCGAGTGCTGATCTGGCATATCAGCTGATGGAGAATAAAAATGGTTTAATGAATCAAATACTCTATCGTTTTCGTCCTGGAAATGAAGATTATCAAGAGGATACCTTTTTGGACATGTTCATTTTTCAGGCTGGGGCCAAAAATGAAAAACCCATTTATGCTTTAGAAACCTTAGAAGAAGTTGTTGATTTATCCATCAAAGCAATGAAACCTGATGAAGACTACATTGAAGACAACAGCCGAAATAATTTTTTAGAAAATGACGGACAGCGTAAATTTGTTTTATTAGAAGAAGCTTATAGACGTGGAGATTTAAATGCTATCGACTCCCTAAGTAAAGCTGATAATCCGACCGCAGTGTATCATGACTATTTTATCGTTGAAAGAAATAAGAACATGGTTCGCCGGGTGGATTCATTATTAAAAGATCAATCACTATTTATAGGTATCGGAGCTGCTCACCTACCAGGAAAAGAAGGCGCAATTGAACTCCTTCGGGATAGAGGGTACACTGTTCGTCCCGTCAACCCAAAATCAACGGGGAAATCTCATAAAATGAGAAAAAAACTGGAAAGCCTCTACCGACCGGTAGATTTTCAACCGTATGAAACGCAAGATGACTTTATCAAAGTAGCTGTTCCTGGAAAGCTTTATCGCATGCCTTCAGGTGAGCGCGGTAAAATGGAGTATTTATGCCCTGAACCTATTAATGGTGGTTATTTTAGCGTAGTTCGTCGATTTACATTCGGTAGTATCTTTAATAAAGATATTAACCATTATAAAGCCACATTCGACAGTCTACTCTACATCGCGACACCTGGTGAATTAATCAAAAAGGAAGACATCTCCGTCAACGGTCATGAAGGCTATCGAATCTTAACGATGACCAGCAAAAATGCCTATGTAAACTATAATGTCTTTTTCACCCCTACTGAGATTGTCATGTTCAAGGGGTGCGGAACAGACGATTATATTTTAAAAAGTCGACCTAAAACTTTTTTCAGCGAAATCGCATTAAAACCTGCACATAGTAATTGGCAAGATGTTTCGCCTAAATTTGGTGGAGCGACATGGAAAATGAAAGGATTAGTTTCCTCGCAGGATATGATTGAAGGCATGGATGATAAGGAAATTGATCCTTTATTTCAATCTTATGATAGTGAGACTGGAAATTACTACCTCACAATGCGTTATAGCTATAATGATCTAGATTATATCGAAGAGGATTCTTTTGATTTAGCTTATTTAGGAGAAAATTTCGCAAAGTTAATAGGTTATGAAATTGATCAGACAAACCTCGTGACAAGTGATCCTTATACATATGTTCAACAAGAATTAAAGGTTAAAGAAGAAAATAATGATCAAAAAGAAAAATTACGTCAAAAAATAATCACCAAAACAGGCTATTATTATCTCATGTTAACAACTGCCGAAGGCGAAGATGCTGACACCTTTTTTGATTCCTTTACTTTTTCAGATTTTAAGATCGACGATACGTTTGAAACCTATACGGATACGTCTATTTATTATAGTGCAGAGACGTATATTAAGGAGGAGTTACCTCAAATGCCGAACGGATATTATAACCGCTATCGTGAAGAAGAGGAAGAGGACAACTCCTTTAAATCAAGAGAAGGTTCTAACTACCATTTTCATGCTAAAACCGGTCAAAACATCTATATCGGTTTCGTCAAGTTCCACGATTATGATGGGATTGATTCTTTAGAGGGATTCTGGGATTACCGGATCGAACGACTCACAAAAAAGAGCTTTTTAGCGGTGCAGGGTAAGAATGAACGCATTGGTGAAAATGGAGATCAGATTGTGGAATTTGTGCTCACCGATACCGGTAGTACAAAAGGAATTATGACTCAAATGCGTCTACACAATGGCGTACAATATACGGTTCAAGCCTTAATTGATACGATTGATGGACCAAGTGAGTATGTGCAACGTTTCTTCGATACCTTCCAGCCTAAAGACACTATAATCGGACGGGATTTGATGGAAGATAAAGCAGAACTTTTTCATTTACACACTACGGGAGAAGATAGCCTTAATCGTGTTAACGCCATGAAGTCTATTGATAATGTTGATTTCAAAGAGAAAGACGTTAAATACATCGTTGAGACCTATCGTAATTTTGAATTTGATGAGGAGAAAGAACAAGAACAGCGGGAAGAATTGATAATGGCCTTAGGGAATATAGAAGTTCAAGAATCTTATGATTTCCTCTATGAAGTTTATGATGAAAACAATTTCAATTCGGACTTGCAATTCATTGTTCTAAAATGCTTTTCATATACCGAGACGGAGGAAGCATATGAAGCGATTAAAAAGCTACTATTAAAAAACCCGCCATTTACGGAAGAGAACAAGAAACTTAATTTCTTTGACAATTTATATGATTCATTAGAATTGGCAGATGACTATTTTCCTGAAATGTTGGAAATGGCTCAATATTCGGACTATCAGCCTCATATATTAGAGCTTTTAGCCACTGGATATTTAGATTCTGTTTTTACATTCGATCATTTTAAAACAGAAAAATCTAAGATTTACAGAAATGCCAATATCGAATTAAAACGTACCGTTGCGAATCAAAATGAGGACAATGACAATCGTTACGAGTATAATTATGTCAATCAATATGCACGTTACCATAACCTCTTTATCGATTACTATACTTTGATGTGCGGATTTAAAACCAATGGCGATAAAGACGTTGATGCGTTTTTTAAGGATATCTATAGAATTGAAGATAAAAAATTCAAAGTAGAGGCTGAAATCATTCATCATAAATTAGGACTACCAGTAGACACGACTGCCATTCAAGAAGTAGCAGAAGATGTTAAATATCGCTTCTGGGTTTATAACCGTTTAGAGGAAAATGAAATGCTCCCATTTTTAAATGATAGTATCTCCCAAGAAGATATAGCCTTTGCCCTACTCTACAATCGCGGATATGATGAAGAAGAGGATAGTGTTGTATTTATCAAATCAGTTACTGTTGACGATGGAAAAGAAATCGGTACAATCTATTTCTTTAAACGAAAAACGGAAGACAAGAAAAACTGGATGATTGACTATGTTGGGTTAATGCCTGAAGACAGCACAACCTTCGAAACAAGAGGTATGACGACAAAAAAAGGCTTATCTGTCAAGAATGACGAAGAAATGGAGAAAACCATTGAGCATGCCATCAAGGTCTTTGAATTAGCTCACAGAAAACGTGTGCGATTAGATTCATACAACTACGGTAGCCTCTTCGATGGGTTATTTTAAAAAATAATCCCGGTCGCAATATACATTAAGACCGGGATTCCATGTAAAAATCTACTATTCTTACGCTACTTATAAATAGTATCTAAAAACAAGACGACTGTCTTTGTTTTCTTATAGGTAAGACACATCATTCTATAAAAGGTTACAGTTGACTCAGAAAAAGTCTTAATAGGGCTTATAAATAATACGTATCTTTCTTTCCATCAAGCTCTAGTGCAGTTCCTCCTGGCGTGAAATCATCCATGGTTGGTGGTGCCATTGCTGGATCAATATCGATAATCTCACTATCTTCCATTGATTTATCAACGACCATTCCATCATCATTACAAGCTTCAATTTGTTTCGAGTAGAAACAGGTATGCTCATTAAAATCATACGTATAAGTCTCACTGTAGGCACAATTTTGAAAATAAACTAATGTTGCCGCCGCAACCTGCCAGCTTTCACCATTAAATTCAAATTCGTGGGTATAATGCCATTTATCAGCACTTCCGCCAAAATGATTGATGTATATGCGTTGATCATGCACTTCGAGTTTTTCGAAAGGATCTCCCATCATTCCACCATGTTCACTTGCCAACACAGGACCGATAAACTGATGCCATAATGACCAAAACCCATCTTCTTGTGAGTAGACTCTTACCTCTCGCTCAATACCCATTTCGCCAGTCCGGTCCGTGTCAAAAATCACCACTTTTTCTGACACACCGTCCCCGTCTAAATCTCCATCATCTTCCGCTCTGATCATATATCCGCTCGGCACATTTATTTCAGACATTCCTGAGTTTACTTCATTATTCGTTTGATCTGAAACAGTAGCGCTATCAAAAGCTTGATTAGTTTCGTCAGGAGTCACTTCTCCCTCTGGACTTGAACAGGCCGATAGAAATACGAGTAATACCGCTAATAAATTCAAATAAGCCACCCCTTTCCAAGATGCGCTTTTGTATTTTCGTTTTGAGTTCATAATTCATTTTTTTAAAGATGTCGAAGCAATTTACAATTTTTTTTAATGAAATTCCAGTAAATTTTATTGGCTATAATTTATAATCATGTTCTTTAATGTACGAAATTTAATACATTAACTATTAAAATCTGCTTCAATAGTTTCAACTTTCCCTACGTAAGGAAACAACTCACCATTCGCCATGAGCAACTGAACATCAACCATACTATCGGTTTCATGATGCGATCGAAGATTAAGATACTCTGCTTCAGAAACGTTAAAATACACCCACATTTGACTATTGTCAGACAATGTGGTTAAAAGTTCTCCTTCTTCCAATAGGCTACCCAGACGCACATGAAATTTATCCAAAATCCCATCATAAGGTGCAGTAATATTCGTAAAATCCAGGTGTATCTGAGCTAATGATAATTCGGCTTTAGCCTTGGAATAATTAGCTTCTG
>Ga0181563_10006160_pt1 | contig 10809 bp, 3 predicted proteins | sample 011ome_25_FD_133759 | JGI IMG/M metagenome (GOLD analysis project Ga0181563, IMG submission 133759) | Coastal salt marsh microbial communities from the Groves Creek Marsh, Skidaway Island, Georgia - 011512CT metaG (megahit assembly) | ecosystem: Environmental > Aquatic > Marine > Intertidal zone... | reverse complement strand
CGCCGCCGAGGCGTCCGCGGCGGAGTCGGAGACGCGCGCGGCGCGCGCCGAGGCGCGCGCCGCGGAGCTGGAGGCGGAGCTGGAGGCTCTGAGCGAGGCGGCGGAGACGCGGCGCGCGCGCTTCGAGCACGTGCAGGCGCTGCACGCCGAGCGCGAGGCGGCGCTGCGGCGCGAGCTCGCAGAGGGGGGCAGAGGGGCGCAGAAAGGGGGCTTGCAGGAACGCGGGAGGAGCGGCGGCGCGGCGGAGGCGGCGGCGGAGGCGGAGGCGCTCGAGGCGGAGAACGCGCGGCTGCGCGCGGCGCTGGAGACTTTCGAAACCGCCGAGGCGGCGGCGCCGTTCGCGGGCGACGAGCACCTGGACGGCGCGCGTGACCGCGCGCTGGACGCGCTGAGGCGCCGCGTGGCCGTCGCGGAGGCGGCGGCGGTTATGGCGCGCGAGGAGACGTCTGAGTCGCACCGCGCGACGGCCGCTTTGAAGGAAAAGCTGGCCGAGGAGCGGCGCGAAGCCGCGGCGAGAGCCGAGAGGGCGGAGGCGTCCTCGGCGCGGGATCGGCGCGGGTACGAGACGGCGATGGAGGAGAACGCGAGATTGAGGCGCGTGGCTGTCGAAGGCGGCGGCGGCGGCGGCGGCGAGGGCGCGACGCGCGAGCGGGCGGTGGCCGCCGCGGAGGCAAAAGCGGCGCGGCTTCAAGCCACGGTGGCGTCGCTCGAGGCGGAGAACGCGTCGTTGCAGTGGCAAGTCGCGGCGAACGTCGGCGGGAAGGGAACGACGCCGTCTTTCCCTTCGCGCGTTCTCCTCGAGACGGGCGCGGAGACCAAAAACGCGATCGCGATCGCGATCAAAAACGGCGACAATTTGTCGCCGCCTCTGTTCGAGCGCGTGCTCCGCGACAAGTCGCACAGGCGCGCGGTGGTCATCGGGTACCTCGCCGTGTTGCACCTGCTCGTGTACTTCAGCACCACGCACGGCACCTTCTCGCACGGCGCGCGCGTGCGGTGCGTCTCCGGGACGGCGCCGTGAGAACCGGCGAAGCGAAGACAGACTAGCTAGCTACGTACTCGTACTTAGTTATAAGAAAGACGTCTTATATTCGGTTCATTCGTCGGACTCGCTCTCGTCCCAGTCCCGGACCTTCTTGCTTCTTGCAAGAAGCTTCTTCGGCTTCTCGCCGTCGTCCGAGCCCGCCTCTTTTTTTTTCTTCTTCTTCTTCTTCTTCTCCTTCTTCTCCGCGGACGCGAAGAGCGCGTCGGAGCGCGGAAGAGCGAGCCTTTCCTCGCCGGAGCCTCCGGACGAACGCGCGTCGGTTTTCGTGATCGAACGCCCGGAACGCGAGGTGGACGCGAGCGCCTTCTCCTTCTTCCTCGATTTCTTCTCCTTCTTCTTCTTGTCCGCCTCCGAGTCGCCGACGCCGCGTCCGCGCTCGACGGCTTTGCCGAGGAAGTCCGCCGAGTCGTCCACCGTCTCGTACGCCGAAGAGAGGGTCTCGCCCGAGGCGGGCGCACCGAAGGACGCCGCGATCGCGCTCGGGTCGAGGTCGAACTCCGCGGCGCGCGCGGCGTTCACCAGCGCGGGGTCCACCGCCGGTTTCGTTTCCGGTTTGGAGGTGTTGGCCGCGGCGCCGAAGAACGGATCTTCGGCGCTGATTTGGCGCACGACCCCCGCGTCGGGAATCCGCGCTGGATCTCGCGCGTCTCGTTCGGCGTCGGACCCGCTCGCGACGTCGAGACTTCCGTCTCCCACACTTCCGTTTCCCCCGGGGCGATGTCCGCCGGCGTCGCGACCGTCCTCGTCGTCCTCGTCCGAGCTCTCGTCGTCGTCGTCCCACCGCACGATGGGGTTCTTGGGAGTGGCTCTCTTCTCGCCGCCGTCGCCGCCGTCGCCGCCGTCGCCGTCGCCGTCGTCGTCATCCCCGCCCTCTTCCTCGCTGTCCTCGTCCCAGTCGCGCGCGTCGCCGGCGGCGTCGTCGGCGGCGTCCCCCTTCCTCGGGCTCGCGGCGAAGAAGTCGTCGTCCACCGGGCCGACGTCCGGGTGCTCGCCGCCGCCGCTCATGCCCGCCCTCGGCCCGGACAGGTCGCCGTCGTCGATGTCCGCGCCGCCGAACGCCGCCGCCGACGCGCCGCCGCGGCCGGCGAGGTGCGAGAATTGCGGCGCGATTTTCTCGCGCGCCGTCGCGTCAAAGTGGCCTTTGGGCTTGGCCGCCAGGCCCAGGGTCTCCAGGCTCGCCAGACCGCTCACGCTGGACGTGACGTTGGCGGCGATGTCCGCCGGCGTCGCGGACGCCACGGCCGTGACCCCGGAGATCAAGCCGCTCACCGCCGCGCTCCCCAGCAACACGGGCGCCTCGCCCAGGGTCGTCTTGCTCAGCCGTTCCCAGGTGAGCGCCGCGTCCTCGGCGGTGGCCGGCGCCGCCGTCGCCCGTCGCGTCTGCCGCGCGTCGCCGCCCGCGCCCTCCGCCTTTTTTTTTTCGTCCCCGTCACCGCCGCTCTGGCCACCGCCGCTCTGGCCGTGCGCGTCGGTCGGCGCCGTCGCCTCTTCGATGCGCCGCTCGTACGCCTCGTACGCGTCGCCCTTCACGACCCGCAGCGCCTCCTGCGCCTGCACCACCGCCGCCGTGTTCAGCGCGAGCGCGCGCTCCAGGCTGGCGCGCTTCAGACACAAGAACGGGATGTGCAGGAACGTGGACAGCGCGCTGAGCCCGTAGCAGTTCAGAAGCGACGTCTCGACGACGAACGGCCGGAACGGGCGACCGCTGAACGCCGCCTCGCAGTCCGCCTCCACCTCCTCCGACCGAATCGCGCGCTTACTCGCCGGGTAATCGCGGAAGTTGATCAGGATGCACGTCGGCACGTGCTCGGGCACGAGCGGCAGTTCCCTCTGCACGTACTCGTACGTCCACCTCTTCGACGGGTCGATCAGGAACACCGCGGCGTGGCAGTTCTGATACACGTCCACCATCGTCGCGTCCAGCGGGAACGTGTGCTGGCCAGCCTCGGCGTCGCCCTTGTGCGCCAAAGTCAGCGACTCGGACACGTCGCGCTTGCGGGCGCGATCCACCACGTCCCACACCTCGAGCATCACGTTGTCCTCCGGGCTCGAGCGCGCCTGCCACGGGATGTGCGCGGTCTTGATTTCCGGGGTGGGCGCGTATTCCGGCACGAACGTCCCGCCGCGCAGACGCCGAAGCAGCGTGGACTTACCCGTGCTCGAGTCGCCGCGGACCACCACCTTGAAGTTGAACTTACCGCCCTTGCTCCCGTACTTTTTGCGCATCTCGACATCCATCTTGCCGATGGCGCGCGCGCGGTACTCCTCGTCTGTCATGGACACGGGGCCATCCTCCGCGAGACCAGTCACGCCGAGAGTGGACAAGTCCGCACCCATGGTCGTCGAGAAAGAGGCGAGCGGTCACGTGGGGACGCACGCGCGCGCGCGATCCGGGTGGGTCCCGAGAAATCCACGTCTCGGCGATTCGGGCACCCGCGCGCGCGCCTTCGGAGCCCCACTAGCCGAACGCGCGCGTCGGCGATGTCGGACACGATGTCTCGAAACCGAGGGGGGCACGACGCCCGAGACGCGTTTCCCCGAAACGGCGACGGCCGCGCTGCTTCGCGCCGAGCCCCGGCCTCGTGCGCGTCCGCAGCGCGCGTCAGTCGTTCTGGCAAAGGCCGCGGGGGAACGCGGGATTCTGATCAGCAGTCGAGAGTGGAAACAAGAAAAAGGAGTTTTGCGACGCTATTATTTCTCATCATTCGTCGCCGCGCCCGCCGCTCCGCCGCCTCTCCCCTTCCCCGCGTTCGTTCAAGACGCCGCCGAGTGAGACACGCGTCGCCTCGCCGTCTCGTCACGCTTTACTTCTTCCCCGCGTTTTTGGCCTGCTTGGCGAGCTGCGGGTTGAAGTTGTCGAGTTTCCGGTCGTTCTTCGCCGCACGCTGCGCGGCTTTCCGCTTCTCCATCTCCGCAACCGCCGCCGCGCCTTCGGCGCCGGACGCCGCGAGGTCCGCCTTCTGCGCGTCTTTCGCGGCTTTCTTCGCGGCCATCGCGGCGGCGTCTCTGTCGAGGGGTGGACGGGTGCGTTCGTTCGGGGGTTCGGAGAGTCAGCGACGCACTACGCGATCGACCGGTACGCGTATCCGGACGGCGACGACGAGCGAGCGACGACTGTTCGATCGATCGTTCGCCTGAACGCGAAAGGGACGGGCGTCGTCGGGGTTCGATCGATCGGGACCGACCGGGTCGACTCGCGGACGCGTGACGCGCGAAACCGACGGCGTGGCACGTTCGCTCGGCGCGAACCGACGCGACGCGTGCGCTCGTGTCAGGGAACGAGAGAACGAGACGAGAAATCGCGTCCCGCACCTCTCCGCTCGGGCCTGGGGGGTCAGGCCCTCCGTGTTGCCCTTGTTGCCACCCTGCTTCTTCAGATTCTTCTCTTTGGACTGCTCGCGGCTCAGACCACGCGCCATGTCGTCGAGCTGGGGGTGAGGAAAGAGTCTGGGGGGGAGGCGACGGGGTTCGAGCCCGGCCGACTCGTTCGCACGCGTTGCGCGCACTGAAATGGCACCGCGGGGAGGCGCGGACCACCGAAACCCTACAGCGCGCGGGACTACTCGCGAGACGTTTTCGGGATGTGTGACGTCGGACATTTTTTTTTGGCCAAAAATCTTTTCGGTTCGCGCGACAGTTTGCGAAAACGGCGCGAAGTCGTCTCTGCTCCTCGCTCCCCTCCCCGAAGCGCTCACTCACTCGACGTCGCGAACGCTCACTCGCTTCCCTCTCCGGAGGCCTCTCCGGAGGCCTCACTCGGGAAGGCCGGGACGACCGCCGCGGGCGCCTTGCCTTTTTCCGCCGTTCGCGAGCGCGTCTCCGTTTCGGAAAACGGAACCGACGCGGAACCGACGCCGGGCGCCTCCGTTTCCTCCGCCGCGCCACATTCGTTTTTGTCTTTTTCGTCCCCCGCTTCGCCGCGTTCGCCCGCGCCTTCGCCCGCGCCTTCGCCGCGCGCCGGACTGACTGACGCGGCGCCGCGCGCGCGCGCCTCCATGCGCGCGGCGGCCGCCGCGGCGGCATCCAGCTGCTCGCGCAGGGCTTCCATCTTCGCCTCGAGCAGCGCCACCTCCGCGCGCGCCACCGCGGTTTGCGCGGGCGTCGGCGGCGACTCCGCAGCGTCGGCGTCGTACGCGCTCGAGAAGCGCGACGGGGACGCGAACGCGTCCCGATACCCCGCCTGGTACCCCGCCCGCGACACGGGGGTCTGATGCCGAGGCGAGTACGCGGACGCCGCCGCCGGCGCCGCCGCCGCCGCCGCCGCCACAGCCGCCGCGGTGGCGGCGGCGATCTGGTGCGCCTGCGCGGGGGAAAAGGACGCGCCCGCGGCGACGTCGCCGGCGGCGGTCGCGGCGAGGGACGTCCACGGGGACGAGGGCGGCCCTCCCGCCGGGCCGCCTCCGCCCCCGCCCCGCGCGCCGGGGGGCTCGCGCCCCGGCGTCCGCATCCAAAAGGGCTCCTCGCCCGGGGGGAAAAGCAGTTCGGGAGCGGGGGGCAACGAAGCGGGCGGCGTCGCAAGCGGTCCCCGCGGCGCCGCCGGCTGCGCGAGCGGCGCGGGCATCGCACCCGCCTGCGCGGCCGCCTGCGCGGCGGCCGCGCGGCGCGCCGCCGCCTCCAGCGCGGCGCGCCGCGGCGTGTCCACGTCCGCCCCGGGATCCGCCGCGGGCGCCGGCGCGGGTGCCGGCGCGGGCGCCGGCGCCGCCGCTCGGTCCGGCGGCGGCGGCGCGGCCAGGTCCCCCCGCCCGCGCTCAGGCGGCGGGTCCGCCTCCCCTCCTGCCTCACCCCCCCCGTTCGGATCCCCCTCATTCCCGCCGAAGAGCTGGCGCTCGAACGCCGCGCGCATTGCCGCGTCCGCGGCGTCGTTCTCTCCCGCGTCCGCGCCGCGCCGCGGCGCGGCGTCCGCCTCCTCCTCCGGCAGCACGGGCGCGCGGCACGTCGGACACGCCTGCTGCCTCTCGAGCCAGGAGCGCAGGCACCCGAGGTGGAAGTAGTGGCCGCACGGCAGCTTCTTCGGCCTCGAGCCGCCCGTGCCGTCGCAGCGCATGTCCTCGCGGCAGATGATGCACACGTCGTCCCCGCGCGCGAGCTCTTCCCGGGAGCAATCGGGGAAGCGTTCGTTGAGGTTGGCGGTGACCTTGCGGTAGCGCAGAAAGTCGGCGACGCGGCGGCGGAAGTTGCGGAAGGTGACGTACAGGTCCCGCACCAGGTGCACGGGCAAGCCGTAGTACGCAAAGATGATGAGGAAGAAGACGAAGTACACGAACAGGTGCAGCAGGTCGGTCATGAGCTCGAGGTAGAACACGCACGTGCCCTTGCCGTCCCATCGGCCGTCCAAAAACGCGTCGATCCGGCCGATCGCGTACTTGGCCGCCACGGCGACGGCGCGCGACGCGAGGATGACGTACTCGAAGCCGAAAAGCAGAAGCACGATCGGCCCGCGGCTCAGCGTGTGCGAGACGGCGTAGCTCAGGAAGGCGACGTCCAGGGTGACTAACACGGCCACCAGGCTGCAGACCCGCACGTGTTGCAGTCGCGTGCTCGTGGGGCTCTGCTCCATGAACTCCACGCGGTCGCCGGCGAGCCAGTGGAAGATCTTCACAAAGAGCAGAGACACGAACATCACCACGAATTTGACGTTGAACTCCTCCCTGAAGATGGTCATCGCCAGGCACGTCTCCATGATGGCGTCCTTGGCGCGCTCGTACAGGCGCTCGATCTCGGCTTCGCGCAGCTGGCCCAGGAAGATCTGCTTCAGGAGGTGCCCGAAGCACAGCGTCAGCGCGAACGCGAGGTTGCCCAAAACCACCACCGAGAGCTTGGACGTGCTCAGGTACAGCATCGCGGGGAAGTACTGCTCGCGGGTCTTCAGCGCGTGGTACACCAGCCCGCCGGCCACGGCGAAGGACACGAACACGTACTTCGTGAGCGACATGTTGGGGCGGGGGGACGCGCGCTGTCGATGCCCCACGAAGAAGCGGGTCTCCGACCGCTCGCGGTGGTGTCCGCCCCCGCGCGAACAAACCCCGAAATCCGCGCGACCCCGCGGATCCGTCAAGCGTCGCGGAGGAGGCGGTCGCTCGCTCCGGAGGCGCTCGGTTCCGAACGGCCCGCCCGGGGACCACCCGCCCGTGACACGCGTGGGCCGACGCGAGCCCGCTCGAGGTCGGCGCGAACCCCGACCGCGCGACACGCTGTGGATCCGCGCGCGCGCCGCGGCGTCGTGCTGCACGAAAAGAAACACGTCGCTCGTCCAATGGAAAGATCCAAAACGCGTTCGAAGCGAGTCTGCACTCTGGTCACCTCGACGACCGTCGTTGTTCGTTTTCGGTTTCGTATGGAACGCGAGGCGCATTCCTTTACAGACAAGGTGTCGCCTAAACGTGTGGATGATGTAAAATCAACTTCTCCTGCCACTGATAGTGTGTCAGCAGCCGCGTAGCTGGCTCCTCTCGTCGCGCTTATAGATACTAACGCTCGACTAAAACACCGCGTCCACGAGCACTGGCGTTGTGCCCAGCAGGCTTCGCGCGTGGTCCGCGGTGGTACTCGCGCACCGCGCCACCCCGTTCGAGTCCGGGCCGTGCACGCACCTCCCCGCGTCGCGCCGCGTCGGCGGCAGCCGCGTGCTCGCCAGGACGTTGTCCTTCTGCCGCCGGATGTGCGAGCGCGAGTCGCACGCGCCGCCGGCGCCGGGCACGGCGCACAGCACCTCCAGCGCGAACTCGTCGACGTACTGCAGCCCTGCGTTTGTGCCGGCCCGCTCGCTCGCCCAAGAGCGGGCCGCCCAAGAGCAGTTGTCGCCTCGCCGGGGCAGGTACTGGAACACCACCTCGTTGGGCTCGTCCGCTTTCGTATCGCGCGGCGCCATGAGCCCGGTCGGGAACACCTCCGTGCCCTCCGCGCCGGTGGTCGAGTCCAGATTCGCCGACCCGGCGAGCGCGTCGTCCGGCGACGTCTTCAGGCGCAGGCGCACGCTGCGGCACGCCACGACCCTCACGCCGGGGCTCTGCTCGACCGTCGCCCACTCGTCGTCGTCCTCGCCGCAGGACGCGGAGACGGGCTCGGAGAAGGCCACGACGATCTCCACGACGTCCGGGCCGAGCGCGTTGCGCGTCGCCGTCAGCCGCTCGTTCGGCGGGATCCCGCCGCCGCCGTTGTACCCGAACACCGTACCGGCGATCGCGCGCGCGGTGACGTTCACCACGAACGGGCGCCCGAGCGTGATGTCCTTGTTGAACGACAGACTCTGGGCGTACGGGGGACTTCCGAGAAGCGCGTCCCCGGGTTTGGGGAGGGACAGGTCCGCGTCCGCAAAGACGCATCTTCGCCCGGAATCGCGCGCCGACGAATACAAAGTGTTCGCGTCGCGCGTTTTGCGCGCGACGCTCAATCCGCCGTCGACGCTCGGCGGCGACGCGCCGTCGGCGCCGCCGCGCGCGGCGCAGATGCCCCGCCCCGCGGTGGCGTTCAGGTCGATCTGGAACTTGCTCACGTCCGGCCCCCAGCGCGGGGACGCGTCCCAGATGGTGTTCCAGTCCAAACGGTTCAGCGCGATCCCGGCGTCGGCGGGGAGCGCGAAGACTCTGTGCTCCGCGTTCCACGCCGCCAAAACGTCGGCGTCGACGCCATCCGCCGCGGCGTCGCCGACGCCCTCCAGCCGCACGTAGTCCCCCGGCAGCAGCCTGTGCTTGCCGCGCACCGTCACCGCCACGCGCGCGCCGCACTCCAGCTGCGTCACCTGGAACACGCCCGAGCAGGCGCGCCGGACGGAGACGCCGGAGGCGCGATCCGCGCGGAGCGCGCCCGCGCCGGCGTACTCGAGGTCAAACGCCAGGTGCGGGCTCGGCGGGTTCGCCGCCGACCCGGCGGCGCCGTCCGCGCTTCCGCCCGCCTGGTCGTACCCCTCGGACGCCGCGTGCGCCTCGCTGGTGTTCACGCGCAGCGCGAACGCCAGCACGTTGTCCATGAACTGCTCGCGCCGGCCCTCATCGAACCCGTCCTCCTCGGACCCGAACACGCAGAACCCGGCGCCCGCGACGCGCTCGCCGTCGCCCAGCGCGAGCGCCGCGCTCTCGGCGCGGCACGCCTGCCCGGCGTTGACGCGCGCCACCGTCGCTCGAGACGCGTCGAAGGCGCGGCCGGTTAAGTTCAAAGGCGGCTCGAACGTCACCAGGTTGTTCCCGGTCGTGCCCGTGCCGCTCACCGTCCCGACGGCGTGCCGCCGGTTGATGAGCGGCGCGTCCGAGCCGACGACGCCGCGAACCTCCACGACGTCGCCGCGCGCGAAGGGATGCACGCGCCGCGTCCGGAGCTGCGCGTCCGCCGAGCGCGTGATCCCGCTGTACTGCGCGCAGTCGCAGGTTTGCCCGTCCGAGCTGTACAGCACGCAGTCGCTGTCCGCCGCGCCGTCGCCGTGCGCGTTACGCAGCGTACACCCGCCGTCGTGCACGTGCAGCGGGTCTGCCAGCGAGCCCTCGCCGCCGCGATTCGGCGGCGACGACTTGAGCGGCGACCGCTCGTCGTTTTTCCAAAACGTCTTCTTCTCCCCGAACCCGCCGCCGATGAAGCGCGCGACGCCGTCCGCCGCGCCCGGCTCGAAGTGGTCGCCCGTGCGCAGAGTGAGCGTCGGCGCGCCGGCCACGACCACCGCCTCGGAGAAGGTCACGAAGAAATACACCTGGTCGCCACCCTCGTACGCGTAGTCGCGCGGCGCAAACAAAGGGTCTGGAACCGCGCGCGTCCGTCGCCTCCGCCGCGTCGCCGTCGCGTACGTGACGTCAATCGCGAGCGGCGCGCTCGACGAGTCAATCGCCGGCGTCGTCGTGAACGACATCGAGTCGTCCGACACCACGTTTATCACGTACCCTTCCCCCGGCGGGTCCAGCAACACGTCTCGGTCGGCGCCGTACACCGTCTCGAAAACGATCGCGTCACCAGGCTTGAAATCGTGCGGCGCCGCGGTGTACACGCTCGCGTCCGCGCACGAGCGCGAATCGGCGCCCGTCGCGCACCACAGCTTCGAGAGGCGCGCGGCGGCGCGGTACGCGAAGGAAGACGCGCGCGTGTTCGGCGAGTAGCTCGTGACGCTCGTCACCACCGGCTGCAAAGTCGACGTGATGTCGCGCGTGGGCACGCCGGGGTATCGCTCCGAGGACGTTTTCCCAGTGTGCGGCGCGCCGGGCCAACCGCTGGCTTTGTTGATCCCCACGCGGTCGTGCTGGTTGATGCCGCCCCGCGGGCCGCTCAGGGTGCCCTCGCCCGCGCCAGCGCCGAAGTTCGCGGGCAGGCGGCTCCGGCTCGGGCGCTCCACGCGGTTGAAACGCGCCGCCTGCCAGTACCCGCCCGCGCGCGTCACGTGCGCCTCGCCGTGGTCGCGCGCCGCGCGCGTCTCCGGGCCGGACCGAGGGTCGCCGAGGCGGTTCGGCAGATCATCAAACCCGACCCAGCGCGTGTTATCGCCGGACACGGACGACGTCAGCAGCGCGCGGCGGCGACGGCTTTCGGCGCCTTCCGAATTCTCGGAGACGTGCTCGGAGCCGTGCTCGGAGCCGTGCTCGTCGTCGTCGCGGGGGGTCAGAAGCGTGCGCGGCGCGCGCACGCGCGGCGCTTCCTCGCCGTCGCCGCCCGCGGGGAGCCACTCCTCCTCGACGTCGTCGTCCGACTCCAAGCCCATCAGCTCAGCCTCCAGCGCGGCCATCCGCGCCAGCACGTCCGCGTCGTCGACGTCTTTGTCCTCGGGTGTGGGCGCATGACCCTCCTGGATG
>Ga0181563_10006158_pt1 | contig 10810 bp, 6 predicted proteins | sample 011ome_25_FD_133759 | JGI IMG/M metagenome (GOLD analysis project Ga0181563, IMG submission 133759) | Coastal salt marsh microbial communities from the Groves Creek Marsh, Skidaway Island, Georgia - 011512CT metaG (megahit assembly) | ecosystem: Environmental > Aquatic > Marine > Intertidal zone... | reverse complement strand
AATTACCCACTGCCTTGGCGGACCACGAGCAGCGATCGCGGCGAGCCTGTTTCATCAAGCGGGTTACGAAACCTACCACCTCACCGGCGGTTATCATGCTTGGAGAGAAGCGGGGATGGAAACCGTTAAACCGGCATCTGCCAATGTCGCACCCTGCACCACTTAATGCGAATCACATTGATGCAAATCACAATCCAAATCCAAAAGCAGGACAGACGATAACCATGAAAGAATTCCTTTTACCAATCGCCATCTTTGCTGGCTGGTATGCACTGAACGCGTGGATCCTTCCAAAATTTGGTTTCTCCACGTGACTGAGCGGACAATGCGCGGTGGATCCGCGTTCCGACTCAGACGATGAACTGAACATCGAATCAACTCATGCTGAACCAACCTCTGAAAAGGATCCCGAAACGAACCACAAATTAGTACGAAAGCAGGGCCCCAGAGAGCAAATCGAGGACAAAAAAAACGACGGCCAAAGCGAATCGAGTTCTCAAAGGAGAGAAGGAGACGAAAAATCGAATCGTTGAATTCACCGCTCGCATCACCATTCATCTACCTGAAGCAGGTAAAATCCGAACCGGAGTCATTCTTATCAATCCCTCCTTCGTTGCGTTTTTAATGCGAAAAGCATCCGTCAGTTCAAACCAATCCACTCGATCGCTTGTGTTTGCCTGCGCCCTAGTGATACTGCTGGGCGTCACACGAGCAGATGAAAAAATCAGCTTCGACACCAAACCTGTGGTACAGTCGACTGCGTCAAATTTACCATCGGATTTCAAGGGGACAAAAGCATCCCAAGTGCACGCAGTGCCACATTCAGAAAACGATGGCAATGACTCAATCGAACCCCCGGTGTTTTCTGCATTACAAAACTTGATTGAAAACCACTGCCTTGCCTGTCACGACAACTCAGATGACAACCACGGGATCAATCTGCAATCCGCATCATTACCGCCTAACGATTCATCCTTGACAGTATGGGAACAAGCGGTTCGAAAAATCTCAACGGGTCAGATGCCTCCATCCGATTCCGAACAACCATCTGACTCGCTCCGCACCCGAGCGACCTCCGAACTGACCCAGTCCCTAGACCAACTCGCGCAGCAAAAACTGAATGTGGGTCGAACAGCAACCTTTCGACGATTGACTCGGTTTGAGTATCAGAATGCGATTCGGGATTTATTCCAAATTGACATTGATGCGTCGACCCTTCTTCCTCCGGATGAAATCAGCCATGGATTTGACAATGTAACCGTCGGTGAACTGTCACCCTCGCTACTCAACCGCTATGTCACGGCAGCCCAAAAAATCAGCCGGCTTGTCATGGCAAGTGATGCCGGTGGCATGGACGCTCACACGTTCCGTACTCCACCAGACCGCACGCAAGAAGAACACGTCGAAGGCTTACCCTTGGGCACTCGAGGTGGAATCTTCGCGCGTCATTACTTTTCCCGACCGGGGGAGTACGAATTTACCATTCGCCTAACGCGCGACCGAAATGAGCATGTGGAGGGTCTCAAAGAACCTCATGATCTAGATTTGATCATTGATAGAGATGTTATTGAATCATTCCGCGTCTATCCACCGCGTGGGAATTCAACGAGCGATGACGATTACACCAAACCATCTCACGAAAATGTTGACCGGCACCTTACAGCGAAAATCCACATTGAATCGGGCGTGCATGAAATCGGTGTCACGTTTATCAAGAACCAATCTTCACTGATTGAGACAAGTCGAAAACCACTCGATGTCCACTACAACATGTATCGCCATCCAAGACTGGGACCAGCTGTTTTTGAACTATCCATCACAGGCCCGCACACCTTTGCGCCAAATGATTCAAAAACAAACTCGACGACTAAAAACTCCACACCAAACAACTCAGCCTTGAGTCCCTGGCCAATTAACCCGGATGAACAAGACCACTGTGCGGAATCAATTCTGATACCGCTAGCTGAACGAGTGTTTCGTAGAAGTCTTTCAGAAAGTGATCGCGAAAAATTACTGAATCAATATCACCACGCTTCCTCAGCCAATGGCTTTGCAAGAGGCATCGAATTCGCGATCAGTTACTTGCTTATTCATCCGCAGTTTCTATTCAAAATCGAACTGGACCCAAAAGATCAACAGCCCGCAAACGCATACAAAATCGACGACTTCGCGCTCGCCTCACGACTCTCGTTCTTCTTGTGGAGTAGCATCCCGGATGAAACGCTACTGCAACTTGCTAAAAAGAATCAATTGAGTCGTCCATCCGTTCTCAAAGGGCAGATTAAAAGAATGCTTTTGGACAGCAAGTCACAAGCGTTCACCACAAACTTTTCGGGGCAATGGCTGTACCTTCGAAATCTTGATTCGCTCACACCGGACGCACGCCTCTACCCAAACTTTGATGACAATCTACGTCAAGCATTTCGCACTGAGACGGAATTGTTTATCGCGGATCTGATTCAGGACAATCGACCGATTCGCGAACTAATTGATACCGATCACACCTTCTTAAATGAACGACTCGCGAAGCATTATGAAATTCCGGGAGTTTTTGGAAGCCACTTTCGCAAAGTCTATCTGAATCCCGAGTTCAATCGAGGAGGCTTATTGAGGCAGGGCAGCATCCTAAGCGTCACCTCCTATGCGAATCGCACCTCACCCGTCCTCAGGGGAAAATGGATTCTCGAAAACCTCATCGGGACCCCGCCCCCGCCACCACCGCCAAACACACCGAATCTTGATGAAGTAGCCATTTCCGAAAACCTTACCGTTCAAGAACGTCTAAAACTGCATCGGGAAAACGAGGCCTGTGCCGTCTGCCATCGCTTGATCGACCCCATTGGATTCACCTTGGAAAACTTTGACGCATTAGGAAGATGGCGAACGCTCGATCAAGATCTACCAATCGATTCCACCGGTTCACTTCCTGATGGAACGAAATTGTCAGGGCTTCACGAACTAGAATCTGCGTTGATCAAACGCACCGACATCATTGCTTACTGCCTTGCGGAGAAACTGATGATCTATGCGATTGGACGCGGAATCGAACCCACCGATGCTCCCCACATCCGCAAGGTGGTTGCATTGGCGCAGCAGCAGGACTACCGAATCCATGCGATGATCGAAGCAGTTATCCTGAGCCCACTTTTTCAAATGAGAATGCCGCAATCATGATTCGACGCAAAGCATTACCGAGACGAACATTCCTGAAAGCAGCGGGGACAACCTTATCGCTTCCATTGCTTGACGCAATGATCCCCGCGATGACTGCGACCGCCGCCACGGCAGCATCTCCAAACCGACTCAGACGAATCGGCTATGTCTACATGCCGATGGGATGTGATATTTCTCGATGGACGCCGCCGAATGAAAATGACCTCGAAATACTTTCGCCGATTCTTCGACCACTTAAAAATGTCAAGGATCAAGTCACGGCGTTAAGTAATCTCGAACTCAAGAACGCTTATCCGGGTACACACGCGACATCGAATGCCTCGTTCCTGAGCGCAGCCAAGGCAAAGCGCACCGAAAGCACAGATTACTTCCTTGGAACGACCGCCGACCAACTTGCTGCGCAACGCATTGGCACCGAGACACGCCTAGCTTCGCTGGAACTTTCAATGGACCTACTACAGGTCGTTGGTCAATGCGACAACGGCTACGCGTGCGTGTATCAGAACAATCTATCTTGGTCGTCACCCACAACCCCTCTTCCCGCCGAAGCCCACCCTCGACTGGTCTTTGAAACTCTCTTTGGTGACGGCGGCACCGTGCAGCAAAGACGTGAATCACTCAAGCAACGTGCTAGCCTACTGGATGCATTATCCGAAGAAATCCAATCTCTTCGCGTCACGCTTGGCCCCCAAGATCGTCGCATCGTTGATCAATACCTCGCTTCCATTCGTTCCGTGGAACAGCAGATTGCGAAATCCGAAATTGAATCGCAAGAAAATACCGAAATCGATCTCGATCGCCCCAACGGCGTGCCGGCCAGTTACCGTGATCATGCGAGGCTAATGTTCGAATTACAACGACTCGCTTTACAAGGCGACATCACACGGGTGATTACTTTCCAGCTCGCGAGGGAAACCAGCAACCGAAGCTACACCGATATCGGAATCAGCGAACCACATCACCCGCTGACGCACCATGGCAACAATCCAGAGAAAATTGCTAAAGTCGCCAAAATCAACGAGTTCCATGTTTCGCTATTTGCCGAGTTCCTCGAAAAACTAAAAGCAACCCCGGAGGCGAATGGAACTCTACTCGACCACTCCCTCTATCTTTACGGCAGTGGCATGGGAAACCCAAATGTGCATGACCATACGAATCTGCCTATTTTGGTAGCGGGTGGTGCTGCCGGCAACATGCGAGGTGGTCGCCATCTACGGTTCGAGCAACCCACGCCGCTGGCCAACTTACACTTAACGCTTCTCAACAAAGTCGGTGCGGAACGTGAGTCGTTTGCTGACAGCCAAGGGCAAGTGGAAGGTCTATTTGATTCGGTTTAATTTGCCGAGCGTTCGCCACACTTTCCCCGCCAACCACAGCAAGGCTTATCAACGAGGATCGATTTCACGAGTATTGAGAACATCTAAAGTACTCGAGCCCCAAAAATCGCATCAGACCGCGCCACTGGCCAAAAGAGTATGAAAACAACCGTTTGTATTGCTGCCAACATGCAAGATTCACGACGATACGCATTGATACACGGGTTGCTTAGCAGCCTTCTGCTACTTGTTAGCCTCTTCGGATTCAGCTCTACGATCATCGCCGTCGAAACCGCTGAAACAACAGAGACGAGTATCGCAGACCTTTTGCAGCACCGGCATTTTGATGAAGCAATTGGGCTGATGAATCAAAAAGCCGATGTCAATCGACAGCAAGCAGATGGCATGACCCCTCTGCACTGGGCATTGCATCATGGTCAATCCGAAGTGGTTCGCTCTCTTCTCGCGTTAGGTGCCGACCCCAATCTTGCGAATCGATATGGCATTCCTCCGCTATGGATTGCGTGTTGCAACGGCGACTGGGAAAACGCAAAAGAAGTGATGGATGCCGGAGGCGATGCAAATGCAAAACTTCGTGGGGGAGAAACGTTACTGATGACAGCTTCTCGAACCGGTTCGGTACAAGTTGTTCAACTACTAATCAAAAATGGAGCTGACATCGAGGCTGTCGAACGAAGCGGTCAAACGGCATTGATGTGGGCAGCAGCCGAAGGAAATTCCGCGGTCGTTGAAACCCTACTGAACCGTGGGGCTGATGCAAATGTCGCTTTACCATCGGGTTTCAATGCGTTCTTTTTTGCGGCGCGTCAAGGCCATACTGAAACAGTTTTCAAACTGCTTCATCGTGGGTTCGACATCAACATGGAGATGCGTCCAAGACGCAAAGCGTCAAAGGGCCCTAATGCAGGTACCACTGCTTTAATGTTGGCAATCGAGAATGGACATTTCCAACTCGCCTGTGAGCTTCTTGAGCAAGGCGCGGACCCCAACTGCGTCGCCACTGGCTATGCACCATTGCACGCGATCACATGGGTACGTAAGCCGATTCGTGGGGATGGCGACCCACCGCCTACCGGATCTGGAAATATCACCAGCCTTCAATTAGCAAGGTGCCTACTGCAAAGTGGAGCTGACCCGAATATTCGACACAAAAAACACTCCACTCGCCACAGCGGCTTGAATCGGACGGATGCGACACCGCTCTTGCTTGCTGCGGAAACGGGTGATCTTGCACTGATTGAACTGCTGGTTGAATTCGGCGGTGATCTCCAACTCCTTAACTGCGATAACGTGACTCCCCTTTTGGCAGCCACCGGCATCGGCGTCCTCAGTGATGGAGATGAGTCGGCAGGAACCGAAGAGGATGCAATCCGAACATCAGAATACTTGATTGAAAGTGGAGCTGACATCAATGCTGTTGACGATGCAGGTAAAACCGTCATGCACGGCGCTGCATTTAAAAGCTGGCCAACTCTCATTGAAAGACTAGATCAGTGGGGAGCTTCATCGAAAATCTGGAACCAGAAAAATGAAGATGGCTGGACTCCTCTGATGATCGCCCAAGGCCAACGCCCTGGCAATTTCCGACCATCCGAAGTCACCATCGCGGCACTGCAAAAAATCTTACAACGAGATTTCACAGGCTCCGGTCCGTAGGCAAAACGAACTCTCAAATCCACTGCCGGATCGTCGGCTAAAACAAAGTTGGTGTGCGCGAAACGCATGTGTCTCTTAGACTCCTCACAGTCGAGTTGATCATGACTACTTTTCCAGTATGAACTTTCCCTTACCCTTCTAACTTCGCAAAAACCATGCTCAATAAGCTCCACTTGTTCGTCACCGTAACCACGATCCTTTTTTCGACTCAGTTAATTTCACCAAAGAACTTGACCAAGCCATGCATCGGACAGGAAAAGTCACCCAATGCCATTGCCCCAAACGAAAACCTACCTATTTGGCCGGATTTTGCTCCCGGCGAAACAAGCCAAGATATCGGCACAACACTTCCGAGTCGTAACACGGATCAGCCACTGATCACGCGAGTTGAGAAGATCACGCGCCCAACCGTTGACGTATTTCCCGCCACAAAACCCAATGGCAAGGCGGTACTAATTCTTCCCGGCGGTGGTTTTCGATATGTGGTAACCGACCTCGAGGGATCCGAAGCAGCCAAATGGCTTAATGATGTTGGCATCACCGCCTTTGTTTTACGCTATCGAACGAGTGAAAATCGCGAGGGTGCGTGGGAACGTTCACTTCAGGATAGCCAGCGTGCCATCAGGATGATTCGCTCAAATGCGGACCGCTGGAAAATTGATCCTGATCAAGTTGGACTCCTCGGTTTCTCAGCAGGCGGCCAAGTTGCTGCGATCCACCTCACTGCCACGCAAGCCGCATACGAGAGCCAAGACGCTACGGATCAGGTCTCAGCGCAACCAAACTTTGGAATCCTTATTTACCCTTGGCAAATTTACGACCAGAATCGTGAAAAACTTATCAGCCCTATTCAAGTGGATGAGCAGACGCCCCCGACATTCATTGTCCACACGCATGACGATGCCTCGACCTCTCTCGGTGCGGTATTGTTTTATGCCGCCCTCAAGAAACAAAATATCGCTTCAGAAATTCATGTCTACCAAAATGGTGGCCATGGCTATGGCACGCGATCTCGCCCCAATTCCGCGATCGGCACTTGGAAAGATCGAGCAACCGAATGGTTGCGCGTCAACACACTGATTGATTGACGCAATGACGTGAACCAATTCTTCATCGCTGAAAATGGTTGGATCTAGCATTCGCAATGCGTACGCGATCCAACGCACGTACTCGATCCAGCGGATTGGCGTAGCTCTTCGCAGGTGTAAGTGACACCCATCGCCGCGCCGATTTTATTCTTTGCGAATTTGCAGCCTGTCTTCACCGATTAAATCAAGAAGATCTGGCCAATCATAAGAATCAAGCACACCATGAACTGCCGATCCCAACATACCGACCGGAGCTTTCACCTGTACCATCTCACTCCAAGATGGTGGCAGGTCACTCAGCGTCAGACGTTCAAAGTGCTGACCATCACCAATAACACCTGCGTGCAAAGCAGGGATTACAGACTGCCCCGATGCGACCAGTTCGATTGAAAAATCACTAGCTGTTTCATTCTTTTGCTTGACAACTTCTGATTCCAAGAATCTCGCTACCGTCAAAAGATCCTGCGTCTGCAAGCCGACCAGGGAATCGCCGAGCAAGTATGCAAGATAGAAGGTCTTCCAATCGGAAAGAGTTGCGTCTGGCTTCGCGGTTGTGGTTCTTCCTTGGCCAGACAAATCGAGCAACACAACATGACGCCCCGCTTTCAGACGCTGTTCAACTACCTCAGTCAACCTAGCCGCACCATTGATACCCTCATCGTGCAGAATAATCGACCAACGACTGGTTGTGCGTCCCAAACGAATCACCGCACAGGGAATTCGACATGAGTCGGTCATCAAAACTCCGCACATCGCCTCCCCACTCGGCGAATCAAAAAGTCCTTTGGATATAAATTTCGCAACATTCTCGTCGGGTAACGTTGCTTTGGCCGTCGACTGCACCACAGCGAGTTTCTCCAAATCACTAAGACTGCCCCAACTCAAAGAACGTTGTTTAGCCAGCTTTTCAGAGAACTCAGAATTCAAATCCACGACGGACAATTCATCAGCAAAACTGGTGAGCACTTGACCTGTTGAGGTACACAGCAATGAAGAAGACTCTTGAATCTTTAGTTCGATAGGTTCAACCGGTTGGTCGACGCCACAAAGCCAACGTTTCATCCAGTGCGTGATGGTGGCCAACCCTTCGGGCTGAACACCGTGCGGCCCCTCGATCTCAACTAAATCGACTCGTTCCGGGTACCCCAACCGACCGTAGATTTGCTTTGACTGTCGAAAATTCTCCCAGCTACCATCGATATTAAAAAAATCTTGCGTGGTTGAACTGATGAGAGTTGGCAGCGGAGCACGAATGAAGACATAGTCCGGCTGATCAATACCGTCGATTATTTGCGAGTAGAGGTTCTGCTCCGCATCCTGCGGCCCGATGGTTTCGATAAGTCGCCGAAAAGTTGTCAGGTAACAGGCAGGTGCGGCACATCGAACACGCGGATCAAGTGCCATCACATAACTTGTTAGCGTGCCTCCACCCGAGCATCCTGTGTAACCCAATTTGTCTGGATCGATTTCCTCTCGAGAGGCAAGGTAATCCAAGGCTCTCATTCCATCCCAAATCCGATAAGTTGCCGTATTCTTACCAACAAGAGTCGCCCCAACACCGATCAACATATGCTCAGTAGTTGTCCCGCCGTAGGAAACCTCCCCATCTTCGCCCAAGATTTGAGAGCGTTCTCCCTGACCAATTGGATCAAAGACAAGGGCAGCCATGCCGTGACTGGCGAACATTGCCCCGAATCTTTGGTTGTACTCGGCGGTCTTTGCCGTGCGACTATGCCCACTCGAGACAGCGATACCGGGTACCCTCTTATTTGAGCTTGCATCATTGGGTAAGTAAAAATTCGCGGTGATGCGATGATGCGGCCGACTATCAAAAATCACTTTCTCAATGCGGTAACCATTTGCCTGTATGACACCCACCACGCTTGAGTGAAGTGGTGTTTTATCGGGAAAGCCGCCTAATCGCCCGATCATCTGTTCACGAAGTCGCTCTTGTTCAATTTGGATCGACTCAACATCCTTCAAGCGTTCGACTCGCTCCAACCTCTGATCCAGTGCAGCATAAGCAAGTTTCTGCAAACGGGCGTAGACATTGACCGAAAGGGAATCGTCCTCAGAAAGGAACGAATCGATTTCCGCTGCATCTGCGATTGAGCAAGATGCGCTGAAACTTCCGATAAGCACAAAGAACAGCATCCCCATCGCCACTCGAGGCGCAAACCACTTGCAAACATCGAGGCATATCGCGCCTATCGAATACCTAGCGAGGAAACGTTTCATGTTAGATGCCGAAAACAATTGATGCATGGATCTAATCTCTTTGATGTTGCGTAACGGAAAATGGAATCCCATTATTCGGTGGCGATTAACTTCGACAAACGCTGCTGCATCACGGATCCCTCGCGACAATACCAATCGAACAGCGTTCGAACATCAAAGCCGATGTTGAAGTGTTTTACTCCGATATCAAGGTAACGATCGGCATCGGAAGCGTCATTTAACTCAACCCGCGCGGCCACTCCGTGTTCCTTCGCTCGCTCAATCACTAATTGCTCCGCGGCGACGACTTCGGGATGCTGGAATTCACCCGTTCGTCCGATGCTATTCGCATAATCCGCTGGACCAAACTGCACCATATCGACCCCTGGCACAGCAAGTATCTGGTCGATCTGCTGTATTGCTTCTCGTTTTTCAATCATCAGAACGATGACAATGTCGTCCAACGCGTCCGCCCACTCTTTACTGCCCGCCTCTAACAGATTTGCTCTCTGCAAATTCACACCATGTAACCCAGAGGACTGGGGACGATCACTACGAACGACTCTGACGCACTGCTCGGCATCGAGGACGTTACGAATATCGGCAAAGAGTACGCTCTGGAAGCCAGCACCAATCGCTCGCACCGCAGTATGCGTCCGCGACTCCTGCTCAACCTTGATCATCCCTGTTAAATCATCAAAGAGCTCAATCGCTCGCCCCATTTCCTCCAAAGATCGATGGTCATACGGAGCGTACTCGGCGCTGAACTCAACATAATCGAACCTACCACTGCGGCCCACTAACTCGATGATGGTCGGCCACGATGACAAAATCCGTGTCCCCAGTGTTGGCTTCCCCTCTTCCAACAGTTTCCTCAGTCGATTTTCCCTCACGTAGTGTTACCCCAGACAAAAGGCTTCGGTTGCAAAAATGCCAACGCAATCCTCTTCGAATCAATTTCCCATCTGAGGCTTCAGTATAGAATAGGCAGCGATGCATAAAATAGGCGGCAACAAAAGTTGATGCCACTGTTTTTAACATGCATGTTCACGATGTCGATAACTAGGCAGTCGCATCCCCAGTGCGATGAAAGCCCAGTGCGAATAAGGCTCAGTGCGATGTTGAACTTCGTCGAAAGCATGTAGCAAAAGCCCCTCGTCGCCCTTGAATCAGCTAAGATCTCCGACCGATGCTGATTGGTTGAGTTCTTCACCTAAAGACTAAACGCCAATGTTCCAGAAGATATCGATCACCAACGGTAAAGACCGGTCGGCGATGACCAAAACCTGAGAAGCAACGTTTTAACACTTTCGAACAAACAATGACGACCGAACCATT
>Ga0181563_10006153_pt1 | contig 10813 bp, 9 predicted proteins | sample 011ome_25_FD_133759 | JGI IMG/M metagenome (GOLD analysis project Ga0181563, IMG submission 133759) | Coastal salt marsh microbial communities from the Groves Creek Marsh, Skidaway Island, Georgia - 011512CT metaG (megahit assembly) | ecosystem: Environmental > Aquatic > Marine > Intertidal zone... | reverse complement strand
TTCCGCAATACCCTTCAGGTCTCGTAACAAGTAATCAGAATAGAAACCCCAGTTCTTCGCACCGGGATAAACGGTTCGATTCCGCCTCTGGCACTACTTATCCTGGAAAGATTACCCTCCCCAGATAATGAGCCCCGCAATAGATAGCCAAGAGTTTACACACAGCCGGCAGGGAGAACGCAGTTCTCCTGAATCACAAATGCTAAAGAATTTCATTTCCAGAAAATTCACCAAACCAGTCGAGCACTGGAAAATCCTGGCGGCATTGCGCAACAGTCAACGGGCTTCGAATAGTGAAAATAGTACAATCACTTTATCTAAACTTTAGTGGGTAAAATTCTCGATTCAGGCGCGGCATAATTCCTGTTTTAATAAATCCGTCCCTTTTTAGGCCATCCCCTTTTAGGTCAACCTCAATCCTGCACTCCTGTATTACCAGAAAGCACTTCCAGTCTTTCCAGCCAGCGTTCCTCCATGCATTCATATGGCTGCATCCAGCCCAGTGGCAAGGGTGTCCATTCAAGCCGATATGACAGAGGTGACTCGTGCCAGAGCGGATCATGCATGACGGTGTCGGCGGCAAGACGCGGTGTGCCATCGGCATCCTGCGTCAGACTGAAACGTTCTGTGATGGTGGTTTCAGCACTGTGGGGAAAGCGCGAGTCGACCATTTCCTGCAGATGCGCGGTTTCAACCACCAGTACATCGCCCTCCCAATGACCAATGGAATATCCCTGGCGGGTTGAAAAAATGGCGTCAGGGGATTCTATGCGGTCACCAAGAAACACGCGCCGGGTTTCGCTTTGCCATTCGTTGATCAGCGTGACCTGGTCAGGTTTGTGGATGACTTCCAAAGGGTAGTTGCCACCACCCATCATCATTTCCGGCATGCCGTGTGTGACGCACCATAGCGTCGGGCTGTCACCGACCGGATCCACCAGATTGCGATAGATATCGACTTGACGCTGGCCTTCAGGAGTAAGGTCGAGCTCGGGATAGCCCTGGGCACTGGTCATAGGGGGACTAGCCAGTTGCCAGACACCGGTAAAGTCAGGGCGAGTTTGGGCCAGCAGTGATGTATGCAAACCTGCAGACAGGAACAGAGTGAAACAGAGCTTGAAAATAACAGCACGCAACATGTGGTTTTCCTTGGTACAAAAACAGTTGTAGTCTGAAATGGTAGCACAGACGTGGTGACTGCAGGTGCTGTAATGCTGAGCGAACGGCCGGTTATACAAACTATTGGCACGTAACCTGGTACTCATTAATATATACCCCCTCCTTCAAAAGCGCTTATATAGCACTTAAAAGGCAAGGAAGTTGCTGTCAAAAAGATTCTGGTCAAGAAGGGTGACGTGAAGAGAATCAGGTAGCCCAGGCTTATAATTACCGACCAAACTTTACGGCCCCAATTACTCCCATCCCAATTATTCTGATTCAAGGGTAAAGTGGTCTTCCCTGAATAGTTTCAAGGTAGCATCGACGGTGTCACTATCATATTTTTGACCCCGCCCCTTTGCTATTTCAGCCAGCGCTGCCTCGATACCCAAGGCAGGACGGTATGGCCGATGAGAACTCATTGCTTCTACAACATCCGCAACTGCCATAACCCGGGCTGCCGGTAATATTTCATCTCCCTTTAAACCTTGAGGATAACCACTGCCATCCATTCTTTCATGATGCTGATATACCATTTGTGCAATGGGCCATGAAAAGGTTACGTCTTTAAAATATCGTAACCAATCTGTGCATGGGTTTGTATCAATTTATATTCAGCATCAGTCAACTTGCCCGGCTTTGTGAGAATCTCCGCAGGCAAACTGATTTTTCCAAGATCATAAAGTTTAGCTACGATATTTAGCCCTTCAATCGCATCTTCATCAAACCTCATTATTTTAGCTATGGCGACACAGATTCTTGCAACCCGGCGTTAATGCGCATCAGTATATGGATCGCGCCTTGAGCCCATGGAGCTGGCCAGCCCTGTTAGTTCATATATCGACCTGTAAATCACACTGGATTGAAGTATATTTTCTTCTTCCAGGAGTTTTCGTTGCGAAATATCAATAGCTACGCCGAAGATTCTGGCTACAGTTCCATCTGACTCTAACTCAGCCTCACCTCTTACTAATAACCAGCCATGGCCGCCGTAAAACTTGTAAAATTTTAGTTCTAATTCGTAGGGAATAGCTTGAGTGATTGCCAGCTCAATTGATTTTTCGAGAAGAGCCCAATCCAATTTAGGAAACTTTTTGTGGAATTCTTCAACTTGCGGAGCACCTAGTTCCTTGGGCCGGTCAAAGATTTTATATAGCTCATCAGACCATAAATGCTCATTAGTCTCTTTTGCCAAAGACCATGAGCCGACCCTGCCCAGTCGCTGGATAGTTAGTAAGTCCCTTTCTATGCGTTGATAATCTTCCTCAGAATGAAGAGGGTGTTTACGTGAAATAAAAAATCCAGCTTTGGGATATATTAAAACCCTATGGATAGACTATAAGCAAAGTACTGGCTTTAATTTTTTATAAATTACAATTATTTTTTATATGTATATTTTTGTGCAAATTAGCATTTGAAAAAATAAAATATCAAACAACCATCTTGAGTGAAATTTGCCGACAAAAATGCAGAATTCATTCCCTCTACAAAACAAAGGCATCGAGCACATACTCCCACTGACCTTTTTATCTTCAGCAGGCATTCAACATCACAACACATTCGGCTCTGTTAAAGATTCCGGCGCATTTTTTCGTTAAATATTACCTGTATTTATTATGGGTTTTTTATAAGTGAAAGTGGTTTACAGTGAGATGTGAAATTAAATCTAAGCCACATAAGACTTCTCAAGTATTTATCGGACTGTGAAAGTCCTGCCACTATAAAAGCCTGTGAGGAATTCCTGACTCAAACCGACATATCGCTATCTTCTGCAAAAAAGTACATCGAATACCTGAAACTTAACGATCTGATCATTATCAAAAAAAAATCCGGACGACAGAAGAAGCAAGTTGGTGAGTCTTAATCCATCACTGGACATCAATATTGATAAATTGATCTGACATTTAATCGTTTTCCAAATCACTTAACATAACCCGGGGTTTTAAAAACGGTGCTTTTAGGTGGATTAGTAAAAACCTGTCCATTACAGCTTTAGCCATAACGCCTTTATCTGGTCCGGTTAATTCGCAGGATCAAACTCAGATTGTTTGTAACCTTAATACAGGAGCAAATCAAAAGGGGCGGATTCACCTGATAGGAAAAAGTGACAGGCCCATCAAGATCGACTCAGGTGCCAAACAAAATGCACCATAGAAATGAGGGCGAAACGTCAACGATCGTCGGCAGGACCTGATGCGTTGAGATCAAGCACAACTGAAAGGAAGGAAATGGTGAGCCCACCAGGACCCGAACCGTTTATTCTTGAAAGAGTCGCAGGTGTGACGGAGCTGATTCAGATGGTCGAGACATGTTGGTTATTGCTGAATGACAAACGCATTAAGAGTTAGCTTTTTCAAACTTTTAATCATATAAATCAATACGATAAAAGCAGTTAGAATGCGGTTTTATTTTCTGCTTTTCATTTCACCGCTATTTTCCGGATTCAATCAGACTACCCGTCAAAAATTTACTGGAATCCACACTATCGGGTTATTCTTACAGTTTAACCATACAGGTATGATTCACCTGGAAAATTGACACTTACTTACAAATTCAAGGGAAAACAATGCAGCCAGGCACAGACCCGAAAAGCAAAGGCTTACTTCAAACCAGAAAGGCAACCGCCAGTGGCTGGATTGGCTCTGCGCTTGAATACTATGACTTTTTTATCTATGCCACGGCATCAGCTTTAGTCTTTCCGCAAATATTTTTCCCGTCTGAAGACACAAGAGTGGCCATCGTTGCCTCCCTGGCTACTTATGGTGTTGGTTATGTTGCCCGCCCCATAGGGGCCATTGTTCTTGGTCACTGGGGCGACACTCATGGTCGAAAAAAAGTGTTATTGCTGTGCATGTTTTTAATGGGCGCCTCAACCATGACCGTAGGACTATTACCCACCTATAACCAGATAGGCTGGACAGCTCCCTTATTACTGGTGATCCTGAGACTGATTCAGGGTTTTGCCGTGGCTGGAGAAATATCCGGCGCCAGCACGATGATTCTTGAACATGCTCCATTTGGCCGCAGAGGTTTTTTTGCCAGTTTCACGCTCCAGGGCGTTCAGGCCGGACAGATTCTGGCGGCAGCCGTTTTTCTGCCGCTTGCCTATTTTCTGGATACCGAGGCCTTTAACAGCTGGGGCTGGCGTATCCCTTTCCTGCTAAGTTTTATAGTGATTATTGCTGGCCTGATCATCCGACGAAAAGTTGAAGAAACACCTGTATTCAAGGAGGAAAAGGAAGAAGGTGATATCCCTGAAGCGCCTTTAATAGAAGCTATACAATATCACTGGAAAGATATGATCAGAGTGGCGCTGATGTCCCTGATGAATGTTATTCCGGTCGTCACTACCGTTTTTGGCGCGGCTTATGCTGTTCAGGAGGGCTATGGTATTGGTTTCGATAACAATGTTTATCTATGGATTCCTGTGCTGGGCAATATAACCGCTGTGCTGGTTATTCCCTTTGTTGGCAAACTGTCAGATAAAATCGGGCGGCGACCACCCATAATTCTTGGCTCCGTCATATCCGGTTTACTTTCATTTCTCTATCTCTATGCCATAAGTATTCACAACGTGCCTTTTGCTATCGCAATGTCCTTGTTGATGTGGGGTGTTGTTTACCAGGGATATAACGCAACCTTTCCCAGCTTTTATCCCGAATTGTTTCCGGCCCATACCCGGGTAACCGCCATGGCAATCTCACAAAATCTGGGCACCATGATAACGGCTTTTTTCCCGGCATTATTTGTCGCTCTTGCGCCTCCGGGCACTAATAATGTCCCGGTGATTATCGGCTCATGTACACTCCTGATTACCGTCATTGTCGCTGTGACAGCTTATTCCGCAAGAGAAACCCATAACCTCCAATTGCATGAACTGGGTAAAAGGCAATAAGCATGACAGCGATTAGATTAGGCCTGCTGGGTAACGGTATTGCTCATTCCAGAATGCCGCGCCTTCAGCATTACCTTGGACAATTAACCCAAACAGACATTAACTATATCCTGATAGACGCACTTAACAAGAACGCTTTCGATCCGGTGGCACAAATTAACAAAACCATTACTGAAGGTTTCCGCGGAGTCAATGTCACCCATCCCTTTAAACAAAAAATTTATCCGTTGGTAGATTCTCCTCTTATAAAGGGGCATGAGTTAATCGGCTCCTACAATACCCTGCTGTTCAGGGACAGCCATATACTCGGCGCTAACACAGACTACAGTGGCTTTATAAAAGCCTACTTTAATAAGTTTGGAAAACGTTCACCGGGGCGGGTTTTTATTTGTGGAGCTGGCGGAGTTGGCCGAGCGGTAGCCATGGGACTTGTGAAGACGGGCTGTAAATATTACTCCATATTTGATACCCGTCAGTCACAATCTGAATCGCTCGCGAGTCTGCTTGAACAGCAGGATGTTTCAGTAGACGTTGTAACAAAACAGAATTTGGCAGACAGCATAGTTAATGCAGATGGTCTGGTTAACTGTACTGCGACTGGCATGCACCGTAGCCCAGGTTCAGCGATAAACCTGGCGCTTGTGGGCAACCAGCAATGGGCTTTCGATGCGGTCTATACGCCTCTTGATACTGAATTCATGGCTCACTGCCGAGAGGCAGGAATGCAATGTTTATCAGGGTTTGATTTATGGTTTTTCCAGGGGCTGGATGCATTCCAGATTTTTACCGGAACAGAACTTACTCCAACCGATAGTCTCAAAGCGGAAGCACTCTCCTGGCTTGACTGATTTCTGGATTTTAATTGCCGGCAATAACTGGTGTCAGCAATCAAGCCAACTGCCAGTTACCCTCCCGTGCATTTACTCACAGTACGTCCTGTCATCCGTGGCACAGTGCTCTGTTTGAATGCCATTAAATTATCCGGGACCCGAACCTAATGCGCAATCAGCAACACTATCAACTCAGCTCCTCACTGTCATTACATAACAATCCTGAGGACTCCTAATGTCCTGGTAATAAAGCCACCTGAATCATGACTGGAAAGCCCGGAAACCGACGTTTCTATTTCACCGTTGGTATAACTATTGCAGTGTCTTCAGAACGATATCACCAGTTTATTGGAGGCAACTTGTTTCGCACCCTTTGTATATCCTTCGCGGCCACGGCTCTCGGGACGTTGCCGCTTGCCGCCTTCACACAAATCGAAACACCCGGCATTACTGCGCCGCTTACCCCCGCACAGATATTGCGCAATTATCCACAGGACGCGCTCTCTGGCAGTGCGGTTGATGAGCCGGTTCTGCTCGGGAGCGTGGGTGGCATGTCGGTTCGCATCGTCAAATTGGCGGAAGGGTTATCCCATCCCGATGGTCTGGTTTTCCTACCCGACGAACGCACCATGCTTGTCACCGAGAGACCAGGCCGACTGCGGGTAATCAGGGATGGCGTGCTGGATCCTGCTCCCGTTGCCGGGCTGCCGGCCATCAACAATGTTGGTCTGGGAGGACTGCACGATATCGTTCTGCACCCCGACTTCGAAAACAACCAACTTCTCTATATCTCCTATACCAAGGATCGCGAACCACAAACGGGAACCACACTGGCAGTCTTTCGTGCCCGCTATGATGGTGGTCGCCTGACAGCCGTTGAAGATATTCTGGTTGCCCAGGCCTGGGAAAGCCCTCTGGGTACTTATGGTGGACGCATGGTATTCGGTCCTGATGGCATGCTCTACATCAGTGTCGGCGATCGTGACGGCACTACCAGAAATGAAATCTCCAGCGCGCGTCCCCAGGCGCAAAACCTTGACAGCCATATCGGTAAAATTCTGCGGGTGAGCGACGATGGGTCAATTCCTGCTGACAATCCCTTCGTAAATACTCCTGATGCTCTGCATGAGATCTACAGCTACGGGCATCGTAATGTCTACGGCATCGCCTGGGACCCTGCCACCGGAGTGATGTGGGCGTCCGAATTTGGCCCAGCGGGTGGGGATGAGATCAACCGCATCCTCCCCGGGCATAATTACGGCTGGCCACTGGTTTCACTGGGCAGACACTATTTCGGTAGCTATGTTTCCGACCAACCCTGGTATCGGGACGGCATGGACAATCCAGTATTTTTCTGGAACCCGGCCTTTAACCCCGAGAATATGTTTTTTTACACAGGCGATAAATTTCCGCGCCTGAATGGCAGCTTGATGGTGGCTGGTGCGGGTTCCAAAAAGATTGCCCAGATGATCATTGATGGCGACTTCATAACACAGGGCGATACCATGCTTAACGAGTTGAACGTACGCTTCCGTGATATCCGACAGGGACCTGACGGTTATATCTATGTCCTGACTGAAGGCCGGTTGCGCGGCCCAAATGACACCGACGGCATGTTGCTGCGAATTGAGCCACCTTCGGCGGCTGCCGCAATGGCCTCTGCCGAGGGCATTGCCCTGCCCGAGGCTCTCGGTAAACAGCAGACCGACAAATCATGTAGCGCTTGCCATGGCCTGGATGTCATTGTTGCCGAACCGCGCTCGTCAGACGAGTGGGCACAGGTTGTCAGCACAATGATTGGCAAAGGTATGAGGCTCACGGATGAGGAATACAACTCTGTGATGAGCTATCTGTCGGAACATCTGGCTACACAGTAAGCATAAAGTCCAGCGGGCTTGAGCAGAATAACAACCAGGTAATCAGAGACACCAGTGCAACAAAATAGGTGGCGACAATTGCGCGTCGCCCCCATTTAATACCTGTTAAGTACTTAAGCCTTTTTACCTTTCCTGTCTTTAGCGCTTTGCGCATCCATCAACAAGGCGCCAATAGATCCCATGGCAGGCTTAACGGGTTTACTCTGTGCAGGTGATGCAGTTCTGTGCTTCCTGTCGTTGCTGACAGGGGTATCCTTGCGAGAACCGGTCGCCTGTACCTCATCATCAAGGCGCATGGAAAGGGCAATTCGCTTGCGCTGCACATCAACTTCCATCACTTTTACTTTCACCACATCACCTGTCTTCACCACAGTGTGTGGATCCTTGATGAACTTGTTCGCCAGGGCAGAGATGTGCACCAGACCATCCTGATGCACGCCGATATCCACGAAAGCCCCGAAGTTGGTAACGTTGGTAATGACTCCCTCCAGCTTCATGCCTGCCTTGAGATCATTCATGGACTCAATGCCATCCTTAAACTCGGCAGTTTTGAATTCCGGTCTGGGGTCGCGCCCGGGTTTTTCCAGCTCCGCAATAATGTCAGTGATTGTAGGCAGGCCAAATTTTTCGTCGGTATAATCCGCGGGGTTCAACTTCGCCAGAAAACTGTGATCGCCGATCAACTCGTTCACTTTTTTCTTGCTGGCAGCACAAATCTTTTCCACCACGCTATAGGATTCCGGATGCACGGCTGACCCATCCAGGGGATTATCGCTGTCTCTGATTCGCAGAAAGCCCGCCGCCTGCTCGAAACTCTTGTCACCAAAACGCGGTACCACTTTCAAGCCGTTTCGATTTTTAAAGGCGCCATGCTGGTTGCGATACTCAACGATATTGGCGGCAATAGATGAATTTAACCCGGAGACCTGTTGCAGCAAGGCCGCCGATGCCATGTTCACATCTACCCCCACCGCATTCACGCAGTCTTCCACCACCGCATTAAGACTTTTGCCAAGCTTGAACTGACTCACGTCATGCTGATACTGACCCACGCCGATGGATTTTGGATCCAGTTTCACCAGTTCAGCCAGTGGATCCTGTAATCGCCTGGCAATGGAGATTGCGCCACGTACGGTGACATCCAGATCCGGAAATTCCTCCCGGGCTATGTCCGAGGCCGAATATACCGAGGCCCCGGCTTCATTAACCATCGCCTTGTCTAGCTTCAGTTCCCTGTGTTTTTTAATCAGCTCGCCGGCCAACTTGTCAGTTTCCCGTGAGGCGGTGCCATTGCCGATGGCAATCAGTTCAACGCCATGCTTGCTGGCCAGCTTTGCCAGTACGGCAATGGATTCATCCCACTGGTTTCTTGGCTGATGGGGATAGATCGCGGTGTCTTCGAGGAATTTTCCGGTACGGTCAACCACGCAAACCTTTACGCCGGTGCGCAGGCCCGGGTCCAGCCCCATAGTGACCTTGTTGCCGGCCGGCGGTGCCAGCAGAATGGCCTTCATGTTTTCAGTGAACACACGGATGGCTTCGTCGTCGGATTGCTCGCGTAACTGACCCAATAAATCGGTTTCAAGACGATGAATAAGCTTGACCCGCCAGGTCCAGCTCACTACTTCGCCCAGCCACTTATCCGCAGCGCGGCCCTTATCCTGAATGCCGAAGTGATTTCCTATCATGCCCTCACAAGGATCGGTGGCGCCTGACTCAACGCCAGCGCTGCCAATATCAACCGTCAGAAAGCCTTCTTTACGGCCCCGGAAAACCGCCAGCGCACGGTGGGAAGGAATTTTGTTCAAACGCTCGGCATAATCGAAATAATCAGTGAACTTGGCAGCATCCGCCTTGTTCTTTTCCACCACACTGGCACGCAGTTCGCCATTGTCCCAAAGATGTTTACGCAACTTGCCCGTAAGGGCCGCGTCTTCGCTAAAGCGCTCCATGAGAATATCCCTGGCACCGTCAAGGACTGCCTTGGCATCGTCAAAGCCATCGACGATAAAAGCTGCGGCCTGGGCCTGGGGATCCAGTGAAGGGTCAGCAAACAACATATCCGCCAAAGGCTCCAGACCAGCCTCAATAGCGATCATTGCCTTGGTTCGGCGCTTGGGTTTGTAGGGCAAATACAGATCTTCCAGTTCGGTTTTTGTTTCTGCATTGCGAATCTGTTTTTCCAGTTCCGGCGTCAGTTTTTCCTGCTCGCCAATACTGGCAAGAATGGTTTCAATGCGCTCGTTCATTTCGCGCAGATAACGCAGGCGTAATTCCAGATCACGCAACTGTAAATCATCCAGGCCTCCGGTAGCTTCCTTACGATAGCGGGAGATAAAAGGCACGGTTGAGCCTTCATCAAGTAGCGTGATGGCGACACTGACCTGCTGGGGCCTGACGTTTAATTCCGTGGCAATTTTTTGGGTAATAGCTGGTGAGAGAGTATCGGTGGTGCTCATTGCAATCCTGCTTCCCCAGGTGTTTGAGGCGGGGAAATTTGCTGTTTAGGGAGTCAGGCATTTTACCTGCAAAGTCGACTTTAGACTAATGATCAGTCGGGACGATCAAAGGGCTTGATCACAGGGGGCAGAGTAAATTCGTTTCCAGGCTATCCCTGGCTGAATCTCATGGCAAACCGGGTTTTCAGGCTTGCTCTTGTTACCGGGTGAAGCTACTCTGGGCAAAACACCAATAAAAACAAAAGATAAAAAACTTATGCTTCAGGTTCCTCTTTTTATCAACGGCTCAAATTTTTCATCCCAAAGTAAAAGTCGAATAGCCTTGCACAATCCGGCAGACAATTCCGTCATTGCCGAAGTACCGAATGCGACAGAAGCTGAAGTTGACCTTGCTGTAAAAGCTGCAGCAGACGCATTCAAAACATGGCGACAGGTGCCAGTGATAGAACGGGCACGGGTCATGATGACTTACCAGACTTTGCTCAAACAAAATCAGGATGAAATTGCTGAATTACTGAGCCATGACACCGGCAAGGTTATTGCTGATGCCAGGGGCGAACTCTGGCGCGGAATAGAAGTGGTAGAGCAAGCCAT
>Ga0181563_10006147_pt1 | contig 10828 bp, 9 predicted proteins | sample 011ome_25_FD_133759 | JGI IMG/M metagenome (GOLD analysis project Ga0181563, IMG submission 133759) | Coastal salt marsh microbial communities from the Groves Creek Marsh, Skidaway Island, Georgia - 011512CT metaG (megahit assembly) | ecosystem: Environmental > Aquatic > Marine > Intertidal zone... | reverse complement strand
TGCATCTTGCGCTCGTTTCAATTTTGCAGCCGATACCATTTTCATGGCAGAGGTAATCTGCATTGTTGAGTTTACAGAAGTTATCCTATTTCGTATTTCTTTTAAGTTCGCCATATGAAACTACAGTTCAAAGGTTAATTTTATGCCTCTACACTATATTTAGCAGATAAATCAGCTGCTACTTTTTCAATAGTTGAGGTTGCGTTATCAGAGAGTTTTCCTGCTTTTAATTCTGCTAGTTCAGCTGCATGACTATTTCTCATGTAGCTTAGGAATTCTTCTTCAAATTCTCTTACCTTGTTTACAGGAATGCTATTCATCAAGCCTTTAGTTCCACAATAGATAATTGCTACTTGTTCTTCGACGGGCACAGGAGCTCCTTCCCCTTGCTTCAGCATCTCCACGTTTCTGGCTCCTTTTGCAAGCACCGCCATTGTTGCAGCATCTAAATCAGAACCAAACTTAGCAAATGCTTCAAGTTCTCTATATTGTGCTTGATCCAATTTTAATGTTCCAGCAATTTTCTTCATCGATTTAATCTGCGCGTTTCCTCCTACACGTGATACAGAAATACCTACGTTAATTGCTGGACGAACCCCAGAATTAAATAAGTTAGCCTCCAAGAAGATTTGTCCGTCTGTAATAGAAATTACATTAGTAGGGATATAAGCGGAAACATCACCTGCTTGCGTTTCGATAATCGGAAGAGCAGTAAGTGAACCTCCACCTTTAACCAAGTGTTTAATTGATTCCGGCAAATCATTCATTTGCGCAGCAATGGTGTCCGAAGAGTTTACTTTTGCAGCTCTTTCTAACAACCTTGAGTGCAGGTAAAATACGTCTCCAGGGTATGCCTCACGTCCGGGAGGTCTTCTGAGCAACAAAGAAACTTCACGGTAAGCCACGGCCTGTTTTGATAAATCATCATAAACAATCAGTGCTGGCTCACCAGTATCTCTAAAAAACTCTCCTATGGCAGCACCAGTGAAAGGAGCGTAGAATTGCATCGGCGCAGGGTCAGAAGCATTCGCAGCAACAACAACCGTATAATCCATCGCACCAGCTGATTCTAATTTGTTTACTATTCCCGCAACAGTTGATCCTTTTTGTCCTATAGCCACATAAATACAAAAAACAGGTTCTCCTCTGTCGTAAAATTCTTTTTGATTGATAATTGTGTCAATACAAACGGTTGTTTTTCCAGTTTGCCTATCTCCAATTACAAGTTCTCTTTGACCCCGTCCCACAGGAATCATCGAATCGATTGCTTTGATTCCAGATTGCAATGGTTCGGTAACCGGCTGACGATATATAACACCGGGAGCTTTACGCTCGATAGGCATTTCATACAAGTCACCTTCAATAGGTCCTTTACCATCAATAGGGCTTCCAAGTGTATCAACAACACGACCAAGCATCCCTTTTCCAACTTTTACTGAAGCAATCTTTCCTGTACGTTTAACTGTGTCTCCCTCTTTCAAGCTATTTGCTGATCCTAGCAGAACTGCTCCCACGTTATCTTCTTCAAGATTTAAAGCAATTCCTTGTAGTCCCCCTTCAAACTCAATTAACTCACCGTATTGTACAGCCGAAAGCCCATAAATACGTGCAATACCATCACCTACTTGAAGGATGGTGCCTACTTCTTCTAATTCTGCTTCAGTTTTAAAACTTGAGAGTTGTTCTCTCAATATTGCTGAAACTTCTGCTGGTTTAATTCCTGCCATTTTCTTAAATTTTATCTAAATTAAAAATCTGCTATATATGGGTTTTTGCTAAAATCTTGCTTTAAGTTATCCAACTTTCTGCTGATACTAGCATCTATTTGTTTGTCATCTACTCTTACAATAAAGCCTCCAATAATTTCCGGATTTATCCTCTCAATAACCTCTACACTTGAATTCTCATCCGTATTCAGTAGCTGTAGTATTTTTTTCTTTTGTGCCGCCTCTAGTTTAATAGCAGATGTCACCTCGGTAACAATGATTCTCTTAATCACTTTGTATTGACGAACAAAAGCGCTTGCTATGTCACCGATTATTGATTCTCGATTGCGCGAAGATATTAGTAATAAAAATTGTTTTGTGAGTTCAGAAGTGTTTTTACCAAAAATCGATGTAAGAATTTCTTGCTTTTTGTCTGTTTTAACAACGGGACTTTTAAGCAATAAATCTAAATCCTTACTGCTGTCCACTGTTTCTGAAATTAAAACCATATCGTTGTATACGGCGTCAAGTTCTTTCTTCTCAATTGACAACCCAATTAAAGACTTTGCATATCTATTTCCTGCCAGTGACTCTTTCATTTTAGTTAAGGTTTATTTCTTCAACCAGTCCATCAACCAAAGTTTTATGCTTTTCATCGGTTGAAAGCGTTTCTTTAACTATTTTTTCTGCAATTTCAATAGAAAGTGTTGCTACTTGGTTTTTAATTTCGGTAACAGCAGCCATTTTTTCATTTTTAATCGCTTCCCTTGCGGATTCAATAATTCTTTCTCCCTCTTCTTTTGCTGTTGTTTTGGCTTCGGCAACCATTTTATCTTTCATTTCACGCGCTTCTTTCAGTAAAGCGTCTCTTTCAACCAAAGCATCTTTTCTTAAGCCTTCGTTTTGCGTTTTTAGTAAAGCCATCTCTTCTCTTGCTTTTTCCGAAGCTTCTAGAGCAGATTCAATTTTAACTTCACGCTCTTTTACAGACTTTAAAATCGGTTTCCAAGCAAATTTTGCTAATAAGAAAAGTAATATAACAAAGACCAAAGAGGTCCAAAACATTAATCCTATACTGGGCGTTACTAACTCCATATCTTGTTTTTTTAGTTTTTTATAAACAATAATAACAAGAAACACAGGCAAACCCTGCGTTTCTTGTTAATTAATTTTTACCCCTGTAGCATGGCAACCACCACACCAAAAAGAGCAACACCTTCAACTAATGCAGCAGCAATAATCATCGCTGTCTGAATTTTGTTGTAAGCTTCAGGTTGACGAGCAATAGCTTCCATCGCACCTCCACCAATTTTACCAATACCAATTCCAGCACCGATAACAGCTAGTCCAGCTCCAACAGCAGCTAAACCTCCGTGAAAAACAAATTCATTCATAATTGTTGTTATTTATTTATTGTTTATTTAAATACAAATTAATGGTGCCCGTCGTCTATAGCAGTTCCTATAAACAGGGCAGATAACATCGTAAAGATGTATGCTTGCAAGAAAGCTACTAACAACTCCAAACACGATATAAATAATGTCATTGGAACCGACAAACCTGACCAGGCTAGGCTTCCTTTAACAAAAATAATTCCGACTAAAGAAACTACAATAATGTGTCCTGCAGTGATGTTTGCAAACAGACGTATTAATAATGCCGCTGGTTTAATAAATATACCTGCAAATTCTATTGGAATAAGTATTGGGTATAAAGCAACAGGAACTCCTGGAGGAGAAAAAATATGTTTCCAAAACCCTTTCTTTGAAAATAGCATTTGTACTATTAACGTAAACAATGCTAACACAATAGTAAAAGAAATATTTCCAGTTAAGTTAGGGTTACTTATGAATGGGATTAACCCCAATAAGTTTCCAAACCAAATAAAGAAAAACACCGTCAATAAATATGGCATAAATTTCGTTTTCTTATCTCCAAGGTTTGGTTCAGCAATATCGTCTCGAACAAATAGAATTAGCGGTTCCATCCATGAAGTGATACCTTTTGGCGCAACCGCCCCATTCTTTTTGTAGAATTTCCCAACCTTTATAAATACAAATAGCAAAAGAAAGGCTGTAACAAATAAAGCAAATACATTTTTTGTTATTGAAAAATCTATAATAGAAACTTCTTCGTTTATACTATAATGACCATTTGAACCCAATACAGCAGAAATTTTGGTCATGTGGTGATCTATGAAGTAGTTTTTGTAAACATAACCATGAACGGCTTTTCCGCCTCTTTCTATATGAGCATGTTCGCCATGGTGAAACTCTGAAGACATAAAAACTTCAACACCATTGTCTGTGTAAAGAATGACAGGGAGCGGCAAGTGAACAGCATTTTCTCCTTCTCCTAAAAAATGAATTTCATGAGAGTCCAAAGCATGTCCAAGGGCGGTCGCTACCGGATCGTATTTTTCTTCAGTTTGTTCTGCGTGTTCAGTCGTTTCACTCTGAGCATAAAAGTTTGCCGTGAACAAAGTTGACATTACTAGCACAACAGCTAGTTTTATGGTGGTTTTTCGTTGCATCTCCTATCTAAAAAAACAGTCTAAGGTTACAAAATCGCTGGCAAAGATAATCTTTGTTTACAACTAAACAACCATTAATTATCTTTTATCGACATAATTCATAAAAATCAGGTTTTGCTCTAAATAATGTTAATTACGGCGCGGGCTTATACGCTTGTGCATCAGCCTTTTTTGAAACCTAGAATATCTATCCAATTTTCGACGCTAAAATTTTACTACTTTTGAGGTCTATTCAAAAACATGCACGAGAAGATTGCGAAACCAAATAGGCTAGAGAGTGAAGAGTTAAAAGTAGCTAACAGACAACTGAAGAAGAGGTCTAAATGGCTAATTATTGGCTTGTTATGGATGACTATATTGGGTCCGTTGTTAGGAATCTATATTATGTTAAACATTTCTGACGATGGCACTCTTCCGGGTTTCGAGGAGTTAGAGAACCCTCAAAGTAATCTTGCTTCGAGAGTTTACTCAGCTGATGGAGTTGAATTAGGAAAGTACTACAAAGAGAACAGAACCAATACAAAATACAACGACCTTTCTCATTGGTTAGTTGAAGCTCTGGTAGCTACAGAAGATGCTAGGTATTATCAACATTCTGGAATTGATGTGCGTGCGCTAGGGAGAGTTGTAAAAGGCGTTGCTACCGGTCAAAAAAGCCAAGGAGGTGGAAGCACTATATCTCAACAGCTTTCTAAACTATTATTTCCACGCAAAAAAATCACCAATAAATGGGAGCTGATAAAGAGAAAGTTCAAAGAATGGCTAATTGCAACAAGGCTTGAGAAAAATTATACTAAAGAAGAGATCATCACGATGTACTTTAATAAGTTTGATTTCCTTAATAATGCAGTTGGTATAAATTCTGCTTCACAAGTTTATTTTGGCAAAACCCCTCGAGACCTAGAACTTCAGGAAGCAGCGATGCTTGTGGGGATGGCTAAAAACCCCTCTTTATTCAACCCGCTAAGAAGGGAAGAGAAGGTAATAAAACGGCGAGAAGTGGTTTTAAATCAAATGTTAAAAGCTAAGTATATCTCAAAGCTACAGTATGACTCTGTAAGAGTTTTACCATTAGGTTTAAATTATGCAAGAGTCGACCATAAAAGCGGTTTAGCTCCTTATTTTAGAGAAACACTAAGAGGAGATGTTTCTAAACTTCTTAGGAAAACAATTCATTATAAAACCATATATAGGTTTGGACATATTGATGAAGATGGGGGGGCTTTGTTTAATCAAATTTGGACTGCATTGGACACAAAAAAGCCGTTTGATCATAAAAAAGCCCTAAAAGAGAACCTCTATCAAACCATTACTGTAAAAAATGAAGAGGGAGAATATTTTGTTATGAGAATATTAAACGTGGATGGCGATGCGCAATGTGAGCTCAGAAAATATAAGTACCATAAGGAAAAAGGGGAGCCTTACGATATTTATGTAGATGGTCTAAAAATTCACTCTACTCTTGATTCAAGAATGCAAGCTTATGCAGAGTGGGCGGTTCAAGAACATTTGAAATATGATTTGCAAGAAGACTTTTTCGCGAACAGCGAAAAATGGAAGCGCCCACCTTTTTCGAATGATTTAACAGAGACTCAAATTGATACTTTGATGGAACGAGCAAAGCGTCGTTCGCAACTATATAAAGTATATGTAGGAAAAATATGTGGATATTGTGAACGGCCGGAAAAATATGTGTCGAAGGAAGGCGATAAATATGTTTGTAGCTACTGCCATCACCAAACTGAGGTGAAAAGCAAAAAGGATTTAGCGGAAATGTTTTTAACCAAGCGTAAAATGAAAGTTTTTGATTGGCAGTCCGAAAATTATGAAAAAGACACCATTATGACCGTAATGGATTCCATACGTTATTATAAAAGCCTGTTGCGCGCGAGTATGGTTTCTATTGAGCCACAAACAGGGCAAATTAAAGCATGGGTTGGCGGGCCTAATTTTAATCACTTTAAGTATGATATGGTTAAAAAAGGGAAACGCCAGGTGGGGTCTACATTCAAGCCGTTTATTTATGGAACCGCATTAGAGCTTGGCTTAATAGAGCCTTGTGATGAGTCTTTTTTTGATATAAAGTACTGTGTTGATATTCCCTATAACAAATACAGAGAAAAGCAGTGGTGTCCAAGTAATTCTGACGCCGGGTTTACAAATGAAATGATGCCCATACCTTATGCTTTGGCAAATTCAATGAACAACATTACAGCAGGAATAGTTAAAAAAGGAAAACAGGGGTTGTTGGATGAAACGTTTGACCGTGTTTCACAAATGGGAATGGACACCTCAAGGTTTATTCCTGTTCCCTCGATGGCGCTCGGGGTTTTTGACTTGTCTGTGTATGATATGGTTGGCGCTTTAACATCTTTTGTAAATAATGGAGTGTACATAAAACCAACTTACATTGTTAAAATCGAAGACAAGAACGGCAATGTTATTTATGAGCCAGAGATTTATTCTAATGAAATATGGAAGGAGGAAACAGCATATACTATTCTTCAAATGATGAAGCTTGTAACTACCGGAATTCACCACCCAACCCTTAAGAACAAAGCAACCGGAAGAGCCTTAGTCGGGGGAACCGCTATTCGCATGAGAGGTAAAGAAACGGAAAAAAGACCTTACGCTGGAATAAGTAGAGAAATTCCTGTAGCCGGTAAAACAGGAACTACTCAAAACCAATCGGATGGATGGTTTATGGGGCTCACGCCTGACTTGGTGACAGGAGTTTGGGTAGGAGCTGAAGATAGAGCCGTTCGGTTTAGGAGTTTGCAGCTTGGAATGGGAACAAACATGGCGCTTCCGATGTGGTGCTATTATATGAAAAAAGTTTATGCAGACTCTACATTAAATATATCGCAATCTGATTTTACACCCCCCTCTTCCATTATAGGAGACCCTCTTGATTGTAATCAATATAAAGAGTTTGAACCAAAAATGGACGTCTGGGACGAAAAGAATCAAGAATGGTAGATTAAGTAAAACACATTATATATGAATAAAGTAGTTGATAACGTTGAAAAAGCTTGTGCTGGGATAGAAAATGGCATGACAATTATGCTTGGAGGTTTTGGTTTATGCGGCATTCCGGAAAACAGCATCTCTCAATTAGTTAAACTCGGCACTAAGGAGTTGACATGTATCTCCAACAATGCAGGTGTTGATGATTTTGGTTTGGGGCTCTTGCTTCAAAACCGGCAAATAAAAAAAATGATATCTTCATATGTGGGAGAAAATGATGAGTTTGAAAGACAGATGCTTAGCGGTGAACTAGAGGTCGATTTAATACCGCAAGGAAGTCTAGCTGAGCGATGCAGAGCCGGAGGAGCAGGAATCCCAGCATTTTTCACCCCCGCTGGCTATGGTACTGAGGTTGCAGAAGGGAAAGAAGTAAGGGTGTTTAATGGAAAACCCCACATATTAGAATCGGCTTTAACAGCAGATTATGCTATTGTAAAGGCTTGGAAAGGCGATACGGCGGGAAATCTTATTTTTAAAGGAACGGCCCGCAACTTTAATCCAATGATGGCAATGGCTGGAAAAGTTACGATTGCAGAAGTTGAGCATTTGGTTCCTACAGGAGAACTTGATCCAAATCAAATTCATATTGCAGGTATTTTTGTTCAACGTATTTTTCAGGGAACAGGTTATGAAAAAAGAATTGAACAAAGAACGGTTCGTCAGAAATCTTAAATATAGAAAACAATGGCTTTAAATAAAAACCAAATAGCGCAAAGAATAGCCCAGGAATTACAACATGGTTGGTACGTTAATCTGGGAATAGGAATACCAACTTTGGTTGCTAATTTTATTCCTGAGGGAATCGAGGTTGAGTTCCAGTCCGAAAACGGAATATTAGGCATGGGGCCCTTTCCGTTTGACGGAGAGGAAGATGCCGACTTGATAAACGCAGGAAAGCAAACGATTACTGCCATGAAAGGTGCTGCTTACTTTGATTCAGCGACAAGCTTCGCAATGATAAGGGGCCAACATGTTCAGCTAACGGTTCTGGGGGCTATGGAGGTTTCTGAAAATGGAGATATTGCAAATTGGAAAATTCCAGGAAAAATGGTCAAAGGCATGGGTGGAGCCATGGATTTAGTCGCTAGTGCGGATAACATTATTGTAGCAATGATGCACGCTAATAAAAAAGGAGAAAGCAAGTTATTGTCCAACTGCTCGCTGCCATTAACCGGTGTTGGGTGCGTTAAAAAAGTGGTTACTAATCTTGCTGTCTTGGAAATAATAGAAGACGGAGGGTTTAAATTATTAGAGAGAGCTCCAGGAGTTTCAGTTGAGGAAATTCAATCCGCAACAGAAGGAAAGCTAATCATTGAAGGAGAAATTCCCGAGATGGTTTTATAATATTTTAGCAATAAAATAGTTATAGATCAATCAATCCCAAATTTAGATTCTCTTTAAGCGTGCTTTTGCGGTTTAAGTCATATTTTAATAGTGTTTCAAAACTTACTTTTTTTGTTCTTGTTGGGCTGATGATTTGGACAACACTTAATTTAAAAAAATGGAGGCATGCCGAAACAGAAGCTAAAATAATTACATGGGATATTACGTCTTATTATGCCTATCTTCCAGCAACCTTTATTCATCATGATATTTCTTTGGACTTTATTGACAAAGACAGTGTTAACTATGCCGCAAATCACCAGTTTTGGCCACAACGCTTAAACAGCAAATTAGAAATTGATCCGAAAGGAGAAATTAAGGTAATAAAAACGACGATGGGAATGTCGATTATGTACGCTCCTTTCTTTTTTATGGCACATGGGTTCGCCAACCTTTCGAAATATGAGCCGAACGGATTTTCTCAACCCTACGAATTTTCCCTCATTATTTCATGTATGTTTTATTTATTTATAGGGTTGTTTTATCTTCGGAAATTATTGCTTTTTTCGTTTTCTGAATGGGCTACCAGCTTCACTATGGTAACGATCTTAGCTGGAACTAACTTGTATTATTATGCAAGCGCAGAGCCCGCAATGTCGCATGCGTTTTCTTTTTCTTTAATAACTTGCTTTATTTATCAGAGCGTTTTGTGGCTATCGGAAAAACAATTTAAAAGAGCCATTTATCTTGGTTTGCTAGGAGGCCTTATTGTTTTAATTCGACCTGTTAATATTCTTATATTCTTATTTCCTTTGTTATATAATGTTGCTACTACAAAACAATTTACAGCACGCATTAATTATTTCATAAGCAAATGGAAAGATATAATTACTATTGCATTTCTTGGGTTTTTTGTACTACTTCCACAATTTATTTACTGGAAAGTGATTACTGGAAGTTGGCTTTTTAACTCTTACGTTGGCGAACGGTTTTATTTCAGTAATCAACATATTATAGACGGGCTTTTTAGTTATAGAAAAGGCTGGTTGATGTATACGCCTATTATGATATTTGCATTTATTGGCTTGGTCTTTTTATTCAAAAAAGACCGGAAATATTTTCTGTCTATTTCAGCCTTTTTATGTGTAAATATCGTCGTGCTATATAGCTGGTGGTCTTGGTGGTATGGAGGAGGTTTTGGAAGTAGGCCGATGATTGACTGTTATGGTTTGCTTGCAATCCCAATAGCTAGTTTTTATTCAGTTATTCATAGAAAGAAGCTGGTCTTTATTCCTATATTTTCAATTGGAACGATACTCATCACATTAAATCAGATACAAACATTTCAACATAGGAGAGGCATAATTCACTGGGATTCAATGACAAAAAAAGCATATTGGAATGTGTTTTTAAAAATGAAGATGCACCCAGATGACTGGGCTCGTCAAGAAAGATACCTAAAGGCTCCGGATGAGATTAAAGCACGAGCCGGAGAAGACGAATACGATTTTAACCCTTTTTAGGTGATTAAAATGGATGACTCAGAAATGTTGTTATCTTTGGCAGCGCAAAGAATGATAAAGAAACTTTCAATAATCATCCCTGTTTTTAACGAAAAAGAGACAATTTTTAAATTGTTGGAGGTCGTCCAGAGAGTTGACTTGATTAGCAATATAGAGAAAGAGTTGATAGTTGTTGACGATTGCTCAACAGATGGGAGCTTAGAAGAGATAAACAGGTATATTTCAGATACACCAGAACATTTAATAACTTTAGTTCAACATCAAAAGAACACTGGTAAAGGGGGGTCCATTCGAACAGGTATTCAAAAAGCAACTGGGGATTACACAATTATTCAAGATGCGGACTTGGAATTAAACCCATCTGAATACAATCAATTACTTGAGCCAATTTTAAACAATACAGCTGATATTGTTTATGGCTCTCGTTTTATTGCGTCTTCTAAACACGAGAAAGAATCTGCCGCACACAGATTGGCTAATCACTTTTTAACATGGCTTGGCAACGTAGTTAACGGAGTGAAATTAACAGATATGCAGACCTGTTATAAGCTAGTGCCTACAAAGGTTTTTAAGGAGTTAAAGCTTAAAGAAAAGCGATTTGCTTTTGATTCAGAAATTACTGCTAGACTTGCAAAGCATAAAGAATTGAAATGGGCAGAGGTGCCTATAACATATGAACCAAGGACTCAAAAAGAGGGAAAAAAAATAGGGTACAT
>Ga0181563_10006146_pt1 | contig 10832 bp, 10 predicted proteins | sample 011ome_25_FD_133759 | JGI IMG/M metagenome (GOLD analysis project Ga0181563, IMG submission 133759) | Coastal salt marsh microbial communities from the Groves Creek Marsh, Skidaway Island, Georgia - 011512CT metaG (megahit assembly) | ecosystem: Environmental > Aquatic > Marine > Intertidal... | reverse complement strand
TTGACAATTGCGTCTGACATAATTTAATTTAATTTGATTGAAGTAGTATTTTATTTAAAGGTTTTAACGACTTTAGGTCCGTCTAAGAATTCTAGTTTTTTAGCATAATGCTCTATTGTCGAATCAATAGCTGCTTCTGCGCCTTTAACTGTTTCTCTTCTGGTTACGTCGTTCCAAGTATCTTCATGTTCTAGATCTTGGTATTCGGTTTGAAAAAAACCGTTTGGTAATTGGGTGATTCTCCAATTAGCTTTAGTAGCAATATGCTTCCATAGCTTTTTGGTTTCATCGGTAATTTGTGGTTCACTACTCCACGAATGAGTGCGGTAAAAAAGTGTCATTGGTTTTGGTTTATAGTTAATAGTTATAAGATTACGTGTTTTTTGGTTTTTTTAAGTGGTATTATTAAGCAGTATATGTACCACTCGTTGTATAAGTTATTATTGTATCGCTTCCATCTGTTGTTACAGTAGGAGAACCTGTTGTAGTGCCAGAATAGTTTGCAGCAGGCATACGAAGTATAACTAATCCAGATCCTCCATTTTTTCCAAGTTCAGTTCCACCGCCGCCGCCAGCTCCACCCCCTGTATTTGTAGTTCCATGTTGAGCATTAACAATAGGAGAATCTGCTGCTCCATTTCCACCACCAGAAGATCCTATTCCAACTGACCCAATATTTACACCACCCCCGCCGCCTCCAGCTATTGAAATATTAGATCCAGTTATATTAGATAAAAATCCATTTCCCCCATTTCCCCCATATGTACTTGTACCCGCTAAACCAGAAGAAGTAGCGCCGCCACCACCTCCACCGCCGAAACCATTTGCTGAATCGTTTCCTAACCCTCCAGCGTATCCTTGTCCTGTTGTTCCAGATCCAGCAGAAGTATTATTTCTTGCACCACCAGATCCAGAACCGCCGCTTTGTCCGCCTGGACCATTTGGAAAATTAACGCTTTGTCCTGTTCCAGCGCCGCCGCCTAAACTTGTTATTGACGCAAAAGAAGAATCTCCTCCTTGCCCACCTAATAAGTTATTTGATCCTGTGTTCCCAGCACCTCCGCTTCCAATTATTACCGAATACTCAGTACCAACATTTAAAGTAATAGAACTTTCAGAAGATGCTCCGCCTCCAGACGTAGATCCATATGAAGTTCTTAGTCCGCCTGCTCCTCCACCAGAACCAAGAGAGTGGGTAGTACCTCCGCCTCCGGCAACTACTAAATAATCAACTGAATAAGGTAGTGGTATTAATGTATTTAAAGACAACCACTCTGTGCCATCGTATGTTTCCATAACATTGTCAGTAGTGTTAAAGCGTATATATCCAGCCTCTGGAGATACAGGTCGTTCTGCCGTAGTTCCTTTAGGAAATACAGTTGCCCCTGTGTCAGATGCAAGGTCTAATAAATCCGGGTGATTTACTTTTGTAGTAGCCATACTATGCTTCTATAATTACTTCCTCCCAGTTAAGCATCTCCTCGTTCCATTTGTATAACTTACCATCTTCTGGGTAAGCTACTGGAGAATCCCAAAGACAAGTGTCTTCGTTCAATGTCCAGCTGTTAAATGGTTGGGGTGGAATAAAAGCATCTCTTGTAGAATCATAAGTGTAACCAATACCAGCATAGTTTTTTCTAAGTGCCTTTGATTGGTCTTCACTTGGTTCGTTAGTGTTAGGCTGGTAATGCACTCCACCTCTTGTATTATAAGAAGTCTGAATCCATTTCCCTGGACTATCGTCTACGAAGTTGTTAAAAAAATCTGCTTCAGCTACAATTACTTTTGTAACTATTCCGTTTGAAACTTTTGCAAAGTGTCCCATAGTATTAAATTAATTATGCGGTGTATGTTCCGCTACTTGTATATGTTAATATTGTATCTGTTCCGTCTGTTGTAACTGTTGGTGTCCCTGTTGTAGCGCCTGAATAGTTTGCTGTTGGTATACGTAGTATAACAACACCAGATCCACCACCAGCCCCTGCGTTTTGAGGGGCGTTTGCAGTTGAATAAGAACCGCCGCCGCCGCCGCCGCCGCCAGTATTTGCAGTTCCAGCAACTCCAATAGAATTATTACCTCCAGCTCCTCCGCCAGCAACTGCTGTTCCTCCTCCACTAGTATTATCAGCACCGCCACCTCCTCCGCCTGCTCTCGCAATAGAAGTTCCAGTAATGGCAGAAGAAACACCAAATCCTCCAGCAGTTCCATTCACGGGATAAGGATAACCAGATTGAGCAATATCAATACCTTGTGATGAAGCTCCTCCGCCTCCAGCGCCTGCGCGGCTTTCTATGCTATTGCCGCCTCTAAATCCTTGATTAACAGTTCCATCTCCTCCTAGGACTGAAATACAACCTCCTCCACCAGAACCTCCATCAAAAGGATCAAATGGAGCAGTTGTACCACCGCCTCCACCACCACCACCTATTGAGGTGATTGTATGAAATACACTATCATTTCCACTTGTACCAGTTAAACTCACAGGTCCTCCAGCGCCGCCGCTACCAATAGTTATTGCGTAAGAAGTCCCACCTGTTAATGTTAGTGAACTTTCAGCTGCTGCTCCTCCGCCAGAACTTTCTCCTGTTACATTACTTCTATAACCACCAGCGCCACCGCCGCCGCCAGCGCCAGATGTTGACCTTGTGGAACCACCACCACCACCACCAGCGACTACCAAGTAATCAACTGCATAGGCAGATTCAACTTTATTTATCTTCTTCCAATCAGTACCATCAAAGGTTTCTAATTTAGTTTCGTCTATTTCAGAGTTATGGCGTAGTGTTCCTTCAACAGGATTAGATGGTCTTTGAGCCTCTGTGCCTTTAGGTAATCCTAACGCACCAGTATCTGAACCTAAGTCTAATAAATCGTTTGTTATTTTAGTTAATGCCATAATTTATGCAGTATATGTTCCAGATTGTGTATATGTTAAAACAGTATAACTACCGTCAGTAGTAACCGTAGGTGAACCAGTCGTTGTGCCAGAGTATTGAGATGTTAAAAGTCTTAGTATTACTACTCCAGAGCCACCTGCTCCAGAGTTACCTATTTGATAACCATCACCCCTAAATCCATTAGCGCCGCCTCCGCCTCCAGAGTTTGGACTGCCAGACGTTGCTGCTGTTGTTCCTAAAGTTCCTCCATTTCCTCCACCTCCAGAACCTCCAGTCCCGCCAAACGAATTAGATTGATTGTTAAGCCACCAAGAGGCACCGCCCCCACCTCCAGAATAAAAAACACTAGAGCCACTAATATTAGAAGATAATCCATTACCTCCATTTCCACCTGTGGATTGAGCTGGAGCATCTGAACCATTAGATGAAGCGCCTCCGCCTCCTCCACCAGATAATTGAACACCTCCATTTCCACCTCCAAGACCGCCATTATTTCCTTGACCTAAAGTTCCATTTCCAGGAACTCCATCACCGTTATCATTTTCTCCAGCACCACCGCCAGAACCTCCATCTCCTCCATCTCCAGCAGTTCCCGTACCACCTTGTCCAGCACCAAAACCTCCTGAAATAGAAGTTATAGAAGTTATACCAGTGCCTACTAAAGATGAGTTAGTTCCTGAGTTTCCTAAAGCTAATGAAGTAGCAGCTCCTCCTGCACCAACTGTAATGGTATAAGTTTCATTAATAATTAAACCAGTTGAGCTATTTAAAAAACCACCACCACCACCACCGCCTAATTGACCTCCACTTGCGCCACCAGCAACAACTAAGTAGTCAACTAATATAGGCGGTTCAGTTGTTTTAACCTGCTTCCATTCTGTTCCGTTATAATACTCAATAACATTGTCATCGGTATTTTCACGAACCATACCAGCAACAGGAGATGAAGGTCTCTGAGCAGTAGTACCTTTAGGTAGGTTTAAACTGCTTGTGCTTTCACCAAGCGCTAATAAATCGTTTGTTACTTTTGTTAACATATTTTAAAATTGATTAGCAAATGCCATATAGATATAAGAGTTTCCGCTACTATTCCAACCTGTTGATACTCCGTTAAAATAAAATCCTGTTGCGGTAAATACAGGAGCATTGCTTGATGCTAATATTTCAGCAGCAGAACTGTCAGCCATTAAAAAATTAGAACCTCTTTTGTTATCAAATATAACCCAGTTTTCAGTAGCATTATATCTTTTAACAAGTATGAAAGCAGGTTCAAAACCAACATTAATAGGGTTTCCAGAAGCAATAACTCCCGTATAACTACCAAACTTGCTGAATCCTGCAACCGAGTGAAACGAATAAGCTAAATAACTTGAAGCTGGGTCAGAATCATACTCGTTAGCATTATACCAATTAATAATAGAATCATTAGCTGAAAAGTAAGGGCTATAATCTGTAGCAGCGGCAGTTGTATTTAAGCCTTCAAATATATTCCATACATTATTTATCTTAGCAAATACAAACCAGTTTTGAGCAGCGGTATATCTTTTAAAGATAATAAACTCTGGTTCTGAATTTAATCCGTGACCAGTTGTACCACCTCCTGTTTTACCATTATAAGTTGAAATACTAAACCCAGCAGCAGGATTTGCACTAACAACAGAAGGAATACTACCGTTACTGTTTATAGCAGGTAATTCTGCTCCTTTCCAACCCCAAACAACGTAATTATTTGTCGCATAATTAGAATCTGCTCCAGGTAAATATACTCCGTCAGAAGCTAATCTCATATAATCAGCATTATAACCATCGTTAGCATTAGTTAAATTCGGATATAAATAATTTCCACTACCTCTAATAGAATCTACAATCCTATGAGCCGCAGCACCTGTTCTTTGTTTTTGCCAAACCATATCTGGCTGGAAACCCATTCCTGTTACTGTTTGCGGTGTACCACTATTTCCTGTATACAAAACAGTATTAAAACTATCTTCTAAAGTAGGTTCTACTGTTGTAGGGTCAGCAGCAAATGCCATATATATGAACTTCTGCCCTGCGTTGTTATATCTTTCTGTAGTTAATCTAAAACCATTTTCTAAAAAATCTGGAGTGTTTTCAATTCTTTCAGCATCTGAATTGTTTGCGTTTAATTCTCCATCTGGTCTTTTGTTATCAACTAATTCCCAAGGAAAAGCTATATCTACAGCTCTAAATAACATAAAGGCAGGTTCAAAACCTGTTACAATAGTATTAACGCCTCCATTACCAACATACGAACCAATAGAAGAAAAGCCTTCTACTTCTGCGAAACAGTAGGCTATCATTTTTTCGTTTAAAGAATTAGTTGAAGGGTCTGTTCCAACTGAAAACACGGTAGAAGTAGGTGATGAACCTCCCCATATACTTGGAGAAAAAGTTAATTCAGCTGCAGTTGTGTTTAATTGTAAATAATTATTAATACCACTTAAATTGGAATTATATACATACCAATTATCATTTGTATTTTCCCTTCTTTTTACAATTATCATTTTAGGTTCCCCATTTAATCCGTGACCTATTGTAGAAATAGTTTCTGTGCCTGTATAACTAACAACACTAAACCCTGCCTCTGTATTAGCAGATACTTGACTTGTTATTGTACCGTCTGTGTTTGTTACTGCTGCACCTCCTGCTTTAAAGCTCCAAGAAACGTAGCTTGCATTGTTTGCATTAAGTTCCCCATTACTTCCAAGAGTAAACCCATCAGAATCAAGAGATGTTAAAACGCCTGGCGTGGTGTTTTCCGCAACAGTTAGGTTTGGTAATAATCCTGCATTAGCACCTCTCACGGTATCATATATCCAATGATTGTAAGCGTAATTCCTGACTTTAGCCCAAACAAAATCTGGAGCAAATCCCACACCTGTAATTGCATTAGTTCCGGCATTACCTGTATACAAAACAGTATTAAAATGCTCACTTGGCACAATAGTAGGTGTACAATATTCTTCTGTGTATAACGCTTCTACTTCGTAAGGTCTTAATGCTCTGTTGAATATTCTTACTTGGTCTATTGAGCCTTGTAAAAATTGATTTGCACCACCGCTGCCAATTCTTGAACCAATAGCGCCATAATTACCTAATGGCGTAAAAGCACTTATAGTTTTTGTGCCTATTAAAACATTATCTACATAACCTTTAAATTGCTTTGTTGAATTGTCGTATGTTATTACTAAGTTGTACCAAACATTATTTGAAGGAGAGTAAGTTATATCGTGTAAAGTATTAGTGCTATCTACAATTCGTAAATATAAAATACTATTAAATACAAATATTGAAATCCCTGAAGGATCTCCTGAATTTCCTATATGAATACTTCTGTCTCCACTTGTGGTTGATACATTGTCAAACTTTACCCAATGAGAAATAGAAAAAGAACTATTGGCACTTATTATGCTGCCTCCTAAGTTTATATAAGAACTTGTGCCATTAAAAACACCAGCTTGACCAAATACACCAGTGCCATAAGTAACATTTGTAGCAGTACCATCATAGTTTCCACTAACATCTGTAGCATTGCCATTTAATTGATATAAAGCTAAACCACCACCATCTGGAAATGGGTTGTATAAATCTACTGTATTAGTGCAACCACCGCCAGCGTTAGTGTTAATCAATTTGTTACCAAGCATGTTACTCTGTTATAGGTTCACCTAATAAATTATCTTGTGGGAAAAATGTATGCGTGTATTTTAAAACTTCAACATAGGACGTTAGAGCAGTTATTTCAGCTTCAAACGTATTTGACTTAGTTATAATATCTAAACGATCGTTAGAAACGTCCTGAGGTATTTCTACGGCTCTTTCAGCTAATCTTGTAACATACCAGTCTGTTGGTTGTAGCAATTTACCAGTTTCTGTTTTAATAGCCTGTATTTTAGATTTTTTTAAAGCTTCAATGTCATAAACAGGTTTTGTTTCAATAACAACATCGTTTTCATCTTTAATTTCTGTTACAGCATTAAAATCAATATCTTCTACAGTGTGAGTAAAAATTTCTTTATCAGCATCAAAGAACATAGCTGATAAACGCTGTGTATGACTATCATAAGACGGTGTAACTACATCGTAGAAACCAAATGCCTTTGGATCTGCTACTTTTGTAAAGTTAAGGTGTAAACCTTTGTCATCTTCCCAAGTTGATGGCAGACGCCTGTATGTTTTAATGTTACCGTTTATTTCTATTGCTTTCATATTATTGTGCTTGAGATATTGATAACCAGTAATCACCAGAAGCAACAACTGCTATTTGTATAAAATTTGAAACGGTACCATCATAAGCGCCGTTAATTATTTTTGTTCCAACAGGAAACGTAGGTACAAATGCACCAGTAAGCACTAAATCTTTAACCATACCAATACCATCGTTTGAAAATGTAAAAGTTGTATCAGCTGTTAGGGTTTTATTAAACACCGCTGCTGCAGAGAAATCTATATCTGCTGCTGCTACCGCTGTTGCTGTTGTAAACTCTGTACCTAATACGCCGTATTTTATTTTTGTCAGTGCCATATATTAAGGTTTTACTGGTCTAGTACCGTTTGGAAAATCTTGTTGAGCTGGGTAGTCTCTTAGCTCCTGTCTGTAAGTCATATAAGCAGCGTGCTGCGGATGGTCAGTTAATGGAACAATAAAATCAGTTCCTTTAAGTTCTGAATCTCTCCATTGTTTTTCTTCAGCAGTTTTTTCCTCTAAAGTTTTTACAGGAGCAGCAAATACACCATTAGCGTAGCTAAATCCTATGCCAACTTCTTGACCTGTCACATTAACTGTTTCTTCTTGTAAAGTTGCAGCAAACTCATCAGAGGCTACTATTATATTATCTACTTTACCTTCTTTTATTATAGCTATTAAGTTTTCCATTTTTATTCGTACCATTTAATTAAACAAAATCCTGAGCCTCCATTTACATCCCTTCTTGAACCTTGTCCAGAGTTTGCTTTACCACTATATACACCTCCCCAGCCATTAGGGAAAACTCCTCCTGCACCATATCCTAAAACACCACTACCAGCAGTCGTATCTTCATTGCCATTTGACCCCCAAGTAGCACCCATTTTATCTTGTTGTAGTCCATTTCCTTGACCTCCTACCGCTGTTAAATCAACTCCGCCAGCAGAACTGCCAGAAAAAACTGAATTACTTCCATTACCAGAATTTGTGGTAGCCCCAGAGCCAATAGTAACAGTGCAACCCGTTGTAGAACTTAAATACATTCTGCTTAAAATTGTTTCTCCGCCACCTGAACCGTTATCTCCGCCTCTACCGCCTCCTGCAACTAAAAAAACTTCTATATAACCACCAGCATCAATTAATGCTTGTGTAGGCGTAAAAGTTCCTGAAGAATTAAACTCTTCAAACTTAGGGGTTAAACCTCCACCGCCAGATGGAAAAAAATCTGTTAAATTACTCATATCTTTTTATTATTTTATAATCCTATTATTACCCATCCTTTTGTTGCTCCTGAGTATATTAACTCAAATGAAGCCGAAGGTGTATCTAAAGTTAAATCAGACGCCGCACCCATTATTAAACTACCATTTCTACCTAGTATACAAGTAGCGACTCCAGATAAGTTACTTATTTTAATTGAATCACCATTTGCAGGCGATGCTGGTAATGTTAATGTTAAATCAGCAGTTAATACATATAAGTTATTTTTAGCAGCTGTAGTACTCGTCGATATTGTATTAACACCATAATTTACTTGTTCATTTTGAACTAGTGACACATTAGATATTATAATCACCTCTATTTCATCGTTATTAGCCGGAGCTTCAGAAAAAGATAAAGTTGTACCAACAATTGTAAATGTATCTTTGTTTTGGTATGTACCACTTACATATACATCTACAAAGTTAATGCTAGAAGGTGCAACCGTTAACGTATAGTCAGTTTGGCTACCAGTTCCAGTAAAATCATTTCTTGTAATTGTATTAGCACCAGGCGTTACATTTGCAACAACCACTGACATAACTTCAATAGAAGCATTGTTTGGTGGAGCTGTGGTAAAAGTAAGGGTACTATCTGTTATTGAATATGTTTCCTTTTCTTGGTAAACACCAGCAATATAAACGCTTGTAAATAACGTAGAAAAAGGTGTTACGGATAAAGCAAACGCTTGTGTTGTACCATCACCTACAAAATCATCTTTAGCAATTGAGCTTGAAGAAGATGCTGCAATAGTTACATTGTTGCTACCATCATCAGTGAGTGTTATACCTGAACCAGCAACTAACTTAACTGTATCAGTTGTACCAGTTGAAGGTATTAAGTTTAAGTTAACATCATCACCAGATTGTGCACTAGAATAGTCATAGGTTGTTCCAGCAACTGTCACCCATTGGTTATCACCACGCAAGAAAGTTGTTGCATCAGGTGTGCCCGTAGCGCTTAAGGACGATGTTATAGTAATATCTCCAGTAGTTGTGTCTGCAGTTGTAGATATAAAAGTACTACTACCACCGGTAACTGAATTAGCTATATTTGTATTTTTCCAATAACTATTAGTTGAATCCCAAGTTATAGACTGATTGTTTTGTACATTAGTTATAAGTACATCGTGCAATTCGCTTAATTCAGGGCCATTTTGTATTTTAACAAATATAGATCCATTGTTTTGTTGTATTCTAACAGCATATCCTAAAAACACTGCGTGAGCAGGTGTGACTGGTATTGTATTTTGAATACCACCAGGTACTGTTGGAGAAAGCCATAATGTATCGCCGTTATCCCAAAGACTAGTATCAATGCCTTCAATTAAACCTTCTAAAGTAACTGGGCCAATTGAGTTATCTGGTATAGCTAATGATGTTATACCAAATGTTTTAGATGAATGTTCATCATTATCAGCTAAAGCTAATACAACATTAACGTGATCACTAGAACCAGAACCGCCAACTATATATACTGCTGAACCAGCTGGTATTTCACTACCAGTTTGATTCCTTACATCATAAACTAAATTACTAACCGATTGTGCTTGAGCAACATTAACTGTAACATCATTACCAACTGCTGTAGCTGTAACACCAGTACCTGTGAAATTAAATGAAGCAACACTTGGTGTAACTTGTACCCCTTCTTCAGATACAGGTATTGGATTTCCAGAAGCACTTACAATAGGATTTTTAGGATCTGTATTATCTACAGTTACATTTGCACCAGCAACTACAGATTCAACTATATTAGAAGGTATAATATCACCTACCTTTAAGTTAACAAATCCATCAACAACAGTAAAGTTGTCTGTATCAAAACCAGCTAAACCTCTAATAGCCGTAGCCGTAGTACCTGCTGTAGCTAAATCAATATTACTTTGAACAGTTGTCCAATCAGTTAAAGCCCCTGTACCGGCAGCTAAATCTGTTTCAGCAATAAGTACATCACCAATTTTTACAACTTCACCATAAAAAGTACCATCTGCCGTAACGGTATATGTCCAACCTTTTGTAACTGCTATTTGCGTGCCTCTGCTATCAAGCACTGGTGTGTTTGTAGAAGCATCGTAACCACCTTGGTATATTAAGCCGCCAACAACAGCATTATCTACATATGTTTTAACAGCTAGTTGAGAAGGAACAACTGTGTCCGAGGAAGATCCTCCACCTAAAGCCACATCCTCTGAAACAAATTGTATATTCGCTGTAGAAGTTTCAGTGTAAGGTATTAAGCCAGGCGCATTAACAGTTACATCACCTAATCCAGTTACTGGGCTTAATGTTATGTTATCACCAGCTATTAAAGATGTAACGCCTCCTTGAGACGTAGAATTTATTGTTACAATACCAGTTCCACCTACTGGAGATATTGATATATCATTACCAGCTACTATTTGTGTTACCCCAGAATCTGAAGATATATTAAATGTAGGATATGTACCAGTTACAGTTGTGTCACC
>Ga0181563_10006145_pt1 | contig 10834 bp, 9 predicted proteins | sample 011ome_25_FD_133759 | JGI IMG/M metagenome (GOLD analysis project Ga0181563, IMG submission 133759) | Coastal salt marsh microbial communities from the Groves Creek Marsh, Skidaway Island, Georgia - 011512CT metaG (megahit assembly) | ecosystem: Environmental > Aquatic > Marine > Intertidal zone... | reverse complement strand
GTGTTGATGTTAAATGCAAAGCCATGCATAGTCACATAGCGGCTTGCCTTTACTCCCAGTGCACAAATTTTGCGAGCGCTTTCTGATTCTGGTTCCAGCCAAACTCCACTTGCATCTGAAATTCTATGACCTTCAATGCCAAGTTCCGCAATAGTTTCAATGATCACTTGCTCAATGTTCCAGATGTATTTTGCAATTCCAATTTCGAACTGCTCAAGATCGAAAATGGGATATCCTACCAATTGTCCTGGACCGTGATACGTTATATCGCCACCACGCGATGTTTTGAAAAACTCTGCACCTACTTCTTCTGGCTTGCGTTTCAAGTTGTCTAAGTTGCCTGATTTTCCTAGTGTGTATACAAGATTGTGTTCAACCAAAATCAAAGTATTCAAATCATGCGATTGGCCTCTCTTTTTGTGATCTAAGATTTTCTGAAAAATACCTTCTTGAACGTTCAATGCTTCCGCATAGCTCATTCTTCCGAGATCAAGAACATTGAAATGTTGGTTGTTATTCATTTTCGATTAAGAACTTATTCTGCAATAAAGGTATCGCTTGATCGCGCGGTCAACCAACCTTTGTTGTCGATGGAGAAAAATGAAAAAGTATATCTCAATCCTGGAACCAATTCAGGCGAATTTTCTGCCTGATAAAAAACATGGTCAACAAAGCGTAAGTCGTAAAATGAAAAATCTGAGCGTTTCGTTTGAACCGCGAAAAGCAAATCTTTCGAAGGATCACTCATCGTGAGAAAATGAAATGTTGTGGCTGGAGCAGCTGACCAATCAAACGATAAGTATCCTTGGCTGTTAACCTCTCTAATGATACTGTTAAGAATGAGGGTGTTTCTTGTGGTCACATTCAATTGAATTGACTTGGAGATGTGAAGCGAATCAGCGTTTCGGTAACAAATTCGAATTAGGCGATCGATTGTGGTATCGTTGTCTAGGAACCGGGTAAAGAAACCATTGTTGATCGGTTCAGAATTGAGCTGTGTTTCTGTGAAGAGCTCTAAGCTATCAGGATATAGGACCGAGTCGGAAGTATAGATGCGAACTTCTTGTGCGCTTTCGGGAATGATGGAGTAGATGTAAATGGGATAATTTGGCGATTCTTTTTCGAATGCAGGGCTTTTTCCAGCAAAAGCAAAGAGGTCTTCCTTTATCTTTTGACTATTGAAGGTTTGTGTGTAATTTTTAAGGTTTGCTTCCGGATCGTTGCTCGGGCTTAACTCCAGGTCTTTTTCGCAACCATAGGCAATTAAGAGTATCAATATAAAAGCGATCGGTCTCATCAGAATCGAACAATCAACTTTAAATTTACCCTTCTGTTGGTGAGGTAGTTTGGAACGCCATATTCTGTATTGCTCGCATCCTTTATCCACAAATAAGAGATCGTATTGTTCACAGCCAGCAAGTTGAATACCTCCAAAGTAACCCAAGCCGAATTGATGTATTTCAGTGCCGGAGATTTGGATTCCTTATTCTCGTCCTTTAGCCGTGCAGAGAACCCAATATCAACCCTGCGGTACGGGGGCATTCTGAAAACATCTTGCCAGCGTGTATAACTGGGCGGGCCTGTAGGCAGGCCTGTTCCGTAAATTAAACTCAAATGCGCTTTTATTTGCTCTAATCCAGGTACATAGTCTTGAAAGGTCATGGCAAAATTTACTCGCTGATCGGTCGGTCGAGCGATGAATCCAGGATAGATGGTTGTGGTGTCCAGAACCGTTCCGATGGGCTTCAGACTTTTGAATGTGGTATCATCAAATTGCACGGTGTATTCATCGTATTGGTCATCCAGGATGTCTTCCTTGGTTTCCATGATGGAAATACTGATCCAAGATTCAACACCTCTCACAAATTCACCGTTCAGTTTGAGGTCTATTCCTTGGGCATAACCCACTGCATTGTTGGTGGCGTAGTAGCGAATACGAACGTTGTCTAATTCGTATGGAATAATGTCTGAAAGTTGCTTATAATAACCTTCTCCTACAAACTTGAAAGGTCGGTTAAACATCTGAAAGTTGTAATCGGCACCAAGCACATAGTGAATAGATTTCTGTGCTCGAATGGCTGGGTTAATGCTCCCGTTTAAGTCGCGCATTTCGCGGTAGAAGGCAGGTTGGTGATAGTATCCCCAGCTAGCGCGGAAAACCCAGTCGTTGCTCCAATTGGGAGTAAAGGCAGCAAGAAAACGAGGGCTAAATGTTGTTTGGTCGTTAAAATCCCAAAAATGAAAACGCACACCTGAGCTGAAGAAAAGCTGATGTTTACCCAAATCAAAATTCCAATCGCGTTGTAAATATCCCATCACTCTGTTGGTGGCGATGCGGTTGTCAGACTTGATCGTTTCGAAGAGGTTAACATCTGTTCCCGTATACGGCACTGAATACCCCACCGAGTCTACCGAACGCCATTCATTGAGTCGGTCGATGATATCGTCTCTACGGTATTTTAAGCCCCACAGCCATTTATGTTTGTTGGGTGCATATTCACCTTGCAATTCAATGGAAGAAACAAGTGCGTCAAGGTAGTTTCTCGCGTGGTTCAGATAAGATCCCGTTCCAATGGTGAAGGCTTCATCACCAAAAGACTCTGAGCCTAAATCTGTTTCCAACTCTGATAGGCTATAGGCGGCTTCAATATCGAAAGTTTCTTCTTCCAGTGTTCGAAATGCTGAAACGATGAGCCTCGTATTGAAGTCATAGCGAGGACTCCACTTTAAGGCCAAGGCTCCAAATGCTGTTTCGTATTGATCCACTTCTTGTCCGGTGAAAAATACATTCAATCCAACAGCTGAACTCACAGTCCCGAAGGAGGCCTCTCTACTTCGTGGGGCAAATTGATATCGATTCTGTGAATAGTTGCCCAAAAACGAAACTTCCCAATCAGAGTTAAAAGCGTAGGTCAGATAGGTTTGATAGTCTATAAAACGCGGACGATACGAGCCATCAGTGTCAAGGCTTCCGAGTAAGTATTGATTAGAAAAGTAGCGAACACCATGAATTTGGGTAAAGCGCTTATTGTCGCTGGCATTTTCCACATGCACATTTGCTCCGAGCAAACTGGCCGAAACCGAGCCAGCAAATTTTTCAGGTTTCTTGTAAGAAATGTCGAGTACGCTTGAAAGCTTGTCTCCATATTTTGATTCAAATCCACCAGAGGAAAAGCTGATATTAGATACCAAGTCGCTATTGATGAAACTCAATCCTTCTTGCTGACCGCTGCGTATTAAAAATGGTCGATAAACTTGAATGCCATTGACATAAACCAAATTTTCATCGAAATTCCCTCCCCGAACAGAGTATTGTGAGCTTAATTCGTTGTTGGTGCTAACGCCTAAAGCTTGCGCGGGAAGCAATGATTCTACGCCACCAGTGACAGATGGATTGAACTTCGACATGCCAGCCTCGATTTTACGCATGGGCTTCTCGCGATCTCGTTCTTCTGAAATGGTGAAGGTTTTTATATTGGTAGCCTTGTCTTTTGAAGTGATATTGAGGCGTATGGTCTCGCCCGGTTGGGCACTAATAAAGGTGCTGTATTCTTCAAAGCTGATGTGCCTGAGAATGACATTCAATTCTTGGTTTGCTGGAATTTTAAACTGAAACGACCCATCCTTTTCAGTTGTTGTGCCAAAGGTTGTACCTGGAACGCCAACAGTGGCTGCATCTATCGGGTTGCCATAGCTGTCTTTTACGATCCCCAGAACGGTTGCGTTTTGAGCGGAAACCGCAAAAACACAGAAAAGTAATACTGCACTATGTAAGAGACGAATCAAACCAATCTGTTGCTTTTACTATTTTTCGGATTTAAAGTCTCCGTTTTTCCATGCTTGAATAAACTGGGCCCATGCCAATGGATTCATCAAGCTGATTTGAGGTAAAGACCCCATGTTGTAAAGTCTAGAATATTCTTTCTGCACCGTATAATTATAATTGGCTTGGGCACTCATGGGAACTCCTTGAATGGCGAGGCGCACATCTTCACGTGTTAGGTTTTGAAATGCACGATCATAATCATCAGTAGGTGCGTCTAAGGTTAGAAATGCCTGTTTGAATTGCTCTTTACTTGGCCAAGGATATACGATTTGCTGACTCAATACCACTGTGTCTTTTTGCAACAGTTGAATGATGGAGTATCGGTTGTTATTCAATGTATCAGGAACAAGAAAGTCATTGGTGCGATAGCCGACACTAGAAAACTGAATGGTGTCGTTTTCCCTGACCACTAATGAAAAAAAGCCGTAATAATCACAAATGGTTCCTCTGCTCGATCCTTTTATCATAACGCTGGTGAAAGGCACTGGAGTGAGACTATCGCCCGAAACCACTATTCCTGAGAGCTGCAGCAGCTGCTCGCTTCGCTCTTCTTGTGCCGAGCAAAGGAATGTGCTAAAGACCAAAATAAAACTGGCTATGAGGTGCTTCATTGTCTATAAAATCTTCCTTCAAAGGTGGCAACATTTCCTGCTCCATCGGTTACTTCGAGCCTTAAATCTTGAACCGTATTTGATTTATTGATTTCTTTAACGTCAATTGTCAGCATTTCTTGCTTTGGTTCATATTCCATTAAGACCCAATTTCCATTGACGTAGGCTGCAAAGTGATCAATCCCACTGAAATTATCACTGATCTTGAATTGCATCTTTCCGTTGCTCCATGACTTATCGTTTACAAAATTGATCGGGGTTATGCTGGGTGCCTTGTCGTCAACATAGAGCGAAAATGTTCCAAAAGATCTGCTTTCCGCACTTAAGGTATGCTTATTAAGCGTTGTAGTTAATGCCCGCACAGGTTTGCCGCTTTCTGAAAACTGGGCAATAACCAATCCTTTTTTAATGTTTTCAGGTGTTGTGGTAATAGAAATAACGAATGGTTCTTGAACTGGTATTTCCTGCTTCAAAATTTTCACGTTAGGGTAATTTCCCATCATCGATTCAATGATCTCTAGAGGAGTGTGGTCGTAAACTGTTCCAACAGGAAAGTAGAGGTGTGTTTTTTCACTTTCGTAGATGTACGGTACATTCCATTTGATGTATTCCTTGCTTTCAGCCAGTTCAGGAATAGGTAATACATTCACTTTGAATGAAGCCCGTTCGGAGTTTCCCGCTACGTCTGTAGCCTCAATGGTTATTTCATGCATTCCGGCTGGGAGGTTTAATATGCCATCATCTTTGTATTTAATGTTCTGGAGCTTGTTTCCTGGAAGTTTGTATAACCTTACGAAACGGGCTTTACTGAAGTAATAGTAGGGGTAGTCGATCAACGCATTGAGGTGTCTGCTTAAATCAAACGAAATACTGTCAGCCGTAAATTCAGAAATCTGCTTTCCGTCTACGCTTAAAGTCAATTTATAAATGCCGTTTTTGTTGTGAGAGCCGTTTTGGGAATCGTATCCCGAAATTTCTACTCCAAATTTTCCGCGAATTTCAATGGGTTGAGAAACTCTAAATGTCCCTCCATCAACTCGTCCATGAAGCGTTTTCTTTGCTTCTGCTACCTCACTCTGACCTCCTATTGGAGCTATACCAATTGCTTCAATAATGGGTTTTTTGCCGTCTGTAACAGGGAAGTTGAACAGCAGTGGGTTTCTTGGCACTTCACTTTTGGTTTCTCGCACTTCGAAGTGCAAATGCGGTCCACCAGAACCACCAGTGTTTCCTGATAATGCAATTGTTTGCCCCGATCTTACAGGAAGATCATCCTTGCCTGGGAAGATGTCTATCTCGAAACTCTCTTGTTCGTATTGGTACTTTTTTACACAGCGATCAATACTGTCTTCTAGCGAGCTTAAATGCGCATAAACCGTGGTATATCCTTCAGGATGATCGATGTAAACAGATTTACCGTATCCGTAGGGAGAGATTTTAATACGAGAAACAAAACCATCGCCAGCTGCCAATACCCTGAGTCCTTCTCTGCCGGCTGTTTTTAGGTCGATCCCGGCATGGAAATGATTCGGGCGCAATTCTCCATAGTTGCCGGCAAGTGAAGGCTCAATTTCGAGCGGATTTCGTGGAATGAATTGCTGGGCTTTGAGCAATGACAAGCAGGTTGAAATAAAAAATATGCAGGCAAGTAAAAAGCGGTGCACCGAGCGTGAGTTGTACATGCGTGCGAATGTAAAAGATGAAAAGGGCAGAAAAGCTCAAAGAAATTTTCTCTTTTGAACAATGCATTCATAAATTTTACGAATCTTTGGTGGTTTGTTACGTGTAATAGACTCTTTGAAGTAAATCATTGAATGTGAAAGATTTAAGTTCTTCTATTGAAAGCCTTGGTAAAAAAGCCGATGGTTTGATCAAATCTCATCAAGAGCGAGCCGAACGCATAGTGCAGCTTGAAGCTGAAAAGCAGAAGATGGGAAAGAGAGTAGAGGATTTAAACCAAGAACTGGAGAGGTTACGAGAAGAGAATAAAGTACTGAGAATGGCTTCGGCAATCAAAGGAGATGAAGATCGTGTGTCAGAGTCGAAGCGCAGAATCAGTCAACTTGTGCGGGAAATTGACAAATGCATTGCATTGTTGAATGACTAGATCAAATGAGTGAACTTTCAATAAAGGTTAACATAGCGAACCGAGTTTATCCACTTTCAGTTAAGATGGAAGAGGAAGAAGAGGTGAGGAAGGCCGCGGCTTTCATAAACCAACGTCTGAAGGAACTGGAAAGCAGTTTCGGAGTAAAAGACAAACTGGATTTATTGGCCATGATGGCGTTAGAACTGACAATTGAAAAGGGGCATGGCGCAGAAGAGCTTGCTTCTGAAAATGCTGAAAAGCAAATACACTCGTTGATTGAACGCATTGACGCTGCAATGGCATCTGACTAAATCGTTCTTTCAAAATACAGCCCGTACGAACTTTTAGTTATGTGACCTGAACATTTTTAACGCTGGGGCGGATCTTAGTTTGTGACAAAAGCAGGCCTGTTTACTCCTCATTTTTCGAAATGTGGTAGGATTTTTTCAGTTTTCTGAAAAGACACTGGACGTTTGCGTTGCTCGGTGAGCCCCGAATTTTCGCTTTTTTTGGAGGTCGCATTTACTCCTGTTTGTACGGTTTTTTTTAAAGTTTAATTAATAGCAAAAGAAATGGATGTTATAACCATTGTAATCGGAGTAGTGGGTTTGGCGCTGGGCGCAGGATTAATGCTTGTAATTCAGAAGTCGGCCCTGCAGAATCAGCGCAAAGCAGTTTTAGAAGAAGCAAAGAAGGAAGCCGAAATCATTAAGAAAGAAAAGTTGATGCAGGCAAAGGAGAAATTTCTTCAACTCAAAGAAGAACACGAAAAGGTGATCCGCGAGAAGGAAGCAAAAGCCAATGAATCGCAAAACCGTCTGAACCAAAAGGAGAATACCCTCAACCAAAAATTGGCTGAGACCAATAAAAAAGATCAAAAGTTAACCAGCATTCGCGAAACGCTTAACCTTCAGTTGGAAGTTGTTGAGAAAAAGCAAGCTGAGCTCACTGCGCTTCATATGAAGCAAGTGAAGCAGTTGGAGTCGATCACAGGAATGAGTGCCGATGAAGCTAAGGAACAGCTGAAGGAGGTACTGATCAATGAGGCGAAGACGGAGGCCATGGGTCGCATGAAAGATATTGTAGATGAAGCAAAGATCAATGCCAGTAAGGAAGCGAAGAAGATAGTGGTAGAAACCATACAACGCGTGGCTACAGAACAAGCGGTTGAAAATTCAGTTTCCGTTTTCAATATTGAAAGTGATGAGATCAAAGGCCGAATCATAGGGAGAGAAGGTCGAAACATTCGGGCGTTAGAAGCAGCTACTGGGGTTGAGATTATCGTTGATGATACTCCGGAAGCCATTATTCTTTCTTGCTTCGATTCAATCCGAAGAGAAATTGCTCGATTGTCGCTTCACCAATTGGTGACCGATGGCCGAATTCATCCTGCGCGCATTGAAGAAGTCGTTGAAAAGACTACGAAGCGTCTCGAGGAAGAAATCGTTGAAACGGGTAAGCGTACCTGTATTGATTTGAACATACATGGCTTGCACCCTGAACTTATTCGCATGATCGGTAGAATGAAATACAGGTCATCGTATGGTCAAAACCTTCTGCAACACAGTAGAGAAGTAGCCAACTTGTGCGCAACCATGGCGGCCGAATTGGGATTGAATGCCAAGGTTGCTAAAAGAGCCGGATTGCTGCACGATATCGGCAAGGTGATGGATGAGGAAAGTGAACTGCCTCACGCTATTTACGGTATGAAGTTGGCAGAGAAATACAATGAAAAGCCAGATGTTTGCAATGCCATTGGAGCTCACCACGATGAGATTGAAATGACAACATTGATTTCTCCAATTGTTCAAGTATGCGATGCCATTAGTGGAGCTCGTCCAGGGGCTCGAAGAGAGGTGATGGAGTCTTATATCCAACGCATCAAAGATTTAGAGAGAATTCCATTGAGTTACCCGGGTGTAGAAAAATCATTTGCTATCCAAGCTGGTCGAGAGCTTCGGGTGATTGTTTCGAGTGAAAAGGTGAAAGATGAAGAGGCAAGTGCTTTGGCTTTCCAGATTTCTGAAAAAATTCAGGATGAAATGACTTATCCAGGACAAGTAAAAGTTACCGTGATTCGGGAAATGCGGGCCACATCAATCGCGCGTTAATGGTATGAAAAGGGTGCGCAAACGTTTTGTTTACTGCATCGCACTAGACTTGTAACTGAAATGGTAATTAAGCGTAAAGTTTCTGGATCGAGAATATTGGTAACTGTTGCAGCGGGCTTCATCGGATCAAACCTTGTTGAAGACCTGCTCGATAATGACAATGAGGTTGTAGGTTTTGATAATTTTTCCACCGGGTCAATGTCGAATGTGGAGTTGTTCAATGAACACCCACGATTCACTTTTATTCAGGGCGACATCAGAGACCTTAACCATTGTAAGCGAGCAACAGATGGAGTAGATTATGTGCTTCATCAAGCGGCCTTGGGATCTGTTCCACGTCCCATCAAAGATCCTATTACCACGAATGACGTGAATATTACGGGGTTTTTAAACATGCTTGTTGCAGCCAAAGAAACCAACGTAAAACGATTTGTTTATGCTACGAGCAGCTCCGTTTATGGCGATGAACAGCGCCTCCCAAAAGTGGAAGCAAAGATTGGTAAGCCACTCTCGCCCTATGCAATTACTGAGGCTGTTGGAGAACAATACGCTAAAGTGTTTGGAGATTTATACGGATTAGAAACAATCGGACTTCGGTATTTTAATGTGTTTGGCAAGCGTCAAGATCCTGATGGAGCATACGCTGCAGCTATCCCCAAATTTATCCGTCATGAATCACCTACCGTGCACGGTGATGGCACCCAGTCAAGAGATTTTACATACATTGATAACGTGGTGCATGCCAACCACATTGCTCTATTGTCCACCAACCCAGTGGCTGTGAATGAAGTGTACAATGTAGCTTTTGGAGCCAGCACCAATCTAAATGAGCTTATCGAAATACTTCAAGACCTTTTGAGCCATTTTGATTCTAGTATTGCTGACGTAGAAGTGAAATATGGTCCATAGCGCGTTGGCGATGTGCGGCACAGTTTAGCGTCCATAGTGAAAGCAGAAACTATTCTGGGCTACCGACCAGAGGTTGATTTGAAAACAGGCTTGGAACGAGCAATAAAATGGTATTTGGAGAATTTATCTCAGTCTTGAATGAAACGTTTGGTAAGTTCTGGCGTTGGCAAGTAACATTCTTCTCTTATTCCAAAAACTTTGTATCGATTTTTTGCGATTACATCGTAAACAAAATCACGCAGGAATGCTGGAACCATCCAAAAAATAAGCAGTAAATTATGCCATCCACCAAGGTCCTTTTTTAATGCAAGGATTGCACTTGATTTGGCGTAAATCTCACCGTTTTTTATATATAGAACGGTTTTGAGGGAAGTGGTATCGAATTGGTTCTCGGAAAGAACTTGACGTCCAAAGTTTGATTGTAACGAAGCAAACGAGATTGCTTCTTGATGATCGTTTCGAATAACATATTGAACGGCTGAGTTGCACAAATTGCAGACCCCGTCAAAAAGCAACACCTTATCCACCTTCTTACTGTTGGGCATACTTTTTCAAAGAACGCAATTATTGGTGAATTTATTCAGTTCTCCTCACTGAAAGCGGATAAACGGAGGAAAATAAACGGTTATCTTTGCGCCCAATTTTTAACGTACATGGGTAAGATTACATTCGGAGTAGTTGGCTTTGGCCATATTGGAAAGAAGCACGCCTTGATGGTGAGCGGAAATGAGGAAAGTGAATTAAAGGCAGTGGTAGACACTGATCCAGAAAAGGTAAAACAGGCCAAGGAGTTTTATCCAACCATCCAAGTGTTTGAGACAATCGATGAACTTATTGAGGCTGATTTAGACTTAGACGTGGTGAATATTTGTACGCCAAACGGTTTGCATGCTGCCCAGTCGATCAAAATGTTGGAGTCTCGATCGCACGTGGTGATTGAAAAGCCCATGGGCTTAACGCGGCAAGAATGCGAGGAAGTTATTTTTAAATCGCTCCAGGTATCTCGTCACGTGTTTTGCGTGAAGCAAAATCGTTACAGTCCATCTTCAAAGTGGTTGAAAAGCTTAGTGGTAGAGAATAAGTTGGGTAATATCAACATGGTGCAGCTGAGCTGCTATTGGAACAGGGACGAACGTTATTACAAAGCCGGAGGTTGGAAAGGAACGCACGCGTTGGACGGAGGAGTATTGTTTACACAGTTCAGTCATTTTATTGACATCATGTACTGGATGTTTGGCGACATTCAGAATATCATCGCATCAAGCACGAACTTTGGACATCAAACTAG
>Ga0181563_10006142_pt1 | contig 10835 bp, 7 predicted proteins | sample 011ome_25_FD_133759 | JGI IMG/M metagenome (GOLD analysis project Ga0181563, IMG submission 133759) | Coastal salt marsh microbial communities from the Groves Creek Marsh, Skidaway Island, Georgia - 011512CT metaG (megahit assembly) | ecosystem: Environmental > Aquatic > Marine > Intertidal zone... | reverse complement strand
CTGCAGGTGAGCTCGGGCGGGGACGTGCCCGCGCCCCCGCAGTGAGGCTAGGGGGTAGAACTAGGCGTGTGACACCGATCGAGCGCGAAACACGCGGATGGAAGGATCTTCCGTCGTCGGTTTCTCTCTACACAACTTTTTGCGAAATTTCTCGCACCTTCGCCCGCGTCCGAATCTCGGACTCGGCTCGCCCGACGGCCCGTCTGTGCAGACTCAGAAAGTTGAAGGCGCGGGATCGACGGCGGGTCCGATCATCATTCCTCCCGATCGCCGCCGGTGGCTCTTCCGAGACCCGGAGCGAAGATGGCGAACGAGGATCTCATCAAGGACGTGTTCGGCGGGTCGGACTCGGACTCGGACTCGGAGGGTGGGGACGCGGGGACGAAGGCGGACGCGCCCGAGCGCGGCGCCGCGCTCGAGGATTCGGGCGACGACGCGCCCGCGGATGCGAAGGGCGAGGATGGCGCGCCCGACGCGCGACAGCCCAAGTTCCGCAGCTCGCTGGAGGACCCCGAGCAGGCGGACGGGGACTCCGATGATGACGAGGACGAGCGCGCGAACGCCCCGGCGGTCGCGCCTCCCATGACCATCGAGAAGGCTCTGCACGATCCGCTGGGAAGAAGCGTGGTCCCGAAACTGGTGAAACTCACCAACATCGCCGGCGTCGAGGCTCGGCCGTTCGACGCGGCGACGTTCGAGCCCACGGAGGACCACCACGCGAAGAACCACAACGTGATCCGGTGGCGCAAAAACAAAGACACCGGGAAGGTGGAGTCCAACGCGCGGTTCGTGAAGTGGTCCGACGGCACGACGCGGCTGATCATCGGCGACGAAACCCTCGCCGTCGCCGAAGCGACGGTTGAGAAAGATCACGCCTACGTCTTCGCGAGGCACGCGGGCGCGATGCAGGCGCGCGCGCACGTCCACAGCAAGCTCGTGTTCCGGCCCGCGACGCTGGACTCGGAGACGCACCGAAGGCTGACGCGCGCGGTGGACAAGAAGCACGTCAAGAGCGCGCAGACGCGCATGCACATCGAGGTTCAGGATCCGGAAGCCGCCAAGGATGCCGCCGACCGCGAGGCGCTTCGTTTGGAAAAGGACGCCGAGCTCCTGAAGAAGAAACGCGCCGCGGCGCTCAGAGGCGGGGGCTACGGCAAAGACGGCAGGAACGCGGGCGCGAACGCACGCGTCGAGGCGGGCTACGCCGAGTACTTCGACCGCGGCGCCGGGCTTGACGGCGACTTCCTCGAAGCCGACGACGACGACGACGACGGCGACGGCGCGGCGATGGACGAGGAGACGGAGAAGGCGGCGGCGTTGGTGAAGAATCGCGCGCCCGGGGGATACGACGACGAGGCGGCGTTCGAGGAGGACGAGGCGGCGCCCGCGGCGAAGAAGAGGAGGGGGAGGGCGCTCGAGAGCGATTCGGAGGAGTGATCGAACGACCGCGCTTTTACGTACGAGCGAGTCGACGCGGTCTCAAAGAAAAAACCACAAAAACAAAAAGCGCACATCTTTTCGCTTCTCCATCGCGCGGCAGCGCCCGCCATTGTCAAGGTCCGCGATGGTCGCGATGTCCTCGGCAGGGCACGTCGCGGTCGCGCGGCTCGCGCGCGCGTCCGCGCCGAGGACGCGCGCGGCTCCGCGCCGCGCGGCGCGCGTCGTCGCGAGCGCGTCGCGATCGTCCGATGCGGCGCCCCTCGGCGATGTCACGCGAGCCGTGCTCGCGTTCCACGAGGGCGATCGCGCGGGCATCGGCGCGGACGACGCGGTCGTGCCGCTGGCGTCCTGGGCGAAGCGGTTCGGGTGGGACGTCGAGACCGCCGAGCGCGTGCTCTGGGAGTGCGACGTGCCCGCGAAGGGCGCGCTGAGCGTCGCGGACGTGCCAGCCGCGCTGCCGTCGAGCCACTTCTCGGCGGACGCCACGCGCGTCGTGGACGCCGCCGACGCCCGCGTCGGGCTGTGGGTCACGCACGTCTTCCCCGACTTCGTCGTCCGCGCGTTGCTCGTTGCGGCGTCGGCGTCGCGCGGCGCGTCGGGGGAGAGCGGCGCGCTCTCCAAGCGCGAAGCCCTGGACGCGGCGCGCGCGACGCTGGAGAAGGAGCACCCGAAGGCGGCGCTCTCGGCGGCGGCGGCGGCGAGACTCGGCGCCAACGCGAGAAACACAAACGGCGCCTTCGCCGACGTGTTGCGGTCGCTTCGCCGGCGGTACGACTCGGACGAGAAGGCGCCGTTCTGCGTGCTCACGAAGAAAGCGAAGAAACAGAGACTGTACACGTGCGTGCTGCGGGGGTCGAGCGGGAACGACGACGAGGGAGGCGTCGAGGCGACGGACGGGTGGGACGCGGTGTTTGGGCGAATCGTCGCGAAGGAAAAAAACGATACGGCGTCTGCGGGCGCCGAATCGGACGCGGCGGCGGCGATGCGCGCGCGGCGCGAGGCGCGTCGAGGCACGATGCGTCTGGCTTCTGTGAAGCGGGACGGCGCGGACGTCTCGGCCGACGCGAAGGATGCCGCGAGGCGCGCCCGCGCGGAGGGATGGTGAGTTTTTGAGCTCGTCGAAGCGTCGGTCCTTAGCTACGGTAATCACAATAAAAAGAACGCGCGGGTACGCACGGCGCATCCTCCGTTAGGCCACCGCCCCCGCAGCAAACTCCGCCAAATTCGTTTTCCTGCCCTCCGTCTCCTCCTGGTGCGCCTCGGCGGCGGCGCCCATGCCCGGCGGGTACAGTGTGCGTATGGCTACCCGGTCGGCGGCGCTCAGCTGCGGGTGCCACAGGTCCACGATGAGCACGACGCGGTCCCGCGCGAGCGCGCCGGGTTCGTACCCGGCGGCGTCCTCCTCTTCCGCCGACGCGCCGCGGCGGAACTCGGCGCTGTGCACGAACGAGTCGTCGAACAAAACGCACGAGCATTCGCTCCACTCCGTCGTCGCGTTCGCGACTCTCAACTCGCACGCGGGCGCGAGAGCGCCCGCGTCCGCGCCCAAGACGACGCGCGGAAGGCCCTCGCCGCGGAGCGCCGCGTTCGCGACGCGAACGAAAGGGCGCGCGACCGCTCCCGCCGCGCGCGCGACGAAGGCGAGGACACGAAACGCCACACACACGGGGAACGTCCCGAGTCGAAACGCCAGCGTACACAGAGACGCGATCGAATCGAAAACCTGACGTGACCGCGAGCGTCTGCCGATGACCGCCTTCGCGGGCGCGTCGAGATTCTCGAGATTCTCGTCGCCGTCTCCGCGCCGCGAAACCGTTGAAACCGTTTCGCCCGGCGAGAAGAGCCACTGTATGAGCCCGTCAAAACGCTTTCGCGGTTTAGGGTTTCGCCGCGGCACGTCCAGGCCCAGCGAGCACCGCAGACGCGCGTTGCAGGGCCCGCAGTGCGGGGTGATGAGCGTGTCGGGCGCGAGCTTCGAGATGTACGCGCTCCCGAACGCGCAACCGGAAGGCGCGCCGGGGGTATCGCCGACGCCGCCGCCGAAACACCCGTCGAGTAGGCTCTCGATCGCCGCCGTCGCCGCCGGGAACGCCTCGCAGTTGCGGCGGTCCTTGACCCCGTTTCTGTACAGGTACACCGCGGACCAGTCCCCGCCCTTGCGCACGGCGGGGTCGAACGGCGCGAACGCGGACGTACCGACGTCGTCGTCGTTCGCGGCGTCGTTTTCTTTTCCGGAAGAATCCTTCGTTTTCCTCCTCCGCGATCTCGGCGCGAACGCCGCCTCGAGCACTTCGCGGCGAATCGCCGGCGCCGCGCGCTCCAGGATGGCGACGTCCGACTCCTCCGACGCGGGTTCGCCCCAGATGGACGCGCACGCGCACGTCTCCTCCGAGTCGGTTCCTAAGCGCGGGATCCAACGCGTTACGCCGCGAAAATCTCCGCCGCGCCGAGCGTTCGACGTTCGACGGTCGACGCACCCGCGCCCGTGTCTGTTGTGAATGGGCACCGCGCAGAGCTCCGGGAGCGAAAACACCGTCGGCGCCTGGAGCGACGACTCGCCGGTGTCCGCGCGGCGGCGGCCGCGACGCGCGATTGTGTTTCGCCGAATGTGTTTCGCCGCGACGCCGCCGCGCGACGCCAGAGCCATGACGCCGGCGCTCACGCCCTGTGCCAGTTTCGGGTCGTCCTTCACGCGCTCGCGCAGGCGGAGCGCGTTGCGCGCCAGCGCGGTCTCGTGCGCGGAGGGGCGGCACCGCAGACACCGCGGGTCGGAGCACGGGTTCACGGCGTCGCCGGGGACGAGCGGCGGCGCCGGACGCGACGGCGCCGTTTCGTTTTCGTTTTCGCCGACGTTTTCACGCTCCGCCGCGCGGCGCGCGGAATCCGCCGCCTCCCTCTCGCCCACGCGCTTGACGTCCGCGTTCGCCAGCCTGGCGCGGCTCAGCGCGCCCGCGCGCGCGGCGCGCCTGGCGTCCAGGATCTTCTTGACGCGGTACACCCGCCTGAACCAGTTCCACGCCATCCACGCGCCGACGCCGAAGCTGAGCCAACCGACGCCCGTGGTCGGCAGGCGCGTCTGGACCCACGCGGTGGGGTGGCTCTGGTAGTGCAGCAGCCGCTTCTCCGCGTCCGTCAGCTCCGGTGCGTCCGCGGTGATGTCACGCCGGTTCGCGAGCCACAGCGCGTACCCGACGAGGCAGTACACCACGGTGGCCAGCGCGTGGTGCGCTAAAGGCGCGAGAGACCCGCGATGCGCCTCGTCGTCGCTCGCCGCGTCGTCCTCATTCGTCGCTTTCGATCGCCGGCCGGGGACAGGCCGGGTGGCGCGGTCCGCGGGTGCCGACGGGGGATCGGAGCCACGCGCGCGCGGCGAGGACATGGCCGCGAGTCCGAACCTGGCCTCCGCACGGGGCACGCTCGCCACGCGCGCTGCCCGAGTGCGCGCGAGGTCGAAGAGACGTTGCTCAAATGTGCAAAAACGCGGCGGAATGTCTACGTGCGCGCGCGACGATTCGGACGCCCGAGGCCGCGCGGAAAACGAACGAAAACGCTTTTCGTGTCGCGCACTCGACACCGCGCGCATGTCCCCCGCTTCGGAGCCGCGCCGCGGAGCCGCGCGGGCGCCCGCGTCCGCGCCCGAGTCGCGCGGGCCCCGCGCCGGGCGCGAGGTGGCTGCAGCGGCGGGTGCTGTCGCGCTTCTCGCGGTAGGCTTCGCCGCGGTCTGTCGCCCGAAACGCCCCCTCGAGCCGAGGCCCCCCCCGCCTCGGCGCGTCGCGGTGACCGTGCGGACTCGGCCGGGAGGCGTCATCGCGTTCGAGGCGGCCGCGCCGGTCGCCGCGGCGGAGCACGCGTGGCCCGCCGCGCGCGCGGCCGCGCTCGGCGAGCTCACGCCGGGCGCGCAGCTCACGGACGTGCTCGAACAAGAGGTGCTCGAGAAAGGAAGGAACCGCGCGGTCGTGAGGCAGGCGGCGCGGTGGCGCGTCGGCCCCGCGAGCGGCGTGGCGAGAGTCACCGTCCGGGCGCGCGTGGACGACGCGAGGCAGACCGCGAGGTTTGAGCTCGTGAACGGCGTGAACGTCGATGCTTCGTCGGTCGATTCCGAACGGAAGTCTTCCGACGAGAAAGCGCCTCGTCTCGCGGCGTACGGCGGCGTCCTCGGATGCGAAGTCGGCCGACTAAATACTCACGTGTACCTGCGCGGCATCGCGATCGTCGCGCCTGCGCCCGGGATCGCACAAGGGCTCGCGACGCGGTTCGCCGCGCGCGTTCTAAGGAAACAAACACGCAGATCGATCGCGGACATCGCCGCGAACGCCGAGGCGCGCGCGAGGAGCAGAGCATGATACCAATAAAAAAATTGGTTTCGTATCAAAGGCGAGCGCGTAGACGAACGCCGCGCGACGCGAAGGACGCGGAAGGACGCTTACTCAGAATAGTGACCTATTAAGCGTTCGTATCGTCAGAGTCGCTCTGAGTGAACCTCGCGACGTACGTGAACTCCTGCGCGCAGTTGGCGAAGGAGTGGAAGAACGCAATCTCCGAAAACCCCTCGTTCGTGAACCGCGCCCGCGCCGCCGACATCTGCCGACGCCACTCGACGTACCCGCGGCAAAAGTTTTTGAACGTCGTCACGAGGTACGCGCCGCGTCGTAACGCCGGCTTGGCTTCCAGCAGAATACTCGTCACGAGCTCCGGCGAGCCGTTCGCGTCGCACACGAGCAACGAGACGTCGTTCGCGGGTACTGAACCGTCGGCGACGGCGAGCTCCGCTTTTTTCTTCACGTGCGCGACGTTTGTCGGAAACGGACGCAGCTCGAGATTTCCGGGGTCCACCGCCCACACGCGGCCGGCGCGAGACGCGAGAGCGTCTTTCCCGTCTTCCCCGTCTTTTCTTTCGAACGTCGCCGTGAGTCTGTCGGAGATCCACTGCGTCCACCCCCCGGGCGCCGCGCCGACATCGACGCACTGCCAATCAGAAGAAAGCGGCACGCCCGCGCGGTCGGCGGCTTCTTCCAGCTTGAAGTACGCGCGGCTCATCGGCTTTTTAGCGGCGCGCGCCTCCTTTACGCGCTCGCAGTGCTGCGCGATGAGATACTCCAGCGTCGCGACGTGCGGTGGAGGCAACGGCGGGTACGGAAGAACCGTCGAGTCGGTCGTGCGAGCCAACTCGTCGTGAACGACGTCGTGAACGACGTCGTGAACGACGTCGCTCACGCGTTTCCAGTCAGAAGAAAGCGGCGCGTCGTGTTCCGCGTCGTCGCGCGCCTCCGCGTCGTCTCCTCCGCCGCGCCGATGAGCAGCATCCGCCGGCGCCTCGACGGCTTCCGCGGGCCAAAGCGTGAGTGTGGCCCGGTTTCTGTGGCACACCACGTCCAGCACGTGCGTCGCGTGCTTCGCCGTGGGCTCGAACCAACGCGCGTCTTCCGCGGAGGGTTCGAGCGCCGCGTGCGTCGCCGGCGCGGCCCACCGCGGGAAGCACCGAGCCTTGACGAGCATTTTTTTTTCGTTTGTTTTTTCGCCTTCGCGCCGCGCGCGCGCCGGGTTTAAGGCGGCGACGCCGCGGAGCAGCTCGGGGACGGCGGCGCGCACCGCGCGCAGCAGGCTCTCGCGCGAGTCTCCCGCGACCGAGATCGAACCCGCGCCGTGCGTGTAGGGGGAAACAACGCCGTCCACGGAGACGCAATACGCGCGCTTGAGCGTGGCCAGCAGGTGCGGGTCGCGCGCCAACGCTCGCGCCGCCGCGAAAACGCCGAAGCCTCCTTCGTCGTCCGACAAAGCTTCTTGTCCGACAAAGCTTCCTCGTCGCACGTCCGGCGCGCTGCGCACGAAGACGACGCAGTCCGCGGCTCGCGCCAAGTTCAGCCGAGCCGCGTCCACGACCGCGTCTGCGCCCAGCAGGTCCCGGCACCGCGCGGCGACTCGGTCGGCGACGCCCAGCTCGCACTGCAGGGCGAGGTGCGGCTGCTTCTCCGGCTTCTCGGATGCGAAAGCCTCGCGAGGCGTGTGCGGGAACCAACACGGGGTCGCCTCCGGGTCTTTTTCGCGCAGAACGTCGCGCGGGCACACCCCGTACCTCTCGAACGTCCAGCACGGCGGGCGCAGCGACGGGGGGTCGTGCGCGTACGCGCAATCCGCCTTGCACGCCTTTCCCCGCATGAACAGCTTGCACGCCGGAGTGCCGTCCGCGGCGGCGGGCGAGCAGTGCAGCTCCCTCGGCGCCGGCCGCACGGGGCCGAGGCACGCGAGCACGGGGTCGGAGGGACACGAGAGGTCATCGCCCTCGTCGTCCGCGGCGCGCGCGCGAGCCTTCGTCATGGCGTCGGTCCCCGGCGACGACCGCCGACGGAAGTGACGGAGCGGCGGCACACAGCGTCCGAGACGCGAAATTCCGCCGGACACGAGAAGAATGCGTGCCGGTCGATCGACGCGTCGCGTCGATCGCTCTCGGCGCGCGAGTCCCTTCGCACTGGGCATTCAGTCAGAGGCGTGTCTCTTTTTCCAGACGTAGCTACAGAAGCGGTGAAGTGTAATCAGCGATGCGTCGTGGCTCGTGCGCGCCACTCCTGACCGCGCCACGGGCGAGTCTCGGTCGCGACATGTTACGTCGCCTCGCGTCCAACCTGGGGGGCGTCGCGGCCCGCTCGGGCCGCGGCGCCTTCGGCGCCGTCCCCGCGGTGCACGCGCAGCAGCGCAGCGCGGGCGGCCTCATGGTGGTACGTCTCCCTGCTCCGCGTTGCCCCATCCGCGCGGGAGGCTCGCGCGGGTCTCGAGGCGCCGCCTCGAGGACGCCGAGCCACGGGCGGTCCCGTCACGGCGTCGTCATGGCGACGCGACGCGCCCGCTCGCGTCCCGGCCTGCGCGCGACGCGTCCTCCGCGCGATCGCTCGCGCGCAAACCCTCACGACCATTTCGTCACGGACGCTGCCGCTCGACCCGTTCGCGTGTCAGCGCTCCGATCGGCGTCGAACGATGCGCGAGGTCCGCGTTTTCGGCGTGAAATCCGCGACCGCCGAAGCGATATGACTCTGACCGACCCTCCCACGTAAAATCCCTCCTCCTTTCTTTTCTTCGCACGCGCAGCACCGCGACACCCCCGACAACAACGACCGGTTGACGTGGTCCTTCTCCGAGGAGAACATGCCTACGGTGCGCGAGATTTTGCAGCGGTACCCCCCCAACTACAAGCGCAGCGCGATGATCCCGCTCCTCGACGTCGCGCAGCAACAAAACGACGGCTTCCTTTCCGTGCAGGTGATGAACGGCGTCGCCGAGCTGCTGGAGGTGGCGCCGATCCGCGTCTACGAGGTGGCCACGTTCTACTCCATGTTCAACCGCGTGCCGATGGGGAAGTACCACGTCATGGTGTGCGGCACGACGCCCTGCATGCTGCGCGGCGCGCGCGACGTAGAGAAGGCGCTGAGCGATCATCTCGGTATCGGGAAGTTTGAAAACACCCCCGACGGGATGTTCACGCTGGGCGAGATGGAGTGCATGGGGTGCTGCGTGAACGCGCCGATGATCGCGGTGGCGGACTACACGAACGGCGTCGCGGGGTACTCGTACAACTACTACGAGGACCTGACCCCCGCGGACGCCGTCGCGGTGGTCAAGGCGCTCAAGGCTGGGCAAAAACCGCGCGTCGGCTCGCAGCACCGGGACAAGGCGGAGCCCAAGACGGGACAGACGACGCTCACGTCGGAGCCGCCGGGCCCGTTCTGCCGCGACCTGGGCGCGGTCAAGGCGGAGCTGGAGGCGGCGGCCAAGGCGGCGGCCAAGGCGGCGGCGGAGGAAGCAGCCAAGAAATGAAAGGAACGAGAAACGCGCGAAACGCGACGTAGGGTTCGTTCGGTAGGCGCGTCCTGTCTGTATTTTCCACGCGCGCGTCGCGTTCGAACGCGCTACGTAACGCATCACCAATCGTCACCGCCCTTTGGCGAAGTTCATGCGCGCGACGGATGGCGTCGCGCCAACCTTGCCGCCGCCCCGCGTCAGCGGCACGAACGGCTTCTCGTTCATCTTCTCCCGCTCGAGCTCCCGGAGCTCGCGCGCGGCCGCCTCCTTGAGCTCCGCGGGGTCCTCCGCGTACCTAGGCGGCTTGTTGATCGCCCCGCGTTTGGGCTTCGAAACGCGCCACGCCTTCTCCGGCGGCGTCTCCGCGGCGCGCGCTTCCGGGCCCTCCGGTTCGTATCGGTACTCCCCGCAAACCCCCGCGCCTTTCGCGCCGCCGAGGGTCGTGCCTCGGGTTCCGAGCCCGCCTTTTTTCCCCGGCCCGGTCGGCCGGAACGGGTTTCCCGGCTCTTTTTTCTTACCCGCCAGCCTCCGCTCGCGCTCGAGCGCGCGTTCCACGTCGTACTCGTCCGCCACGTACGCGTACTCGCCGGCGACGCCAAACTTTTTTCCGCTCGACTCCGAGATGGTGAACCCCCGCGTGCCGTATCCGCCGCGCTTTCCGGGCTTCGCGGTGATGTTCCGCGGTTTGTCCGGGAAGTCGCCCTTGACCTTCCTCTCCGCCTCCGGGTCGCCGTGCGCCACGTACTCGAACTTCCCGCCGATCGCGCCGTCGTACGACCCCAGCCCGGCGGTCTTGCTCCGCGTTCGGCCGGGCGGCTTCATGAGGGGCTGAATCACCCCCTCCATCTTCTTCTCGCGCCGCTCCCGGCGCTCGTCCACGGTCATCACGCCCTTGTACTTCTCGCGGCCGGCGTAGAGCGGCTTGAAGGCGTCGAACGCGGCTTTGTTGCCTTTGCCGGTCTTCTTGCGGCACGCGATCATGTTCAAGCCGGAGTGCCGCGACGAACGCATCGGGTCCTTGTCGTTGTACGGCTCCCCCGAAGACAGAAACTGGGAATCGCCGAAGGTCCCGTACTTCACGGCGGTCTTCGAGCGACTCATCCCGACGTCACGGACGCGCGTCCGTCTTTTCTCCTACCGGTGTGTCGGCGTGGCGCACACAGATCGCGCGCGTGAAGCGGCGCGAAAGGCGCGAAAGTCTCTGGAACCCGCGGGCTCGCCTCCGCGCGGGCGCCTGTGACGGGGAAATGCACCCTCGCGTCTAAAACGGGACGTTTGGGCACCGCCTCTCGGAGAAGCCGACCGTGCGCGGGGTTCATGAACCATGAAAAAAAGCCCGATCGCGACTGCCGATTGCGGGCTGTCGGGCAGTCTGAAAAAATCTCTTGTGTTTCGTCGAGCTAACATCGGATCGGCGTCCGTGCGCCCCCCCGCCACAGCTTCGCGCCCACGCACGCAACCCCGCGCGTCCGGAGCGAAGCCCGAGCGATTCGAGCGTTTCGAAGGGAAGCGACTCGACGGTCGATCGCGCGTCGCGGATCACCGGAAAAGGAACAGCCGCTCGGCGCACGCAGCCTCGGCGCGCCGTGCTCTTTTCGCGGGCG
>Ga0181563_10006134_pt1 | contig 10847 bp, 8 predicted proteins | sample 011ome_25_FD_133759 | JGI IMG/M metagenome (GOLD analysis project Ga0181563, IMG submission 133759) | Coastal salt marsh microbial communities from the Groves Creek Marsh, Skidaway Island, Georgia - 011512CT metaG (megahit assembly) | ecosystem: Environmental > Aquatic > Marine > Intertidal zone... | reverse complement strand
TTAGGGTCACCACTGAACACAGCGGCAACCTTTCGAATCGAGAGCGGAAGAGCCGGCGCGGAACGAATCGGTTAAAAGTGATTGACGCAGCATGAGGATGTGTTTGAACGATTCGGCCAAGCTGTTGCGTCAGCGGTGAATTACGCCAGTCCTCCATTTCTTTGTCTCAAGCGGATTTAGAAACGTGTGTGGCTGCAGATCTACGTGATTCACAGTGGCAATCGCCTCGGCAATTGTTATTTCAAAGACTTCGTTTTGGGTAGATGATCCGCGAAGCCAGCATGGGTGCGTTTGAGTTCCTGAACGGTGGCGTCTCGCATTTCTCGCAGTCTTCTTTGGTAAAGCTTTTTGAACGCTAAATTCTCGAGTTCTTCTGGGTCTTTTTCAAGATTGTAAAGTTCTTCGGTTTCTCCTGGAATTAGATTTCGCACGTACTTGAACTTTCCCTCGGCCAGCATGACATACCACGGAACATCAGGGCCATGGTACAGACGCGGGTCATCGACGGTGGGGATGATGTCGGTTTCGCTCCCATAAATAGCGCCAGTATGGACGAGCATCGCGGGTGTGGTTCTGCGTGTCGAGGTCGAGCTGAGTATCGGGCTTAGGTCTTCACCGTGCATTTGCCATGGCTGCTTGACTTTCGCTTGAGAAAGAATCGTTGGCGGTATGTCCACGCCGCTCACGGGATCGATAACCACCCGACCCCGTGTTCTGGACTGTTGGTAGTGAGACGGACGGATAATCATGGGTGCTTCGACCGTGGCTCGGTATGGCGCGACTTTTGATTTGAAGCCGTGTTGACCCCACGCGAATCCCTGATCCGAGGTGAAGATGATGAATGTGTTCTCGTCTTGACCAGAGTCCCTGAGTGATTGCAGGATCCTTCCAACTCCTTCGTCAATCGCAAGGACGCCCTGATGGTATTGTCGAATCCAGTCTTTGAGTAATCGACCAGGGACGTCCTTCATTCCGACGGGTGATTTTTCTCTTGTTTTCCTTTCGATCGGAAGTCCTTCGTCGCCGGGTTCCCAATGTTCCATTTTTTGAACGTAACTTGGTTTTCCTGATCGCGGCGGATACACGTCTTTGGGAATCGGGACTTCGAGATCGGCATAGGCATCAAGATGACGATCCGCTGGAGTGAATGGTCCATGCACCGCGCCGTAGCAAAGCCACAGGTACCAAGGCTTTTCTGATTTGTGTTCTCGTTCAATGAAATCGATCGCCCAGTCGGTATAGTTGTCGGTGGAGTAGCCTTTGATAAGCTCGACCGGATTTCCATCAACGCTAATCAATTGATCATCGTAATAGTTTGGAGCGTTCTCTGGATAACCTGGGCGATTCCAAACAACTTGATGATCCCATTCTCGGCCAAAGCCTGTATCTCTTCCGGTATGCCATTTACCGATATGCGCGGTGGTGTAACCATTTTCACGAAGTACTCTCGGCCAAAACAAGCACTGCTCGGGGTCATAAGTGCTACCTGGGTATTCACCATCCATTCGCATGGACTCAATGCCGTGCTGGTGGAGTCCCGTGAGCATGGAGGCACGAGAAGGCATGCACCAAGAGCCGATGTAGGCATGTTCAAATCGCACGCCCTGTTTTGCTAATCGATCAATATTGGGGGTGTTCACCCATGGATAGGCGTCTGGGTAACAGCTAACGGTTCGATAAGATTGGTCATCGGTGTAGATAAACAGGATATTGGGACGCGAGTCAGTGTTGTCTTGGTGCGATGTAGTGCTACTGCCGTCATCAGCTTTAAGAAATATTGCAGATGCACTCACCATCGCCGCGACGATGCAGGTGACGATAAAGTTGCGGTACGGAAGGATTTGCTTTTTCATGAATCACTGTTCCCTGATCGGATCGTTCAGGTAGGAATATTGGTTTTGAATTCGTCGCGGTTATCTGTGTGCTGGCTGAGAGAATGAAAGATCCGCCCCAAGATACTTCGATTGGTTAGGTGCTGGATGGGGTAGGAGTTGACTAACGACCTTGGTAATCCGCCCCTTCCCAACTCCTCAGAACTGAACGTTGCCACTTTTCGAGGGAATCTTTCATCTGCGCGGCTCGAACTGAGTTTTGATCTGCAATATTTTGAGTTTCCAATGGATCATTTTCGAGGTTGTAGAGTTCAATTTGAGTGCCCTTCGCCGTCTCGATCCTGTGCAGTTTCCATGGCCACTCATTCCAAGCAGCGTGGCCAGTTAACTGATTTGGGTCACGTGGGGGAAACAAATCGACGTTTTTCAAAAGTCGATTTGGATGCGGGTTTGGGGCGTCCTCGCGTTTCGCTTCCATTAGTTCACGAATGACACGGTCGCTGTAGGTCGCCTGGCCGGGTTCGTGGTTGTGCCAAAATCCCATGGCAGGTCGGCTGGTGGTTTTTCCAGCAAGAACTAATGATAGATCGATTCCATCGAGTAGCGGCTGGTCGGTAAGTTCACAGTTGGCGATTGCGGATAAGGTTGGATAAAAATCAGACGAGTACGCCGGCGTGTCAATCGACCGAGGAGAGAAGGTGGATGGCCACTCAAAGATGGTGGGAACTCGCAGTCCACCTTCGTAAATACTGCCCTTCTTGGCACGACCACCTGATGACTCGCTGACCAATCCGCCATTGTCACTGGTGTAGATCAACAAGGTTTCTTTCTCGATACCCCACTCGCGTAATGATGCCCGCAGGCGACCTAGTTGTTGATCGAGTAGCGTGATTTCCCGAAAGTATCCGGCGGTCTTGGGGTTTTGGTCGTTGTAAAGGGATTCTGCATGATCGAGGTCTGCCGGATTTTCTCGATGGGGATCGTGTGGCGATGGAAACCAGGTGACAGCGAGCATCGGAGATCCTGAATCTTTGTGCTTTTTGATAAAGGCAAGAGTCGCATCCATCGTGACAACCGATCCGGGACCTTTGAATTGTTTGTAATTGCCGTTTTCACTCAGATACGGATCAAGATCAAAAAAGTTTAAACCTGATAGCCATTCATCAAAGCCAGCGTTGCCCGGGCAGGTCGGACTTTCGGGTTGGACGGATCCAATGTGCCATTTCCCAAAATGGCCCGTTACGTAGCCGCATGACCGAAGTCGTTCCGCGATGGTGATTTCATCTGGTCGCATATAATGTCCATGGTTAGGCACATTACTTCGAAACGGATGACGCCCTGTCATCACGCTTGCGCGAGTCGGAGAGCAAACAGGTGCACTGGCATAAAAGCGGTTCATCACGATGCCATTTTGGGACATCGCATCAAGATTGGGTGTTTTTACATAAGGATGCCCAGTGAATCCGGTGTCACCATAGCCGTGATCGTCCGCCATCACAAAGATAATGTGTGGCTGCTCCGCACCGAGCGATGAGTGTTGCATTGTGGAAGCGAACGCAAAGATCGCAGCAATTACGATCCCTACCGGACTTACTTTTCTTGCTGTTTGGCAGCGATCGCAACAGGCGAATTCTTGAGGGTTTGGCTTTTGCATTTGGTTGTAATTGTTTTGAGGTTCCAGTGGGGCGGTTGGCGACTCAAGGCGGATGCCAATCTGCTTTTCGAGCGTCCGAGGGGGGGCGAGCAGGTTATGGGCATGGGTGATGCTTCAGGAAAGTGTGTCGCGAATATGTTATCACTTTTTCACCGGTTAAAGCGACAAGCAGGCTCTTTTGGGTTTTCGAGTTGGTAGGGCTGTTTATTAGCAACGGCACGATTGATCACTCGCAGAGCCTTCTTGAAATTAGAGGGCAAAGAATTAAGAGGCGGAGACGTTTTTAGTCGTATGAAATCTGATAGAGTGTGGAGAACGCTGACGAATTATTTTGAGTTGCGCAGCGAGGATCAGGTTTGTTCGAATGCTATCGCATTTCGCTTGGTTAATCTGCTTCCGATGGCAATGTGTGCCGAGTGAAGCTGCTTCGTTTTTTATCATTCCTTGAAAGGGTCAACTGCATGCCGACACTTTTTGCACGCACACTATTTGCTGGGTTGTTTTTTTCAGTCGTTCTTTCAAACGCACAGGCTGAGGATGGCGAGTGGGTCAGCTTGTTTGACGGAAAGACACTCAACCAGTGGGAAAAAGTTGGTAACGACGAGAGTCACTGGGAAGTCAAAGATGGAGCGATCACTGGGACAGGCAAGCCATCGATGCTGGTCTGTAAGGAAGGGCCTTTCAAGAATTTTCGTTATCGAGCTGAGGTCAAGATTAACGATGGAGGTAATTCTGGGTTGTATTTCAGAACCACTCGTCGACCAGGTTTTTTAGACGGCTATGAAGCGCAAATCGACAGCACCCATACCGATCCGATCCGTACTGGCTCACTGTACGGTTTTTGTCATGTTTATCCTCAGCTTGCAAAGCCTGACACATGGTTCACTTACGAGATTGAGGTTCGTGATGATGTGTGGCGAGGTCGCGAAATGACTCGGATCAAAGTCACGGTCAACGAACAGGAGCTTTACGAGTATCTTGATTTCGCAAAGACGTACCCCGCTGGTCATTTTGCTTTTCAGCAGCATGATCCGGGCAGCATTGTCCAAATTCGCAATGTCAAGGTGATGCGGCTAGAGGACTAGTCGCTGTTCATCATGAAGGTTGGATGGTTAGCTCGCTGCGATCCAACCTTATCTTGTCACGTGTTTGCACATGTAGCCAAAGATTTTCTTGGTTCAGCTGTTTTCAAAACCGCCCTCTTCATGCTTCTGGAATCGATGAGGGTGATGGTAAACGAGGCTTTGTTTTTGGGTGACCGAATCCAATGGCGTTTTGGGTTTGGATGTGTTCGGATCATACGCGTTTGCTTCTGGATAAAAGATGATTGTTCGAACGGTTCACCTTCGATGGGTATTTCACTGTCGATTGTTTTTTCTGATCCTCTTCTTAGCTTCTCTATCGGGACAGCTTTTTGCGGATGAGTCCTTGCTTGAAAAGGTAGAAGTCTTTCCGGCAGGAATGAATGGTGTCACGCTCTACCGAATCCCTGGCATGGTGGTGACGACCAATGGAACGGTTCTCGCATATTGCGAGGCACGGCGAGATAGTCGCGCTGACTGGGGTGAAATTGAGGTGCACCTTAGGCGATCACTCGATGGCGGGAAGACTTGGTTGCCCGTTCAGCACATCGCACACCATGGTGAGCGGATGGAGGGGAATCCTCGCAAGGCGACCGGAGGAGAAACGGAACAGACGGTTAACAATCCAGTCGCCATTGTGGATCGAGAAACCGGTGCGATTGAGTTTTTGTATTGTTTGAACTATGCCAGATGTTTTTCAATACGTAGTGAAGACGAGGGAGAGACATGGAGTAAGCCGATTGAAATCACTGACGCTTTTCAGCCGTTTCGTAAGCGATACCCGTGGAAAGTTATTGCAACCGGTCCTGGGCACGGAACGCAACTAAGCAATGGAAGATTGGTTGTTCCAGTGTGGCTGGCTTATGGGGACGTGGGGGATCACAGTCCATCGTTCTGTGGAACGATTTATAGCGATGATCACGGTGGAAATTGGGAGGCCGGTCAAATTGCCGTACCTAACGAAGGTGAATTTCATCATCCCAATGAATCCATGCTGACCACGACAAGCCAAGGAGGGGTTCTACTGGTCACACGTAGTGTTTCGAGGCCAAATCGCAAGATTGTGACAACAAGTTCAACCGGAATCGATGGATGGAGCACACCTCGCTTTCATCCTCAATTACTTGAGCCTGTATGCATGGCAAGTATCCTGAGGATTCCGAAAGAAATCTTTGCCCACGATTTTTTGCTGTTCACGAATCCCCATGAGGTTTCTCGCGATGAAAAGGGAGTCGAGATACCAGCGGGAAGAGGAAAACGTCGCAATCTATCCATCAAGTACAGTCGTGATGATGGTGGTAGTTGGGAGAGCACTAGAACCATCGAGGCCGGAGCGAGCGCTTACTCAGACTTAGCCTATCTGCCTGACGGAACGGTGCTGTGTCTATACGAAGGTGATCAGACAATCACTTGTGCTCGAATGAACATTCAATGGATCACGGGAAAGCAGGGTCAGTGATGGCTAGATTCCGATCGTTAGATGATTGCGAAGTTCAGTTTGATTTGTCGTATTGAGTCGGGCATTGGATGATTGGTTTTTGCGATGTGTACGTATCATGGAAAGACAAGTGTTTCAGATTCTCGAACTCAGTGAATCGGTACAGCCAGATGTTGGAGTATTTGAGAAATACTTTGTGCATCGTCTTGCCGGTTTCCTGCTACTGCTGTTGTTGAGTGCTGATGTCCTATCGCCGCGGATCACAGAGGCATCGGATGGAGAGAGCCAATCTTCAGCATCGCAACCGATTCTGGTGGGAGTGGAGGCTGGCGAACCATCGAGTTCCGAGCGAATAAGCGACGCAATTGATCGGTTCATGAAGCAAGGTTACGATCAGCGAGGGATAGAAGGTTCGGCAAGATGCGAGGACACTGTTTTTCTTCGCCGGCTGTACTTGGATCTTGCTGGTCGTATACCCACGCATGCCGAATTTGAGAGTTGGTTGTCAGGTGATCGCAACCGCACAGAGTTGATCGATCATCTGCTTGATAGTGAAGACTTTGTCCAGCATTTTGCGGATCTCTTTGACACTCTGTTGATGGGTCGGGCTTCGGAGAATCAGTACCGTCAACGTGATCAGAATCAATGGCGCGCCTACCTTGAAGCTGCAATTCGTGAAGGTCGCCCATGGAGTCAGGTGGTACAAGAAATTTTGTTAGCTCGACCAAATGATTTGAGTACAAAAGGTGCGGTTTGGTATCTCTACGAACGAAACGATGACTTTCAGAAAATTGCTGAAGCTATTTCACCTTCCATTTTCGGTGTCCGGATAGAATGCGCACAATGTCATGATCACATGATGGCGGATGAAATTAAGCAAGCCCATTATTGGGGGCTTGTTGCGTTTTTTAATCGGGGCAAGAACGCAAAGAATGGTGACGCCTTAGCGGTGAATGAATCCGCTATTGGCGGTTTTTCCGAGTTCGCTGATTTGTCTGGTTCCAGCACTCCGAATTACCTGTCTTTTCTGGAGGCTGAGACGGTTAGTGAAGATCGGCCTGCAGCAGGTGAAGAACAAAAGGAGTCGGATGAACTCTACATATCACACCGTTCGCCAATCGTTGATCGGGTGCCACTGTTCTCGCGACGTGAGAAGTTTGTAGAGGAAGTGGTGAAAGATCATCCGCGACTTGCACTCGCATTTGTTAATCGCGTTTGGGCGCTGCTGATGGGACGGGGGTTAGTCCATCCATTTGATGAGATGGACAGCATGCATCGGCCAAGTCATCCTGAGTTGCTTGATTGGCTGGCTCAAGATTCGCGTGATTCTGATTACGATTTGCGGCGTTTAGTGCGAGGAATCGTTAGGAGTCAAGCGTATCAGCAAACGTCTTATCGTAAGCCGGGACTCGAAGATCCCGCTTCCTTTGCTTGGTATTTGGAGCGACCACTAACCGGTGAGCAGATGGCTCGATCCGCGGTTGTCGCGTTGCGGGGCTCCGCTAGTACAGAAGCTATTTCTGTTTTTAGAGAGCAGTTCCCTGATGTGTTGCCAAAGGATCATGTATCAACGGTACGGGATGCGCTGTTTTTGTCAAACTCGAAAGAGTTCGAGCAGTTGATTCAGGCAAGTGATCAGCCCGAGCATCTGGTGCCAAGTCTGCTAGAAATCGAATCACGAGAATCGCAGATCAAGATGTTATTTGAGAGATTATTTGCTCGAGATCCGGATGCATCGGAATTGAGGGAAGTCATGCAATACCTAGATTTGCGAAACGAAAGACTAGAGCAGGCAATGCAGCAGGTGGTTTGGTCATTACTAACCAGTGCCGAGTTTCGATTGAATCACTGATAAATAAGATGTTCGAAATGAAAAGATCTGGTTGCGGTAGTCCTGAACATGAAATCCACCGACGCCTGTTTCTGCAAGGAAGCATGGCAAGTGCTTCTGCGTCTGTTGCTAGTTTTAGCGGCTTGTTTTCCATTCCTGCGTTTGCGGAAAGTGTTCAGAAGTCAGCAAAGAAATGCATTCTACTTTGGCTTTGTGGTGCCCCTAGTCAATTTGAAACTTGGGATCCCAAAGCGGGGACAGAGACCGGAGGCCCCTTTGGTGCAATTCCGACACAAATCCCAGGAGTTCATGTTAGTTCCCTGATGCCGAAATGTGCGAGCATCATGGAAAAGCTTGCAGTGATTCGTAGTATGAATACAGAGCCCAGCGAGCATTTTCAGGGGATTGATGCACTGACGCGTGGCGACACGCCTCGCCCACCTTTTACCCGCCCCATTTTGGGTTCCGTCATCGCGCAGCAATTGGGGCAATTGGATTCACCCGTTCCCCAGTTTGTCTTGCTGGATCCTTGTCCCGAGGGAAATGAATTTAAGTCATTCAAGGCAGGTAATTGGGCTGGCTGGTTGGGTGCGGAATACGGACCTATTCGCGCCGGAGGTGATTATTCAATTCCCAATTTGGAGCGACTGGATTCTATCAGTGATATCGATCACCAAGATCGTGAGGCGTTGCGCAAGTTTCTTAGTCGCAAGTACGAAAATGATCAGCGTAGTGAATCCGCAGCATCGTTCAACGCTGCCTTTCAACGAGTCAATGGATTAATGAGTTGTGCACCACTGTTTGATCTATCGCAATTACCGGAAGCTGATCGAGACCGTTATGGACGTGGTGCATTCGCACAGCATGCATTGCAGGCGAGGCATTTAATTGAAAATGGCTCGACGTTTGTGATGGTTGCGAACGGTATGCCTTGGGATAATCACGTGTTTCAGCACGAGATGCATCAAATGTTGGTTCCCGAACTCGATAATGTTTTCTATCAACTCGTAAGCGATCTAGAGGAACGTGGAATGTTAGATGACACGCTTGTGATTGCGATGGGTGAATTCGGACGAACGCCTTGGCTTAACGATGCACGTGGGCGGGATCATTATCCGAATGCCTGGAGTTTGGCGATGGCCGGCGGTGGTATTCGTGGTGGAGTTGTTCACGGATCGACGGATGCATTGGGAATTGAAGTGTCAGAGGGTCGAGTCGACCAACGCAATTTGTTCGCGACCATCTTTTCTGCTCTTGGAATTGATCCGTATCAGGAATACGAATTGCCTGGACTTCCGACCTTTCATCGCGTCGAAGGAAAAGCTGCTCCGATTAAGGAGTTGCTGGTATGAATTACATGAATCAAGAGAAACTCGAACCCAAACGGATCAAGGAATTAAAGGTTTCCAGTGGAGTGCTTTCTGCTGCGATTAGTCCTGACGAAAAACGCGTCGTTTCGGCGGCAATGGATGGAGTCTATTTGACTGAGATTGAGACCGGGGAGTCGGTCAAGCTTTACTCGCACGAAAGTTACGCAAGTTCCGTTGAGTGGGTGTCTGAAAACGTTTTGGTTTCAGCGGGCTATGATGGCAGGATTATTTGGTTTGATGTTGCCAATCAAAGCGAGATTCGAAATGAAAAAGCCCATCAGTTCTGGTCTTGGGATCTCGCCGTTTCCGCCGATCGTGCTCGTTTGGCATCGGTTACGGGGCAGTATTTAGCCGGTGGATACAAGTATGAGCCCGCGTCAGAGACCGAACCCTCACTGCGGATTTACGACGTATCGACAGGATCGCTATTGCATGATCTTCCCCATGTTCCATCGGTTCAGGCTGTTACAATCAGTCCAGATGGAAAGCGTGTTGCGGCTGGTAATTTGATGGGCGAAGTGCGAGTCTATGATCTCGATAGCGGTGCACTCACTCATCAGTGGACAACGAACGACTTTACCAGTTGGGGGATTATCAAAAGTCATTCGTATCTTGGCGGGATTTTCGCGATTCGGTTTGCCCCCGACGGTGAATCTGTTTTGCTTGCCGGTATGGGGCCAATGCGTGACCCAATGGCAGGAAATGGGAAGCAGTTATGGCAGAAGTGGAGTCTTGAGTCTGAGAAGCCCATTTTGCTTGATCAGACTCATGATGGTGAATCAGGCGAAGGTTTGATGGAAGCGTTGGCCGTTGACCCGGCGCTGCCGTTTTTCGTGATGGGTGGCCGCTTGCGAGGCGGTGATTGGAACGCCGCTTTCTTTGATTTGAACAGCGGCAATCGACTTCATACTCTGAAAACGGGGTTTCGGATTACAGATGTTCGTTTCTACGAGCAAGGGCGTCGAATCCTGATTGCGGGAGCAACCGGGCAGGGGAAGCCTAAAGATGAAGGTGCGTTCGATCCCTTCGGCCGCCTTGAGATCTATGAAACGTTCGCGGGTTCCAATGTCTGATCCCACTTGGTTTGGTTGGATCGCATTGATGAGTGACGGGGTTTTGCAATCAGTCGATATTCAATGCATGGTCCTGCAAAGCAAGTGATGGTGTCTGTCGCATGACAGACGCATGTTTTCTTCTTAGAATTAGCGGCGTGTTGCTGGCGTCGCAACCGCGGCAAGAACCTCAGGTATTGGTTCAGCTACTCGATGTCGTATCAAACAAATTGAACGACCAAACACCAGCAGCATCTTACATCTCGCCGCTTGCGGTGAACCCTCTATTAGGTTGATTTTCGGTGAACACAGCTGCACAGCCGCAACAAAAGCAACGCTGCGCCGATTGGCGTGCAATTTTCGCAATTTTGATTCTTCCTTTCGCCTCGATGTCTTTGAATGAAGTTGATGGTCGTGCACAGGCCGCGCAAGATAGTTCGCTGACAGAAGAATTAACGCTTACCACGCAATTGATCGGCGAGGGCTATGAAACGCTGGCCCAAGCGGCTAGGCAACTCGGTAATCCGGTACAGGGATCGATTTATTTCGCGCAGCAGCAATTACGTTGCACGGAGTGTCATGCAAGAG